>JMBW01000001.1_pt1 | contig 18073 bp, 24 predicted proteins | sample 616541 | NCBI WGS metagenome assembly JMBW01 (sample SAMN02727905, study PRJNA239997) | anaerobic digester metagenome | biome: anaerobic digester; isolation source: mesophilic anaerobic digester inoculated with municipal waste water sludge... | place: Germany: Bielefeld University, CeBiTec ...
TTAATGGGAAAGTAATAGGAGTTATGAAAAAAAATTATGAATTTTATGAGGAAATTTAGGGATATTGAGTATATAGAAGTTAGTAGACATATTATGAAAAAAAACATAGTAAAGAAGAAATAGAATGGATAATAGAGCATAGTGATATGAAACTTAAGGAGTACTATGGGGGGGAAAAATGAAATAAATAGTAAATAAGTCTATAGGTGGAAGAGATGGGAAAGATATTATTATATTTTATAAAATTAAATATTTTGATAATTATTTTAGCTATCATTGGGTTTTTATTACCTAAGTATATTAATTATAGAAAATCAAAATATGGAATAGAAAGTGGTAATAGTTTTTTTAAAGGCTACCTTTGATAGGGGGAAATTATGGTGAGTTCCTAACCTTCAGATATTTAGAAAAATTAGAAGTATATAAAAAAAACTTTTAACTAATATATACTTACCAAAAGAGGATGGAACCACTACAGAAGTAGATGTAGTCATGATAACTAGGACGGGGGGGATATATGTTTTTGAATCTAAAATTATAGTGGATGGATATTTGGAAAAGAAAATCAAAGGGAGTGGACACAAACTCTCCCAAATAAGTTTAAAAATAAGTTTTATAATCCTATCTGGCAAAATAAAGGGCATATATTCGCTTTAAAGAACATATTAGGCAAAGTAGATTCTGGAGCATTCAAATCTTACATTGTATTTAGTGAAAGATGTGAATTAAAGGATGTTACAGTAGATTCACAGGATGTAAAAATACTTAAAAGAAATGATTTAGTAAAAATAATTGAGGGAGATATTAAAAGCTCTAGAGTCATCTTCAATATTGAAGAAATATTAGAAATATATTTGAATTTAAAAAAAATATTCCAATGTAGATGCTACTACAAAGAAAGAACATATTAATAATATAAATACCTATAGAAGGTAGATAGTACGGATTTTGATAAATTAGATTATTTTATAAGATATGGAATAGCCTTTACAGGATGTAAAGATGATGATAAGATACTTGCTATACTTGTTGAAATAATTGAGGCCTTTAAAAATCATGATATCCATAAATATAGGAAATGCCAGATAGAAACACACTCTGGATTAATCTAATAAAGGGAATTATAGTCAAAATTTTAAATGAGGTGAAAAGCATGGTTAGTAAAAACTTTACTTTTAAATCAGATGACGGAACAGAAGTATTTGTGTATAAATGGACACCTGAGAATATTGAAATTAAAGGTATAGTTCAAATATCTCATGGTATGGCTGAGACTGCTGCAAGATATGGAAGATTTGCAAATATATTGACTAAAAATGGATATATTGTTTATGCAAGTGACCATAGAGGACATGGAAAAACTGCAGGTGATGTTGAAAGCCTCGGGTATCTTGGTGATAAGGACGGTTTTGATTGGTTGGTTAAGGATCTTTATAAATTAACTAAGATAATCAAGGATGAAAACCCAGATTTGCCATTGTTTTTATTTGGTCATAGTATGGGTTCTTTTGCAGCTCAGAGATATATCATGCTTTATGGTAAAGAATTAAAAGGAGTCATACTTTCAGGATCTAATGGGAAACAAGGAATATTACTTGATATTGGTTCTATGATAGCAAAAGAGAAATTAAAAAAAATACGGACGCAAAAGTCCAAGTGAGAAATTAAATAATCTAGTTTTTGGGAATTATAATAAAGCTTTTAAGCCAAATAGGACTGAGTTTGACTTTTTAAGTAGAGATAATGATGAAGTAGATTTATATATAGATGATCCATTTTGTGGTACTGTTTTTACTACTGGATTCTTTTATGATTTTTTTTGTTGGATTAAAAGTAATTGAGGATAAGGAAAACATTGCTCTTGTACCTAAGGATTTGCCTATTTATATTTTCTCAGGGGACAAGGATCCTGTTGGGAAATTTGGTAGAGGAGTTATCAATCTCTACAATAGATACAAAGAACATGGTACTAAAGATCTTGAGTACAAGCTATACAAGGATGGAAGGCATGAGATGCTTAATGAAACTAATAGGGATGAAGTCATGAATGATGTTGTACAATGGTTGGATTCACATGTTTTATAGTAATATTATGGAATACTTGATATATATTTGTTTTCAGTATAGAACAAGATTAGTATTATGAAAAAGTTAATTAGCAATAGAAAAAAATAAAATATAAAAAGGATTTTTAAAAGATAATATTGTATAATTCCATGGAAGGGGGGGGAGGGATAGTATGAGTTTACCAAATTGTCCAAAATGTAATTCTCAATATACATATGAAGATATGGGGGGGCTATATATATGCCCAGAATGCTTTCATGAATGGACTCAAGCAGATTTAGACAAAGCGTTAGAAGAAAGCATTATAAGAGATGCTTTTGGAAATGAACTTAATGACGGAGATGATGTAATCATCATTAAAGATTTAAAAGTTAAGGGATCTTCTCAATTGTTAAAACAAGGAACTAAAGTTAAAAGTATAGTACTTGCAGATGTAGGAGATGGACACAATATTAGTTGTAAAATTGACGGATTTGGTAATATGAATTTAAAATCAGAAGTAGTAAAAAAAAGTATAAGTAATAATTATAAATAATCAATTTTATCTAATATTATTCTCAAAGCAGATTCAAACTTTTTGTCTTGAACTGCTTTTCTTTTTTTTAATTTTTCCATGGCTTTTATTTTGTCTTCTTAATTCCCTGTGTATATGACGACGATTTAGCATTCCATCGATATTGTCTTCAGTATATATTAGTCCATTTTGGTTTATAGGTATAGCTCCTTTTGCCAGGGCTAAAGCTGCTAATCCATAATCTTGTGTAATAACAATATCATTTTTATTTATTCTGTTTATGATATAAAAATCTGCACTATCATTGGAAATATCAACAGATACAATTATTGCATAGGAATCTTTAATTATATGAGCATAGTTTTTAACTATAATAATTTCTAATTTATATTCTTTGGCAACATTTATAGCAATATCTACAACAGGACATCCATCTGCATCTACATATATTTTCATTTTTTTTCACTCCAATTAATTTTATGGATTTTAAGGTATCTTATTTATTATTGTATATGAAGAATAAAATAAAACAAATAGTAAAATATTAATAATTAAATTTTATCTTAAAAAAAAGATATAATGGAACAAAAACAAACCGAGAAAGTTTGAAATCAAACCATCTCCAAAAACGGGAAAACACTATCCTAGGAAAGAAATGGTTTAAAAACATTCCGATATAGAAATACGGAACAAATTCAATCCAGATAAATACAGGGTTACAGGGATAATTATATTGGTATATATTGCATGTATTATATATAAGGAAGGTGTATCAATAATAATTTTTAAGTTTGTATTAGTAAATAGATGGTACAGTTACAGCAAAGGAGGATGAGACATGAAATTAACAAAGGAAATAAAAAGCATTGTTAATGAAAAAGAAAGCATTTTTAATGAGTGTAGTGACAAGATTTGGGAATTTGCAGAAGTAGGTTTAGAGGAGGAAAAATCTAGAGACTTATTTGCAAGGGTTTTAAGGGAACAAGGTTTTGAAGTTGAAGAAGGAGTAGCCAATATTCCTACGGCTTTTGTAGCTAGGTGGGGGGGAAAAGGTAAGCCTACTGTAGGTTTTGTGGCAGAATATGATGCACTTCCTGGAATGAGTCAAGTAGCAGATTTAGTTAAAAAGGAAGCAGTGGAAGGTATAACAGCTGGTCATGGTTGTGGACACAATTTATTAGGGGCTGCTGGATTAGGAGCTGCTTTGACACTAAAAGAATACCTTCAAAGAAATAACAAGGAGGGTACAGTAGTTTTATTTGGTACACCATCTGAGGAAAGAGATGCATGTAAGGCATTTATGGCTAGAGACGGAATATTCGATGGTATAGATGCTGCTTTTACATGGCACCCAGAAGCTAGGAATGCAGCTTGGACTGCAGGTTCTTTAGCTAATATTATAGTAATGTTCCATTTCAAAGGTAAATCAGCTCATGCTGCAGCAACACCTCATTTAGGAAGAAGTGCTTTAGATAGTGCTGAATTAATGAATATAGGTGTAAATTATTTAAGAGAACATGTTGTTCCTGAAGCAAGGATACATTATGCATACACCGATGCAGGTGGAACAGCTCCTAATGTAGTTCAAGCAACTTCAACATTATATTATTTTATTAGGGCACCTAAATTAAACCAAGCTTTAGAAATATATGAAAGAATCAAAAACATTTCAAAGGGTGCAGCATTAATGTCAGGAACAGAAGTTGATATTGATTTTAAATTAGCATTATCAGATTTTATCCCTAATCCAACAATGACAAAAGTATTATATGACTCTTTAGTAGATTTTGGGGGGGCACCAGAATTTGATGAAAAAGATTCAAAGATTGCAAAGGAATTTTTCAATACATTATCCGATGAAGAAAAAGAAATTCAAAGAAAAGCTTTAACAAGTACTTATGGAGTAGAAGCTGCTGAAGAAATTTTAAACAAAGCATTAGCAACAGAAATAGAACCATTAAGTTTTGCTGAAGGATATATAGCAGGATCTACTGACGTAGGGGGGGATTTAAGTTATGTTGTACCAACTGGTCAAATGATGGTTGCAACAGCTGCTATAGGTACTTCCTTACATTCATGGCAAATGTCAGCACAAGGTAAATCATCAATTGCAAAAAAAGGTATGAAGGCAGCAGTAGGAGCCATGGCTTTAGCAGGAGCAAGGGTTATTGAAAATCCAGAATTAATCCAACAAGGTAAAAAAAGAGCTTGTTGAAGAAACTGGCGGTAAATATGTTAGTCCAATTCCAAAGGAAGTTCAAATACGTAATCCTAAAATTCAACCATAGGGATATTATAAGAAAAGGGGGGGAATGTTATTATGACTGTTCGTGAGATATTAAATAGTAAATTTTTATATGTAGCAGTAGGAACAGGAGTTATTACAACAATAATACTCTGCATAATTTCTTTTAGACATGCATCTAAAAGAGCATTAGAAATCGGTTTTACAAAGGAAGATATAAAGAAGATAGTTAAATCATCTTGTGTATTTAGTATAATTCCTTCAATTGCAATTGTTGTTGGAGTTATTTCATTATCATCAGTTTTAGGCGTTCCATGGTCATGGTTTAGACTATCTGTAGTAGGTTCATTATTATATGAATTAACAGCTGCTGGGATGGTTACAAGTGCAGCAGGATACGATTCTTTAGCTGGATTTATAGATAGCTCAGATGTTGACTTAATTCCAACTATATTCTTAGTAATGAGTATTAGTATTTTAGCAGGAATTGTTTCTAACTTTTTCTTTGGTAAGAAATATCAAGGTAGTTTAAGAACCTTTAAAGAAGGAAATGATGAATGGGGGGGTTCTTTAGTAATGAGTTATGCAACATTAGCATTAATGGCAGTTTTAACACCTGCACAAATATTTAAAGGTTTAGTTCCAACATTAACTTTAGTTACAAGTGGTTTATTTGCTTTTTTTACAAATGGTGATAGTCAAGAAATATAATGTTAAATGGTTACAAGAATTTATATTAGCATTTTCTTTGATATTTGGAATGATGTCAGCTGTATTATGGGAAAGTTTGTTATTATAAAGGGGGGGTGACAGTTAAGATGAAAAATAGTGATAATAGAGAAAACAATATTTTGATTCTGCCCATAGATTAGGTAGAATTGCAACAATAATAGTTGTAGGTTTTATGATAGGTATACCATTATTATTAGCGAAGGTTTATAATATTAAAATTAATTTTGGTAATGTTATGCGTACTAGCTCCACATTATTAGCAGTATTTGTTCCTGTTGCTGTTTCTGAATTCATTAGTTATATGCCAATTTTAGGCTCAGCATCATATTTAACTTACTTAACAGGAAATGTATTAAATCAAAAAAATTCCTTGTGTACTTAATGCTCAAGAACTAACTAATTCAGAACAAGGAACTGAAAGAGGAGATGTAGTAGCTACAATAGCTGTGTCTGTTTCTTCCATTGCAACTATGGTTATTATTATAGTGGGGGGGATTATATTAATGATTCCATTGACTCCATTTTTCGAATTACCAGTTATTAAGACAGGTACACAATATATGTTGCCAGCATTATTTGGTGCTATGTGTATGCCAATATTTATGAATAATACTGCTGGAAACTATGTAGTAAAAAAACAAATTATTGCCTATATTAGTTCCAGTTATTGCATTGACAATTACAAACTTTGCCATAGCTCCTATAGCTGGTAAAGAAGGATACTGGATTTTTGCTACAATTATAATTTCAGTTATCATCGCTAGGGTTTTATATAATAAAGGTATAATTAAGATGGAGAAAAAAAAGAAAGTAAAAAGACTGAATAGAGGAATAAATAAAGGACTAAATCTTAAATAATTATAGATTTAGTCCTTTTAATAACAAAAATATTATTTAGTTGATTTCCATTCTTTTTTTTAATAATCCCATGTGGATTGTATCAGTATACTTCCCATCTACATAAAAGTTTTCTCTAATTCTACCTTCTTCAATAAAACCACATTTTTTTTATAACAGGCAATGGCTCTTTCATTAAAGGACCTTACATCTAGTTCTAATTTATTTAGATTTAATTTATTAAATACAAAGTCTTGTAAAAGCTTAATAGCTTCTGTGCCATATCCTTTACTTAGATTTTCTTTAGTTCCAATAACAATACCAATAGTGCCTACTCTATTTGGCCAATCAATTTTTATTAAATCTAATTGACCAATATATTCTTCTGTATCCTTATGAGCTATGACGAAACCCTTCATATTTACATTCCCATCAATCATTGCATTTAAAAATTTTTCTGTATCATTTTTTTTGAATGGGGGGGATAAAGAAATAGATTACTTAAATATTTAGTAATTTCATAATCATTGACCCATTTTCTCATATGGATTAAGTCTTCTTGTCTATACTCTCTAAGGATTATCCTTTCTCCAGTTAATCTATACACAATATTCACCTACTTTTGAAGGAATTTATTAATTAAATTATATCTAAATATGTAAGATAAATCTAGTTATGTTATAATAAATTTATAGAGATAATTTAGTAAAATAAATTGGGAAGGAAGGTGTCTTTATGAAGAAAGTATTAGTAATTTTTATTTTAATATCGATTACTTTAACTGGATGTTCCCTAGAAAATAGTGAGAGAAATTTCACTACAAAATCATATAATTTAGAATTAGAAGAAGGAAATATATCTGGAACTTTAACTTTACCTAATGTTGATGGACCCTATCCCATAGCTTTGATTATACCAGGGGGGGCTGGTGCTATTAATAGAGATGGAAACAATAGTGGAAATTCAACTAGAAATAATTGTTTAAAGATGGTAGCAGAAAAATTAGGCAATGCTGGTATTGCAAGTGTTAGATATGATAAAAGAGGAATTGGAAAAAGTTCAGAATTAGTAAACCAAGAAGAGGATCTAATATTTTCTGATTACATTGAAGATGCCATACTTTGGATGGAAAAATACAGTCAGACAATAGATTTAATAAATATTATATAATTGGACATAGTGAAGGAGGATTAGTAGGTGCTGCAGCAGCTAGAGAATTAGATTTAGATGGTTTTATATCTATTGCTGCACCAGGGGAACCCCCCCTTCATGAAACTTTAATTAAACAATTAGAGAACAAAATGGGAGATTATGCTGATAGAAGTCTGCCTATTATAAATGAACTAAAGGAAGGGAATTTAGTTCCAAATCCACCTATGGATTTAGAAGTTTTGTTTAGGCCTAGTGCTCAACCATATTTAATATCCTTATTTCAATATGAACCTCAATATGTTATTCAAGATGTAGATGCACCAATATTGATTATACAAGGGGACAATGACCTTCAAGCTTCAGTAAAGGATGCTGAAATACTACATAATGCAGCAGATAGTGAACTAATAATTGTTGAAGGGATGAATCATATATTAAAGGAGTCTCCCAGGGATAGTAACAAAAATATTAATACCTATAATAAGCCTAGACTGCCTTTACATGAAGAATTGGTAAAAGAATTAATTAGATTTATTAAATAAAAAGAGTTTGTTAATATATGTAGAGTATTGTATATTTTATGATATAATTTTATCTAGGACAAAATATATTTTTATCATTTAGCACAAGGAGGACATGAGCTTGGTTACAGGAAAACTATCTAATGATTTATTAGAAGATTTAGTATTTAAATATATAACATATAAAAGAAAAGACATTATAACGGGAGCAGCAGTAGGGGAAGATAATGCATTAGTAGATTTTGGAGATGAAGTAGCCATATTATCTACAGATCCAATTACAGGAGCAGTTAATGGTATAGGGAGTTTAGCTGTCAATATATCTTGTAATGATGTATCTACTAGTGGTAGTGAGCCTATAGGCTTGTTAATAACTATTTTAGCACCACCAGAAACCACTTATGAAGATATTGAGCAAATTATGAAAGATGCTGGAGAAACGGCTGCAAAATTAAATGTAGAAATAATGGGAGGTCATACTGAAATTACAGATGCAGTTAACAAGATAGTTATTTCTACTACTGCAATAGGAAAAATAAAGAAAAGAAAATTACAAAATTCAAATAATATTAAAGTTGGAGATAAGGTTTTAATGACTAAATCTACTGGTATAGAAGGTACTTCTATATTGTTAAAGGATTTAGAAAATTATTTTATGGATAAAATGGATAAAGATATGATTAGGGAAGGACAAAATTATAGTTCCCTAATTTCTGTACTTAAAGAAGGAGAAATTGGCGGAGAAATAGGAATAAATTATATGCATGATATTACAGAAGGTGGAGTTTTAGGTGCTGTATGGGAGGCCCATAAGGCTATAAATAAAGGAATAAAGATAAAGAAGGACTTAATACCTATTACTGAGGCTACTAAGGAATTATGTAGAATTCTAGAAATTAATCCATTAAGGTTGATCTCAAGTGGAAGTATGTTGATGATTGCCAATGATAATCAAATAGAGATGTTAAGGGAGAGTTTGAAAAGGAAAATATTAAACTGACTATTATTGGAGAGATAATTGAAGAAGGCATATATATGGATACCGATGGAGAAATAGAAGTAATCCAACCTCCAGAAGCAGATGAACTATATAGGGCTTTGGGAAAATTTAATTAAATAATATTTTAAAGAAAATAAGGCTGAGATTGCTATTCAGCCCTATTTTATATTTTTTTTAGTATGATTTCTGTTACATCCCTAGGGATGCCAATGGATTCTACAATAACTTCTCCAGTATATCCTTCTCTATGCAATAATCCTATTTTCATACCATGAAAAGTTATGGTTTTTTTCAGCTTTTACTGCAATACTTAAAATATCACCAGTATCACATTGAAGACCAGATGGGATATCAACAGATATTATTTTTTTTGAATAATTATTTATAAAGGATATAACTTCAAAGTAAAGGCCTTGAATATCTCTTGTAAGGCCTATTCCAAATATGGCATCGATAGTTAAATCATTTTCATCTAAGGAACGCTTTAATAGATATAGATCATCCATTGTCCTAATATGGACATAATTAATATCCATATTTTTTTAAGATGTTTAAATTGATTTTAAAGTCCTCAGAGCCTCTACTTATGTTTCCTATTATATAAAGCTCTACTTTTTGCCGGATACCATTAGATGGCGAGCTATGGCTAATCCATCTCCACCATTGTTACCAATGCCAGATATAATAGTAAAACTATGGGTGTTTTTTTAAATCAATATTCTTGATTACCTTTAGTGCTGCATTTTCCATTAATACTACACTTGGAATGCCAAGGTTTTCTATAGCGTATTTATCTATAGCCCTCATCTCTCTACATTTAATAAGCAACATACATTCCTCCCTTTATTTAACTTACGTTTCACTTACTATATACATGCCCATTATACCTTAAGAATCCACATAAATATTGAATTATTGATATAATTAACAAGAATAGGGTATAAAATTATATGGATTGCTATATTTAATAGCTTTGACCTATTAAGGTGCTATGATATAATTATAACAAACAAATAGAAGGGAGACAGGATTAAATGGCAAATTTAAAGGGAACAAGAACTGCAGAAAATTTAATGAAATCTTTTGCAGGAGAATCACAAGCTAGAATGAGATATACTTATTATGCTAAAGAGGCAAAAAAAGAAGGATATGTTCAAATTTCTAATATTTTCACTGAAACAGCTGATAATGAAAAAGAACATGCTAAAAGATTTTTTTTAAGTTTTTAAATGAAGATCTATGTTGTGAAGCTGTTGAAATAACGGCAGATTATCCAGTAGCTTTAGGTGATACAAAGGTTAATTTAAAAGCTGCAGCTGAAGGAGAAAATGAAGAGCATTCTAAATTATATCCTGAGTTTGCAAGAATTGCAGAAGAAGAAGGATTCAAGGAAATTGCCTATGTATTTAGAGAAATTGCAGAAGTAGAAGAACGTCATGAAAGAAGATTCTTAAAATTACTTGAAAACATAGAACAAGATAAGGTCTTTAAGAAAGATGAAGTTGTAGAATGGAAATGTAACAACTGCGGATATGTACATACTGGCCAATCAGCACCACAAAAATGTCCAGCTTGTGCCCATCCAATAGGATATTTTGAAGTATTTAAAGAAACATATTAATAAATATTAATGAAAACTAGCCTTTTATGGTTTAAAACTAATTAGTCTTTTACCATAAAGGGCTTTTTCTATTGAAATTATATTTAGTTGGGATAAAATAATGATAGGGACTCATTAGATATTATAAAATTGGGTATATAGTTAGGAGAAGAGAATATGTCAAAGACTAATGCTATGAGAATATTAGATAAAGAAAAGGTAGATTATGAAGTTTTATCCTATGAGGCTAAGGATGGTTGATAGATGGAATTTCCGTAGCTTCTAAAATTGGGAAAGATGTAAAAGAAGTCTATAAAACTTTAGTTGGACAAGGAAAAGAACAAGTATATGTATTTATTATTCCAGTGGATCAGGAGTTAGATTTAAAAAAAAGGCTGCTGAAGTAACTAATGAGAAAAAAAGTAGAACTTATCCATGTAAGGGATATACAAAAACTTACAGGATATATTAGGGGGGGAGGATGTTCTCCCATTGGAATGAAAAAGCTTTATCCTAGCTTTATTCAAAACGATAGTTTAGATTTAGAGAAAATCATTATAAGTGCTGGGAAAATAGGACTCCAGATTCAAATTAGTCCAAAGGATTTAGCAGAAAGAATCCAAGGAATATTTGTAGATATAATAAAATAAAATTGGAGGGGATCAGATGAATTATATGGAAAAATATAATCAATGGTTGGAAAGTGATTATTTTGATTATGAAACTAAAAAAAAGAATTAAAATCCATATCAGATGTTAGGGAAATAGAGGACAGATTTTATACGGATTTAAAGTTTGGTACTGCAGGTCTCAGAGGGAAAATAGGTGCAGGGACAAATAGGATGAATAAATATACAGTAGCTTTAGCTACACAAGGCTTGGCTCAAACCATTATAAATAAAGGACAAAAAGCCATGGATAGAGGCGTTGCCATTGCATATGATGTAAGACAATATTCTGATTTATTTGCTGAAATAGCTGCTAGAGTATTAGCTGCAAATGGTATAAAAACATATTTATTTGATGATATTAGGCCAACTCCAGTACTTTCCTTTACAGTAAGAAGGCTTAAAACCATATCAGGTATAGTAGTTACTGCAAGCCATAATCCTAGAGAATACAATGGCTATAAGGTATATTGGGAAGATGGATCCCAAATTTTAGATGAAATTGCTGATGAAATTTTAGAAGAAATAGATAAAATTAAAGATTTTAATGAAATAAAGGCTATGGATTTAGAAGAGGCCATAGATAAGGGATTGATTACTTATATTGGCAAAGAAATTGATGATGAATATAATCAAAGAATATTAGATATGGCTATAAATGAAGATATAGATAAGGATATTAAGGTAGTTTATACTCCCCCCCTTAATGGTACAGGAAATATTCCTGTGAGGAGAATATTAAAGGATAGAGGTTTTACCAATATTATAGTGGTGCCTGAGCAGGAAAATCCAGATTATAAATTTACTACTGTTGGATATCCAAATCCTGAGGACCCTAAGGCCTTTGACTATGCATTAAAACTAGGTAAAGAAGTAAATGCAGATATATTAGTTGCTACAGATCCAGATACAGATAGGATTGCCATGGTTGCTAAGGATGATAAAGGAGAATATGCTTTCTTTAATGGAAATCAAACTGGTGCATTATTAGTTAATTATATTTTATCTTCTAGATATAAAAATGGAACATTACCAGAAAATGCTGCTATAGTTAAGAGTATAGTAACTGGTGATTTAGGAAAGGCTATTGCCAATAAATATGGTGTTAAAACTTTCGAAACATTGACAGGGTTTAAATTTATTTGTGCTAAAGCAAATGAATGGGAAGAGACTAAAGAACAAACCTTTATTTTTGGATATGAAGAAAGCATAGGCTATACCTATGGTACTTTAGTAAGGGATAAGGATGCCATCGTAAGTTCCATGTTAATTGTAGAAATGGCTGCATATTATAAAAGCAAGGAAAGAATATAGTAGAAGTATTAGAAGATTTATATAAAGAATTTGGATATTATAGAGAAAAATTGATTTCCATAGTATTAGAGGGAGTAGAGGGAAGTAAGAGAATTAGTAGAATGATGGAGGCTTTTAGAGCAGAACCCCCCCTAAAAAATATAGATGGAATGAAATTAGAAAGAACTATTGATTATCTTGTAGACGAAACTGGAAATGCTAAGAGCAATGTATTGAAATACTATTTAGATGATGGTTCTTGGTATGCAGTAAGACCATCAGGTACTGAGCCAAAGATAAAGTTGTATATATACTCTAAGGATAAGGATAACGAGGAAGCAGAAAGAAAAATTGAGGCAATAGAAAATACAGTTACTGGAAAATTATATAGTGTAGATTAATAGATACAGGGGGGGTTCTTCAATGGGGGGGAGAATCCCTATATTTTTTTTAAAAATGCCTATAGGAGTTTATTTTAATAATTTATTGTGATATAATATTTAGAGTGTCTAATTATTATACGTATAGGAGAGTAATAAAATGGAAGATGTCCATAGTAAAAGAGCATTAGAGATGAAATAATTAAAATTGCTGGTCCTGTTTTTATTGAACTATTAATGGGGACCCTATTTGGTATGGTTGATATGATTATGCTGGGAAATTACGGCGATGATGCTACTTCTGCTGCTGCCATTGCTGCAGTTGGTATTACGAATCAGCTTGTATTTATTGGATTGTCATTAGTTCAATCTTTAAATATAGGTGCAACGGCTATGGTTGCTCGATACATTGGGCTAAGAGAGAAGATAGAATAGAGTCTGTAGTAAAGCATATAATCATTTTAACTCAGGTATTATTAGTAATTCCTATTTTAATTATAGGTTTAGGATTTAGTGAAAATGTAATGAAGTTTATAGGTGCTCAACAGGATACACTATTAATTGGGAAATCATACTTTAGAATAATAATAATAGGTTTTATATTTCAAGCATTTAATTTTTCAATCTTCGCATCCTTAAGGGGAGCAGGAGATACAAAGACTCCCATGAGGATAAATGTAACTGTCAATTTATTAAATGTAGTAGGTAATGCAGTACTGATTTATGGTTTACTTGGTTTTCCAGAATTTGGAGTAACAGGTGCAGCTATATCCACTGCTTTATCCCATGTATTGGCAAGTATATTTCTAATAAGATATATTTTCAAGGAAGATAGCACTATTTATATAAACCTTAAAAATAAATTTAAAATCAATAGAGATATTATTTATAATTTAATTAAAATAGGAGTGCCTGCATCCTTGGAACAAATAGCCATGAGAGTTGGTATACTTTTATTTGTAAAAATTGTTGCATCTTTAGGGACTGTAGCATATGCCACCCATCAAATAAGCATTAATATTTTAAATTTATCCTTTACTCCAGGGCAAGCCTTTGGTATAGCAGCTTCAACCTTGGCAGGTAGAAGTCTAGGAGCGGGAGATTCAGAATTGGCAGAAAAATATATTAGAGCTTGTAGTAAAGTAGGGGGGGCTCTAGCATCGGCGACAATGGCAATTTTATTCTTTTTCTTTGGTGGAGAAATTGCCAGCTTATATAATAAAAACCCAGAAGTAATAACTGAAGCAGCTAGAGTGTTGAAGCTTATAGCATTTATTCAACCTTTCCAAAGCTCACAGCTTATTTTAGCTGGAGGACTTCGGGGGGGAGCAGGAGATACAGTTTGGACTTTAATTTCAACTTTTATTGGAATATTGATTATAAGGGTAGCATTGGCTTATTATTTTGTTTTAATACTAGGAATGGGACTTATAGGGGGGGCTTGGTTAGCAGTTTTAATAGATCAGTTTAGTAGATGGGTACTCGTTACCTTTAGATTTAGAACAAATAAATGGAAACATATAACTATAAGATAAAAAAAATCAGCTTAATTAAGCTGATTTTTTTTATCGTGTTTTATCCTAATAATTTTTTTTCGTACATGCTTTACCTGTAGGTGTTGCTGCTAGTCCACCTAATGCTGTTTCCCTTAGGGCTTCAGGCATTGCTTTTCCAACTTTGTACATTGCCTCTACTACTTCATCAAAGGGAACTATGGATTGAACGTCAGCTAAGGCCATATCTGCAGAGATAAATGCATTGACTACACCTGATGCATTTCTAAGGGCACAAGGGTATTCTACTAGTCCTGCAATAGGATCACATACTAGGCCTAAGATATTTGTCAAAGCAAATCCTGCAGCATTAAGGGCTGCTTCAGGAGACCCCCCCAGCCATTTCTACTATGGCACCTGCGGCCATTGCAGCTGCAGCACCACATTCAGCTTGACATCCACCTTCAGCACCAGATATAGTTGCATTTTTGGCAATAATTTCTCCAATACCTGCTGCAGTAAATAAGCCTTTAATTAAGTCATCATCTGTAAGATTTAACTTTTCTTGGGCAGATAATATGGCACTAGGTAATATTCCAGAAGCACCTGCTGTAGGTGCAGCAACTATTTTCCCCCCCATGGAAGCATTGACTTCTGATGTAGAGAACGCTTTAGCCATGGCTGCATTTATAAATGTACCACTAAGACTTTTTCCACTGTTTTTGTATTCTTCTATTTTTTTTAGAGTTTCCTCCTGTTAATCCAGATACGGATTTTACCTCTTTATCTAATGCAGCAACAGCGGAGTCTTTCATTACTTGTAATGTTTCTTTCATTTTCTTTATTAATTGGTCTTGGGAAAATCCATGGACTTTAATTTCTTTTTCTATTACTATATCAGAAATATTTGCATTTTTATCTTTACACATTTCTAATAATTCAGACGCTTTGTTAAACATTGTTTCACCTCTCTATTGGATTAATGAATTTAATATAGGAAATATCCTTTAGATTATTGATTTGGTCTATTGTAGATTTTGTTATTTCAGAATCTAACTCACAAACCATAGTTGCAATATCTTTTTCTCTAGTTACTTTCATAGTAGCAATATTTAAGTCATTATTAACTGCAATGGAACTTACTTCACTTATAACTCCCTTTCTATCTTTGTATTTTAACAAGATAGTAGCTTATCACCAGTAAATTCAACCTTATTACCATCTATATCAGTGATTATTATATTACCACCACCAATAGATGAGCCTGTTACATAAAAATCATCTTTATTTGGGTATTTAAATAATATCTTAACGGTATTAGGATGTTCGTATCCTAAATCCTCTTCTGTAAATATTATGTTTAAGTTTTTATTTTTTTTGCAATGTTAAAGGAGTCTCTAATATTTTCATCAGAAGGCTCCATATCTAAATACCAGCTATTAAAGCTTTATCTGTACCATGTCCCTTATAGGTTTTTGCAAAGGAGCCATGAAGTATAAATTCTACTTCATTAAATCCATCACCTGCTATATTTTTTTTGAAATCTTAGCAAGTCTTGCGGCACCAGCAGTGTGAGAGCTAGAAGGGCCAATCATTATTGGACCTAAAATATCAAATGTTCCATAATCCTTCACTAATATATCCCTCCATTTCAATAATACTACCTAATTATAATATAATGGCAATAAATTATCAATGTTAAATAAAATTATCATCTTTTAAATGTAGTTTAGATAAAATATTTTAAATCCCTATAAAAGTGGTATATAATCTATATATAGATGATTAGGGAGAAGGGATGAAAAAAAATGATACTAACAATTGTACTTGACCCTATATTAGAAAAGGAATATTATGTAGACAGGTTATATCCTAAAATAGAAACTTTAGCCACAAAGATATCCTATGATTTAGGTGGAAAAGGTAATGTTTTAACAAAGATATTGAATAACCTAAATTTAGATGTGTTTTCTATAGGTTTTCTAGGAGGATTAAATGGAGTCTATATATTTGATCAATTGAAAATTAGGGGGGGAATATATAACGATTTTATATCCATTAAAGATGATAGTAGGGGAGCCATGTATTTATTTGAGGATGGGCAGTTAATATCTACTATTATAGAACCTGGGCCTAGGATTATTAGAGATGAATTAGTTTCCTTTTATGAACTATATGGTAGGGTAATAGAAAGACATGAGATTATCTGTGGATTAGGTTCCTTGCCTATGGGAGTGCCAAAAGAAATATATTATGAGTTAATAGATTTAGCAAATAGAAAAGATAAAAAGTTTATTTTAGATGCTGAAGGATTAGAATTAACTTATGGTATAGAAGCATTGCCCTTTATGGTAAAATTAAATAAAAATGACTTAGAAGAAATAAGTAAATTAAAATTAAATTTTGAAAATGAAATTATAAAGATTGGATATAGTATTTTAGAAAAGGGAATTGAAATAGTAGTTATAGATTTAAATGAAGATGGCACCATAGTACTAACTAAGGATAGGGGGGGATATAGGCTGGAATTGTTTGAAATGGATATAAGGGACATAGGGGGGGAAGATAAAGGATATATAGTGTCTGGATATGCCTTTGGTATAGAAAGACAATATGATTTAGAGACTACCATGAGATTGAGTCAAGCCATGAGAATAGTATATGGTTTTGAAAGAAATTTAGATAAAGTAGATATGAGTGATATAAAAAAAAGATAATGGGGGGGGAAATAGAAATATCACCAATATATTATTAGGAGGTTAAAATGGATAGATTTAATTTAAATAGGGAAGATGCAGTATTATTTGTAATAGATATTCAAGAAAGACTGGTGCCTGTTATGAAATATAAGGACCAAGTTATTCATAATACTAGGATTTTGTTACAGGGAGCCAAGGAAATGAATATACCAGTAGTAGCTACAGAACAATATCCAAAGGGTTTAGGAAAAACCGTAAATGAGATAAGTGAATTTTTAGAAGAAGAAAGGGTGTTTTCAAAGAATAGTTTTACTGCATATATAGATGAAGTAAAGGAAGTTCTAGAAGTTACAGATAGGAAAAAGATAATAATAGTAGGAATGGAAACCCATGTATGTGTATATCAAACTACTAGAGAGCTTATAGATGCTGGATATACTGTGTATATAGTTAAAGATGCAGTGGCTTCAAGGACTAAGGAGAACTTCTTAAATGGTTTAGATTTAATGAAGTCCATGGGAGCTATAATAACTAATACAGAAACAGTAGTATTTGATTTGTTAAAGGTATCAGGTACTCCAGAGTTTAAAACTATGTCAAAATTAATTAAGTAATAGAGATTGAAATTATAACATAGGAGGATTTAATGAAGGAAATAGATTTAAAAGATATTGCCATATTAGTAGATTTTGATGGAACTATTACTAGGGAAGATACTAATGATAAATTAGTAGATTATTTTTGGAATAAGGATATAGAAAAATTCCTTATGGAAAATAATGAACGAGATATGAAATATGTGGACTTTATGGACGAATTATTTTCTAATATAAAGATTACTGAGGAAGAATATTTAGATTTTATATTAAATG
>JMBW01000003.1_pt1 | contig 17781 bp, 28 predicted proteins | sample 616541 | NCBI WGS metagenome assembly JMBW01 (sample SAMN02727905, study PRJNA239997) | anaerobic digester metagenome | biome: anaerobic digester; isolation source: mesophilic anaerobic digester inoculated with municipal waste water sludge... | place: Germany: Bielefeld University, CeBiTec ...
TACTGGTGTATATAAGCCTACAGAAGGAAATGTTGTTTTTTTCACCAAATGAAGAGGAATTAGATATAACAGGACTTAGACCAGATGAAATTGCAAAATTAGGTATATGTAGAACCTTTCAAAATATTCGATTGTTTAATGAGCTATCTGTTCTTGATAATGTTTTTATTGGCAATCATCTAAGGCTTAAATCTAATATTTTTTTTCTTCAGTACTTAGGCTACCTAATTATAGAAAAGAAGAAAAAGAAATGTATGAAAAATCCCTATATCTATTGGAAAAGGTAGATTTAAAAGATGAAATGGATGAAAAAGCTTATTCATTGCCTTATGGTAAACAAAGAAGATTAGAAATAGCTAGAGCTTTGGCAACAGAGCCAAAACTACTACTATTAGACGAACCTGCAGCTGGCATGAATCCCCAGGAAACTAGAGAATTAATGGATTTTATAGAGGAGATAAAAGAGGAATTTGATTTGACTATATTTTAATAGAACATCATATGGAAGTAGTAATGGGAATATCCAATAAAATATTGGTACTAGATCATGGAGTTTTAATTGCAGAAGGAGAACCTTGGGAGATTCAAGAGAATGAAAGAGTTATAGAAGCTTATCTGGGGGGGTGGAGTAGATGCTAAAGGTTTCTAATTTACACGTAAACTATGGTGGTATAAAAGCTTTAAGAGGAATAAATATATTCATAGAAGAAAATCAAATAGTCACCCTCATAGGGGGGGCTAATGGTGCAGGGAAATCTTCACTTTGAGAGCTATTATGGGATTGGTAGAAAAGTCTCAAGGGAAGGTTGAGTATAATGGTGAAGATTTGACCCATATGCCTACTAAGGATATAGTAAAAAAAGGTATTGTAATGGTTCCCGAAGGAAGAAGGGTTTTTGAGGATTTAACTGTAGAGGAAAATCTCATATTAGGAGCGTATACTAGGACGGATATGGCAGGAATAAAAGAAGATATGGATAGAATGTTTGAATTGTTTCCTAGATTAAAGGAAAGGCATTGGCAAAAAGCGGGAACTCTTTCTGGTGGAGAACAGCAGATGTTAGCAGTAGCTAGGGCTTTGATGGTTCGACCTAGGGTACTAATGATGGACGAACCTTCTTTAGGCTTGGCTCCTATTTTGGTAAAAGATATATTTGAAATTATAAAAACACTTAATCAGCAAGGGAATACCATATTATTGGTAGAACAAAATGCCAAAAAAAGCATTAGAAATTGCTGATTATGCTTATGTATTGGAGACAGGAGAATTGGTACTAGAGGGACCAGGCAAAGAAGTACTCGCGAATGATAGGGTTAAGGAGGCATACTTGGGAGAGGCGAAATAAATAATATCTATTGATGAAGAGGGGGGGTTTTTTTTCATATATAAATATGAGGGAAATCCCTTTTTAGATATCCATACCTAAATTATATATTTGTAACTAAATTGTAATATAAATTCCATTGATTTATGTTGAATATTTTATTATACTATACATAATAGAATATTTAGAAAAATCAAAAAAAAGTCAAAAAAAATAAAGGCCAATATAAAATTAATATAGTAACTGCTCCCCCCCAAGAGAAAACAGTTACAAGTCTTCAGGTATAGGACTCTTCATTTAAAGATTGACAAAATATTGGCAGCCCTCCATACAATTTTGTATTGGAGGGTTAATTCATTAATTGTAACCATACTGTAACTAATTAAAGCAATATATATGCTATAATTACAATGGAGAAATATACTTGGTTATAAAAGGTTAAAAGGTGATATTATGAAAAAAAAGCTTTATCTTTTGTTTTAGTGCTCAGTTTACTCTTATCAACAAGTACTATTGTATTGGCAGATATGGAAAGTAAGTTATCCAACCATTGGTCTAAAAATCAAATAAATAAGGAGTTTGTGATTCGTTATTTTCCCTATTTAGCCAAGGAGGATTTTAAACGTTTTGATCCTAAAGGGACTATAGGAGAAGATGAATTTTTATTATCCTTTTCTTCCTTATTAAAGGATAAAGGGTATACTCAAGGTGAAATTGGCTGGAAAGTGGACTTAAATAGAGTACAGATGGCTAATATAGTAGGTAAAAAGCTTATAGAGGAGTCTGTAATTTCTAATAGTCAAAATAATACTCCATTCGTGGATATTGGCCAATTGACTAAAGAAGAGAAAAACTCCATAGCCACTTTATACAATCATGGCTTAATATCTGGTGTATCAAAAACAAAATATGCACCCTATAGAAAAGCAACCCAAGCAGAAGTTATAGTATTTCTTCAAAGGATAGGTAATTTATTAGACAAAAGAGCAAATATTCCTTTTAAACTTTTAGGAATAGTAGAATCCTATTCGGGAAAAGAGGACATAACATGGAGGATGGATAAGGACAAGATATTGATAACCATAACTAAATCCTTCCCAACTCCAGGATACAATATGGAGGTGGGTAAATTAGTAAAAGCTGGTGATGATATTATAGTCTATTTGAAAACAACTCCCCCGAATAAAGATAGCAACCAATTACAAGTAATAACGTATAAGACCATAACTATAGAAGTAGATAAAGAAGATATTGGAAATCCCCCATACAATTTTATATTGGGGGGGGATGTTTTTTTTATGATATAATATATAGACGTAATGAATATTAAATAAATATAGAAGGGGGGGAATTTAAATGGCAAAACGGAAAAGAATAAAGGAACTATATTATATTAGAGCTATAGCTGCAATGGGTATACTTATAATCCATGCCACTGGAGGATTTGCTGTTAATTCGGAATATGGATCTAAGGCTATGTATCTAGGTATATTTTAAATCAGTTTTTTTTAGATTTGGTAGTCCTATTTTATGATGATTTCAGGGCTGGTGTTATTTTATAATTATAGATCCATAGATGAATTCGATATTGGTAGATTTTATAAGAAAAAGGTGAAGTTTATATTAATACCCTATACGATTTGGTCTACCATATACTTTTTGTATACATCCTATATAAGTGGATTGCCAATAAATAGAGAAAGATTACTTGGCTTTGGGAGAGGACTACTATTAGGGGGGGAAAACTTTTCCCATCTATATTTTATATTTTTGATATTTCAATTTTACATAGTAGTACCTTTTTTTAATAAAGTATGTGGCTAAATATATGGAGGAGAAACCTTTTAAGGTATTTACCTTTTTCTTTGTATTGCAAGGTTTAATCCTCATCTATGGATATTATTTTAAAAACCCCCCCCATGCTACAGGATAGTAGGGATATTTAATCGCTACTATTGGAAGACCCTATTTAGTTGGTCCTTTTATTTTATGACAGGAGGACTAATAGGTATGCACTATGATAAATTTGTAGATTTTGTAGAGGGGAACATAAAAGGTATATTTATAGGATATATAATTTCTACCATATTTTATATTGGACAAGTATACTATGATATTTGGCTCCATGGCGGTAGGGATTATTATGGTAAATTTGGTTCTATTAGGCCCCCCCATACTATGATATATGCTCTATTTACTATGCCTATATTCATTTGGTTAACAAGAAGGATGGTGGGGGGGAAATATGATGGTATAAAAGATTTTGGAATCTATTCTTTTGGAGTTTATTTTTCTCATCCATTAATATTGGAGGAGATAAAAAGGATTTTAATGAGTAATTTCCCTAACCATATAGGGTATAGTAGATTATCTTCCTTATTATTAATATGCGGATTAGGGTTAGCTATTACATTTATATTTGTACTATTAGTAGGAGCATTAGAAATACGATGGTTGTTTATAGGTAGAGTACCTAAATATGTGCCAAGAAGGCGAAGAAAGGAAGAATATGTATGACAAATACCCGTAAGGTAGCACAATCGGCTGCTATGATTGCTGTTTTACGCTGATAAGTAAATTTCTGGGTTTTTTTAAGAGAAGTTTTAATAGCTTCTACTTATGGTTCTGGTTATGAAACGGATACTTACTTTGTAGCTATGACTGCCACGGTAATCATAATGACTACTATAGGGGCTTCTTTAAATACTACTTTAATACCTATATTTACTGAAATAGAAGAGAAGGAAGGCAAAGAAGCTAAATTAAAATTTTTAAACAATGTGTTGAATATGGTATTTTTCATAACTATTATATTGGCTCTTTTAGGTTTTTGGCTATCTCCAGTGGTTATAAGGATATTGGCTAAAGGTTTTGTTGGAAAACAATTTACTTTAGCAGTAAAATTGAATAGAATAGGGTTGCCTATTATAATATTTTTAGGTTTTACCTATGTTTTTTTCTGGATTTCTCCATAGTAGCGAGATATTTGGCCCACCAGCCATAATGGGCCTTCCCTATAATTTTGTTTACATAATATTTTTAGTATTTTTTTGCTAAAGAGGGTAATATACATGGATTGATGTTAGCTAGTGTTGTAGCTGCTTCTACCCAGTTTTTGATTCAAGTGCCTGCAGTTAAATACCAAGGATATAGATATAAATGGGACGTAGATCTAAAGGATCCATATTTAAAAAGGGCACTGGTATTGGTATTTCCAGTTGTGATAGGTTCAGCAGTACAGCAGATAAATACCATAATAGACAAAACTTTAGCTTCTAGTTTAGTAGAGGGAAGTATTTCTGCTTTGACTTATGCTTCAAGAATAAACGATTTGATCATATCTGTGTTTGTTATGGCTATAACTACAGTAATATTTCCTATGTTGTCTAGAGCTTTTTCCCAAGAAGATGATGGACAGATTAGGAGGATAATGGGTGAAGGCATAAATATAATACTCATTATAACGGTTCCTGCTACTATTGGAATACTTATATTGGCCCAGCCCATGGTGAGGATATTTTTCCAAAGGGGAGCTTTTAGTCAAGGGGCAACCCATATGACTTCTCAAGCTTTAATATTTTATTCCATAGGTTGGTAGGTTCTTCTTTAAGGCTTATGTTAAACAGAGTATATTATTCATTCCAAGATACCAAGACTCCTATGATAAATGGTGCTCTAGCTGTGGGATTAAATGTAGTCTTAAATTTATTATTAATTAAACCTATGGGTCATTCAGGACTAGCTTTAGCTACTAGTATATCTGCTACTTTTACTACATTATTATTATTTGTAGATTTGAGAAAAAAAAGCTAGGGAGAATGGGTCTTAAAAGATATCTAATTTGTTTTGTTAAGGCTTTAATTGCTTCTGTTATTATGGGGGGGGTAGTGGTTTATTTTACTTATTTTGGTCTTATGAGTTTGTTGCCAAATAAATGGATAATTGATTTATTAATATTATTGCTGTCCGTAGCAGTAGGGTTGTTTTTATACATTATTCTATGCTCAGTACTTAGAATAAGAGAGATAAGGGTTCTAATGAGAGCTTTGATTAAAAAGTTTAGATAAGATTTAGATAACAAAAACTCGGTAAGGGAATTTCCTCTTACCGAGTTTTTTTATCTACTAATAAAGCAATGCATAAAACAACTATAAGTGCATAACATACAGTCATATTGTAGTAAAATACATATTCATAGCAATTATGCACAAGTTGGCACGAACCTTGCATTTAAATATAAGTAGTAGAAATCGTTTTTATAATCCACCATATTTTAGAAAGGAGGGAATTATAAAAATGCTTGATATAGATCTATTAAATAAAAAAATGTATTGATATTAGAAAACTTATAGTAAATCAAATAGGAGGATTAGGCGTAGGGCATATAGGAGGTTCTCTATCTGTTGTGGAGCTTTTGGTATATTTATATTATCATGAGATGAATATAGATCCAAAGAATCCAGATATGGAGGGAAGAGATAGATTTATAATGTCCAAAGGGCATGGAGGACCAGCTCTTTATTCTGTATTGGCAGATAAAGGATATTTTAGCATAGAAGAGTTGGACACCTTAAATAAACCCGGAACCAATCTACCAAGCCATTGCGATATGTTAAAGACCAGAGGAGTTGATATGACTACAGGTTCTCTAGGGCAAGGATTATCCTGCGCTGTAGGTATGGCTTTAGGTTCAAAGATAAAATCTGATGATGCATATATATATTGCTTACTGGGAGATGGAGAAATACAGGAAGGTCAGATTTGGGAAGCTGCTATGGCAGCAGGGCATTTTAAACTAAATAGATTGATAGTATTTTTAGATTACAATAAGATGCAGATTTCTGGAACTGTAGAGGAGATTATGGATATTGAACCTGTGATAGATAAGTGGAAATCTTTTAACTGGAATGTATATAGGGCCAATGGGCACAATATAAATGGTATTCATAAATCTGTAATAGAAGCTAAAAAAAAGCAAGGATAAGCCTACTATGATAATCTTAGATACTATAAAGGGGGGGAAAGGAGTCTCTTTTGCTGAAGAAGCAAAAGTTCTATCTCATAGTATGACCATAAGTGAGGATATGAGAATAAAAGCTATAAAGGAATTAGATAGTGAGGTGGATAACCTATGATACCTGACAACAATATTAAGGAGATGCGACAGATACTATATGAATTTCTAGATCAAAAAAAATGGAGGAAGATGAAAGGATAGTAGTAATAGATGCAGATTTATCTAAGTCTAATGGTACCTATAATCTAAGGAAGAAGTATCCTAATAGGGCTTTTGATGTGGGAGTAGCAGAGCAGAATATGGCAGGTATTGGAGCAGGTATGGCTGCATATGGTTTTATTCCATTTATATCTACTTTTGTACCTTTTGCTACTAGAAGGATTTGTGACCAAGTGGCTGTATCTATTGCTTACGCTAATAGGAATGTTAAGATAATTGGTTCAGATCCAGGAATTGCAGCTGAATTAAATGGGGGTACCCATATGTCCTTTGAGGATATTGGGGTATTTAGGAGTATTCCCAATATGGTCATATTTGAACCTGTGGATGTAATTCAGCTTAAAAAAAAGCTTTACCTCAGATTGTAGAGTATGAAGGGCCTTTATATATTCGATTTTTTTAGGAAATGGACTCCTACAGTGTTTGATGAGGATTATGAATTCAATTTATTTAAAGGAGATCTAATTAAGGAAGGAAAGGATATAACTATAATTGCGTCAGGAATCATGGTATATGAAGCCCTATTGGCTTGTAAAAAGTTGAAAGAGAAAGGTATAGATGGGGGAATTGATAAATATTCATACTATAAAGCCAATAGATAGGGATTGTATAATTAAGTCTGCAAGAAAGACCAATAGAGTAGTTACTTGTGAAAATCATAATACCATAGGTGGATTGAGAAGCGCTGTTACTGAGGTATTATCTGAAAGCTATCCAGTTATAGTAAAAGGAATAGGTGTTCAGGATAGATTTGGTCAAGTTGGGAAACTACCATATTTAAAGAAAGCCTATGGATTAGAGGCAGATAATATAGTAAACGCTTGTATGGATATTATTAATAATTAATAAGAGCAGGGAGGTTTATAAAATTGGAAGATATGAAGATGCTAGATAAAGAACTTATATATTTAGATTTAGAGGCAGAGGATAGAGAAGATTTGTTATCCCAGTTGTCAGATATATTATACGAAAAAGGATATGTAAAGAGTAGTTTCAAACAAGCCATACTGGATAGGGAAAAAGTATTTCCTACAGGGCTTCCAACTTTAGGTGTTAAAGTTGCACTACCTCATACGGATCCAGAACATGTGATTAAACCAGCTATATTGGTATCAACTCTAAAAAAAACCTATAAAGTTTAAGGAAATGGGAAGTGGAGTTAATGATATAGATGTGGAGATGGTCTTCATGTTAGCAGTAAAGGACCCTGCATATCAAGTAAAATTATTGCAAAAGCTAATTAGTATTTTCTCAAAAGAAAATGTATTACTTTCCTTAAAGGAATGTGAAGATGCTCAATGTATGTATAACATTCTTTATGGAGAATTATACTAAAGTTTAAAGAAAGGAGGGAAAAAAAATGAAGACTATAATCGTAGCTTGTGGTTCAGGTGTTGCTACTTCTCAAACAGTAGCATCGAAAGTTGATAAGTTATGTAAAGAAAGGAAGATACCAGCAAAAGTAATGGCGGTAGATATTAAATCCTTAGAGCAAAATATAAGAATTGCAGATGTTTATATTTCCATTGCACCTTCAAATAAGGATTATGGCATACCAACAATAAGCGGTATTCCTTTCTTAACTGGTGTAGGTATGGAAGAGACTATGGACCAGTTAGAAGAAATTTTGAAAAAAAATAATATAGGATAAGAGAGGAGTGTTATGCTGTGAAGGAAGTTATTAATTATATTTTAGACTTAGGACCAGCAGTATTTTTACCTTTGATAATGATCATTGTTGGGCTAATAGTAAGGATGAAATTTTCTACAGCTTTTTCATCAGCACTAACTCTTGGAGTAGCTTTCCTAGGGATGAGTGTAGTTATAGACTTTATGTTTGACGCTATAGGCCCTGCTTCAGAAGCTTTTGTAAACAATACGGGATTACAGCTTAATATATTGGATTTAGGATGGCCTCCAAATGCAGCTATTGCTTGGGCTTGGCCTTATGCATTTTTCATGTTCCCTATACAGATAGTTATAAATCTGTTGATGTTAGGGTTTAATAAGACTAATTGTTTAAACCTTGACCTATGGAATGTATGGAACAAGATATTTACTGCAGTTATAGTTTCTGGTATTACCAATAGTTTAGCTATGGGTTTTATAGTAGCATCCATAGAAGTAGTATTGGAATTAAAAAAATGCCGATTTAACTCAAAAACAAATTCAAAGGATGACTGGTATACCTGGTATAGCATTACCCCCCCACTCTATGGCATTGACAGCAGTAGTTTTAGCACCTATTAATAGATTATTGGATTTTATTCCTGGATTAAAAAAATGTGGAAATTGATGCAGAGAGTTTAAAAGAAAAACTAGGTATATTTGGTGAAAACCATGTTATGGGCTTTATAATAGGAATATTTATAGCATTATTTGCAAAATACGATCTTAAGTCAACCCTTACTTTAGCAGTTCAAGCAGCAACAGCTCTAACATTGTTCCCAATGGTTGCAACTTTATTTATGAAGGCTTTAGCACCAATATCCGATGCAGCTGGAGAATTTATGAAAAAAAGATTCCCAGGGAAGGAGATATACATTGGGCTAGACTGGCCATTCCTAGCTGGTCAACCAGAAGTATGGGTAACTTGTATATTATTAGTACCAGTAATACTTCTAATGGCAGTAATACTACCTGGCAATGGAGTTTTACCATTTGGTGGAATATTGAATATTTGTTTTGCAGCAACTGCATTGATCGTATGTAATAAAACTTAGTAAGAATGTTAATTCTAGGTGTTATTGCTACACCATTATATCTATATGTGGGTACTGCTTTTGCACCTCATATTACAAATCTAGCAAGACAAGTTGGTACTATTGATATACCTGCAAATCAAATGATCACTTGGAATGGTATGGAAGCACCAGAATTTAGATATGTATTTTCTAGAGCAGCAAATATAATAAATGGAGATTATTTTGGTTTAGTATTATTAGCAGGCTATATAGCACTTTATATTTGGTACTTTAAGCATATGAAAGCTAGAGAAGCAGAAGCTGCTAAGGATTTAGGATTATCATAAAAATAATAGTCTATTAGCTTTTGCTAATAGACTATTATAAAACATTAAATATAGGAGGAAGAACTATGTTAGAAAACATAAAGGAAAGAATATTAAAAATAGCAGAAAAAGCAGAAAATGATGGACTTATAAGACATGGATCAGGGAATTTTAGTATGAGAGACGAAGAGACTGGATATATATGTATCACCCCCCCTACTGGTCAAGATAGAGAGGATTCAGATATAGATTCTATCTTAGTAATAGATATAGATGGGAATATAGTTGAAAACAAGAAAGGTTTAAAACCAACTAGCGAAACTTTAATGCATTTAAGTGCCTATAGAAATAGAGAAGATGTAAAAGCTGTATGTCATACTCATGCTATTTATTCAACTATATTTGCCGTACAGAACAAGGAGATACCTCCAGTTGTATTTGAAAGTATGATGTTTGGTGGAATAGTACCAGTAGCTAAGTACGGAACTCCAGGTACTACAGAGTTGGCTGATAGTATAATAGAGCCTTTAAAAAAAATCTGATGCTTGTTTATTAGAAAAACATGGAGTATTAACTGTAGGTAATGCCATCGAAGAAGCTTATATAAAGATGCAATATGTAGAAGATATGGCTAAAATTTACCTATATAGCCTATTACTTGGACAAAAAGAACCAGAAAGAATTCCACAAAGTGAGTTTGACAAGGTTTTAAATAGATAAAAGAAGGAGTTAATATGAATTTAGTTGGAGATTTTCATGTTCATACTGTGGCCAGCGGTGATGCTTTTTCGACTATAGATGAATTATCTAGACGAGCTAAAAAGTTAAAATTAAAAGTATTGGCAATAACTGACCACGGTCCGGCTATGCCGGCATCAGCGCATAGATATCATTTCAATAGTTTGGCAGACAATGTAAAAGAGTCCAATGGAGTTAGAATTCTCCCAGGAGTAGAGGCTAATATCATCCATGAAGATGGTAGTTTGGATTTGCCAGAAAAGACTATTAAAAAAACTATCCTTTGTCATCATAAGTTTCCATGTATTCTCTTGGTACAAGGATAATGTTGAGTCAAATACCAATGCTTTAATAAACTGTATAAATAAATATGACAATATAAAAGCTATAGCTCATTTAAATAGACCTTATTATGAATTGGATATAGAAAAAAATAGTTCCTCTATTAGTAGAAAAACATATAGTTGTAGAACTTAACAACAAGGCTTTGGCAAAGGATAAGGAAAACTGGGAGGCTTTCAAGAAGCAGGTCCTATATATGGAAGAAAAAGGAGTTAAATTTATAATTTCATCAGATGGCCATAGTTTAGAACAATTAGGGGATTTTGTTGAAGCTTTAAATTTTGTAGATTATTGTAATCTAAAGAAAGAAAACATTGTAAACACTTCTGTTGAAAAGCTAAAGGCTTATTTGGCTTTGGACCTTTAAGGAAAGCAGGTGAGAGGTATTTGATAATAACTATTACATTAAATCCATCTTTAGATTTAAATATATATGTAGATAAATTGAAGAAAAACCAGAATAATAGAACCAAAAACATGAAATATGATATTGGTGGAAAAGCAACCCATGTGTCCTTAGTATTATCAGCTTTAGGTATAGAGAATATAGCTACAGGGATAATGGGAGGCAATAATGGTAAAAGGTAGTAGAAATGATGGAAGATAGAGGAGTAGATTGTGATTTTGTGTTTCAAGAGGGAGATGAAACGAGAGTAACCTATATAGTGGTTCAGGAAGAGGAAGAGGGTACCTATATGTTGACGGAGCCAGGTTTTTCCATCAGACCTAATACTTTTAAAGAACTAAAACAAAAGATTAAAAGAATTGTCCATAAGGATGATATAGTAGTCATCTCTGGAGGGATACCTCCAGGAATAAATATTGGGAATTATAGTGATTTATTGAATTTAATTGAGGAAATTGGTGGAAGATTAATCATAGATACTAGTGGTAAATGTCTAGCAGAAGCTGTAAAGCATAAGCCTATTTAATAAAACCAAATGAAGTGGAATTAAGGGAATTGATAGGATATAGGCCTATTGATGAAAAAGAATGTATAGAGGAGTTAAAAAAATTAAATGATAAAGGAATTGAAATAGTAGCTCTATCCCTAGGAGGTAAGGGTTCTATTGTTAGTACAAAGGAGAGAACTATAAGAATAATCCCTCCCGATATAGTCCAGATAAATGATACAGGATGTGGAGATGTATTTTAGGTGGAGCAGTAAGTATGTTATATCAGGAGAAAGATTTGGAAGAAGTATTTAGATTTGCTACAGCTATAGCTACCTCTAAGGCTACTAAAAAAAGGAACATCAGATTTTTCCCTAGAAGATGCTAAGAAATTTATGAAGGAGGTAATCATGTATGATGTATAAAAAGGAAAGAGAAGAGTTGTGCGAAGTTGTAAAACTTATGTTTGATAGAAAACTTACCAATGCTGCAGGAGGGAATGTATCTGTAAAGATAAACGATGAGCATATAATAATGACTCCCTCCCTAATGGCAGAAGAATATTTTTGTAGACTAAATCCAGAACAAATATTGGTTACAAACCTAAATGGAGATATAATAGAAGGAGAAGGCAAGATGACTAGAGAATCCAATATGCATTTGGGTGTATATAAGAATTTACCTGATGCAGGTTGTGTTCTTCATGCTCATCCCAAAGAAACTATGGTATATATATCCTTAGCAGATGAATTGCCATCTCTTACGGAAGCTACTGATAAATTTGGTGAAGTAAAGGTATTACCTTATGCTAAGGCTTGTAGTGAAGAATTAGCTAATATAGCTGTAGCATATTTTAAAAGTAGGGAAGAAGAGTTAAAGAGTCATGGATTGATTGCTCTATTAAGAAAGCATGGAATAGTCATAGTAGATAAAACTTTGAAAAAGGCATTTAATGATTTGGAGAGAACTGAAACCAATGCTTATGTGAATTTGCATAAAAATCTATTTTAGCTGGAAGGAAATTAATCCTCACCCTTGGTAGAGGATTAATTTCCTATTTAAAGATAATAAATAGGAAGGTGTAGAGGATGAAAAAAAATGGGAATGGTATTTTTTTTAGTTATACTTTCCTCCATAGTATTGATCATAACCTTTATTACTAAAAATATATATGTGGCATTAGGAACATTTATAGTGGTGATGTATTTGAAAAAAATACCATAATAACTTTAAAAAGTCTGATGATGTAAATTAAATAGAAACCTATAGAAATAGTATAGGAGGTGATTTTGTGAAACAAATAGATAAGATATATGACTATGTGGTCAAAAACATTTCAAAGGACATAGTAATGAAAAATTTTGTAAACAATGAGGAAGTAGGAGTAGATGCCTATGAAATCGAAAAGAATTTAGGTATAGTTAGGAACAACGCCAGTACTTTGTTAAATAGTTTATGTAATAAAAATAAGCTAATTAAGATAAAGGGTAGACCAGTACGTTTTATACCTAGGAGAATAGTCGAAGAGAGCTTATATATGGAAGAAATCAAATCAGAATATGAATATGAAGAATTAAGGGAATTGATACTAAAATTGGATTCATTAAAAAAAAGTAGAAGATCCCTTTAAAGCTCTAGTAGGATATGATAAGAGTTTAAGAAATCAGATAGAGCAAGCAAAGGCAGCTATAATGTATCCTCCTAATGGACTACACACCTTGATCATCGGACCTAGTGGAGTAGGGAAAACTATGTTTGCTAAAGTAATGTATGAGTATGCTAGTTTAAAAAAAAGGCAAGGATGAAGATAAATTTCCCTTTGTTTCCTTTAATTGTGCTGATTACTATAATAATCCTCAGTTATTACTATCCCAGCTGTTTGGTCATGTAAAAGGTTCTTTTACTGGTGCAGATACAGATAAAATAGGATTGGTGGGTAAGGCAGATGGGGGGAATATTGTTTCTTGATGAGATTCATAGATTGCCACCTGATGGGCAGGAGATGTTGTTTTTCTTAATGGATAAGGGAGAATATTATAGATTAGGAGAAGCTTCGGTAACTAGAAAGAGTAATTTATTGATAATAGGTGCTACAACAGAAGACCCTCAAAAGTCATTGTTAAAGACTTTCCTAAGGCGAATACCTGTAATTATAACTTTGCCTTCCCTTAAGGAGAAAAGCGTGGAAGAAAAAGTAGAGTTGGTTCAAGAGTTGTTTGTAGAAGAAGCTTTGAGAATAGACAAACGGATTATAATATGTCCAGAAGTATTAAAAGCTCTAGTACTATATGATTGTAAGGGAAATATTGGACAATTGAAATCTGATATTAGACTTTTATGTGCTAAATCTTTTTTTAAGGTATTTGCAAAACAATGAAGATTTAAAGATAGAATTTAGTATGCTACCCCAAGATGCGAAAGATGCGGTATTTAGAATGAGCAGTCTAGATAGGAGTATACAAAAGTATTTAAATATATTTAATGATGACATAATAATATATCCTAATAAGGATAGGGGGAAAAACAGTAGAATATACTAATAAAAGCATATATGACAGAATATATGATGAATTGAACAATTTAAGGGAACAGGGTATGTCTGATGAGGAGATTGAAAAGGCAATTACCCAAGAGATGGATGAATACTTTGAAAGTTTTATAAATACCATAGATACAAATAAGTTTAATATTCGAGAACTATATAAATTATTAGATGTTGAAATAGTAGATTTTACCTATGAACTAGTTACCTATGCTTCAAAAGCCTTAGATACGGAATTTGACAGTAAGATATTATTTGTATTAGCTTTTCATATAAATGCTCTTATTGAAAGAGTGAAAAAAAATAAACCCATTATAAACCAAGAACTATCCACTATTAAAAAAAAGCCTATAAAAAAAAGAATATAAAACTGCATCGGTAATAGTGGAAAAAAATAAGTGAAAAATTTAATTTGGAAATTCCCAACGATGAAAAGGGCTTTATTACTATATTATTAGCTAACAATAAACTAGAGCGTAAGGAAAGAGATAAGATTGGTATACTGGTAATAGCTCATGGTGATAGTACTGCCAGTAGCATGGCTAATGTATGTAATAGATTACTTAATTCAAATTATGTTAAAGCTATAGATATGCCTTTAGAGGAGAGTGTAGAAAAAAACTTATACAAAGGCTTTAACTACTGTAAAAGCAATTGATAAAGGCAAAGGTGTTATCATATTGGTGGATATGGGATCTTTAAAAAAATTTTGGAGATAGGATTACAGAGGAGACAGGAATTATTACAAGAACTATTGAAAACGTATCCACGCCATTAGTTTTAGAAGTATTAAGAAGGGTTACCTACAAAGAAGAGAGTATAGATGAAATATATAATAGTTTGGTAAATAATAATGAATTGGAGATAAAACAGAAGAAAAAAAAGCTATAATAACTGTATGTGCTACAGGGAAAGGAACTAGTCTTATGTTAGCTAGGATGGTGAATAGTGCCATGGAAGAATTGGAAGAGGATATTAGCATTTTCCCTTTTAATTACTCAGAAGTTCAAAATCATACAGAAGAGTTTGAAAAGGTAAAAAAAAGAATATAATATTATTGCCTGTGTAGGGAATATTCAACCAGATATAGATGTGCCCTATTTTTCTCTAGAAGAGCTATTTGACGAAGTGTCCAAACAGAGATTTTTTTAAATTCATCAAATCGGAAAATATAGATACTAAAGATAAGGATAATGTTTATAACGTAGCCCAGGAAATACTTGAAGATTTTTGTTTATTTATTAATCCTAAAAAAAAGCGGTAGAATATATAAAACAATTAATAGATATATTAATAGGAACAGAACAATTTGCATATTATTTTAACAATGAAGCAGCCACTATCAATCTAATCACCCATATAGGGATTATGATTGAAAGGGTAATTATGGGAAATAAGGCGAAGTTTGAAAAGGTAGAGGAATATAAAAAGAGATGCTATGATGAGTTTTTAATTATAAGAGATGCTTTAAAGACGATAGAGGACATATATAATATACAGATATCCGATGATGAAATATGTTATATACTTAAGATAATCCATGCAGGAAAAAAAATAAATAAAAGTTTTTGGATAAAAAAACTTGACCAATGGTCATTTTAGTATTATAATAATACTTACCAAATTGACCATTGGTCATTTTTATTTTATCTGAAGGAGGTAGGTAGATGGTATCTAAGGTTGAGATAAATAAAAAGAAAAAGGAAAACTCCCTCTACGAGGCCGCTTACGATCTATTTATTACTAAAGGAATCCATGATACAGCCATAAGTGATATAGTTAAAAAGGCTGGAGTAGCTAAGGGGGGGACTTTTTATTTGTATTTTAAGGATAAATACGATCTTTTAGACCGAATAGTTTTGAACAAGTCTGCCCATGTGCTGTGTGAGGCAGTCAAAAATACTAGGTTAAATAGCTTTGATACCTTTGAGGAGGAACTTTTAAGTTTCGTAGATTATATAATCGAATACTTTAAAGAGGATAAGCTGCTATTGAAGTTGATTTACAAGAATTTATCCTGGGGGGGACCTTTAGGAAAGCTTACAAGGACTATGAAGAGATACATGAAATATACAATATGTTTGAAAGAGGATATGAAGATTCCTCTATACCTAAAGAAGAGGTAGAAAAGATACTATTTATGATAGTGGAATTGACGGGTTCCGTATGCTATAGTTGCATAATACTAAATGAACCTGCCAATATAGATGAGATGAAACCTATTCTATTTAAAACTATTAAGAAGATGATTTAGGAGATGATTTAATGAATAAATTTGGCTTATTTATAGCAAAACATAGAAAAATGGTTTTGACAATAGCCACATTACTATTGTTGCCTTCCTTATATGGGACAGCTATGACTAAGGTTAACTACGATATACTTACTTATTTACCAAAGGATTTGGAATCGGTAAAGGGTCAGGAGATACTAAATGATATATTCAACAGCTCTGCTACAGGCATGTTAGTTATAGAAAATATAGAACCGAAGGATGTAGTAAAGATAAAGGATAAGATTATCCAAATAGAAGGAGTGGAAAGCGTAGTATGGGTAGATGATTTTTTGGATATTAGTATCCCAAAGGATATGCTACCAGAGGAGCTAAAGGAGATGTTCTATAGGGAGGATTCCACATTGGTGATGATAAAATTTGCCAATGAATCCTCTTCTCCAATAACTCAACAGGCTATAGTGGATATAAGAGGTGTATTGGATAAACAGTCCTTCTTAAGCGGTATGGCAGCGGTGCTTAAGGATACAAAGGATTTAGCTGATAAACAGACTCCTATATATGTGGCCCTAGCAGTGGTATTGGCAACTATAATACTAATGTTGACATTGGAATCTACCATAGTACCTTTTATTATACTCATAAGTATAGGTTATGCCATACTATATAATTTTGGAACCAATATGCTACTAGGAGATATATCCTATATAACCAAATCCTTAGCAGCGGTATTGCAGCTAGGAGTTACCCTAGATTATTCCATATTCCTACTTCATAGATATGAGGAGGAATGTGAAAAGCAGGATAACAAAGAAGAAGCTATGGGCTATGCTATAGCAGCGACAGCTTCTTCCATAGTGGGTAGTTCCTTAACTACTATTGCAGGATTTTTAGCCATAGCCTTCATGGAGTTGACCATAGGTAAGGATATAGGTTTGGTAATGGCTAAAGGAGTAGTATTTGGAGTTTTATCTGTACTAACAGTATTGCCAGCTTTAATACTAGTATTTGATAAACTGATTAACCGTTTCAGCCATGGTACCATATTGCCAGAATTCAATGGGCTAGGAAAATTGGTTACTAAACACTATAGGCTGTTCATAGTAATTGGAATACTTATATTTCTACCAGTTTTCTATGGACAAAGGAACAACGAAGTATACTACAACTTAGATGAATCCTTACCTGATGATATGGAGTCCATAGTGGCCTTTAGGAAGTTAAAAGATGAGTACGATATGATGACAACCCATATGGTAATCCTATCAAAGGATGTACCAAATTATGAGATAAAGCAGATGATAGGGGGGGAGATTGAAAATCTAGAAGGAATAGAGAATGTACTGTCCTATCAAAAGTTAATTGGGCCAAGTATACCAGAAAATTTCATACCAGAAGCCATAAAGGATAGATTTGAGCAGGGAGACTACAAACAGATAATCATAACTCCGAGTTCAAGGCA
>JMBW01000004.1_pt1 | contig 17567 bp, 46 predicted proteins | sample 616541 | NCBI WGS metagenome assembly JMBW01 (sample SAMN02727905, study PRJNA239997) | anaerobic digester metagenome | biome: anaerobic digester; isolation source: mesophilic anaerobic digester inoculated with municipal waste water sludge... | place: Germany: Bielefeld University, CeBiTec ...
AATATATTAGGTGAACAAGTTGAACAAATAGAGTTAAAAGATGATGTATTTGGCGTTGAGATTAATGAACATGCACTATATGAAGTAGTTAAAACCAATTGGACCAATAAAAGACAAGGGACTCAATCAGCTAAAACTAGAGCTGAAGTAAGAGGAGGAGGAAGAAAACCTTGGAGACAAAAAGGTACAGGTAGAGCTCGTCAAGGAAGCATTAGAGCACCTCATTGGGTTGGCGGTGGAGTTACTTTTGCACCAAAGCCAAGGGATTATAGCTACAAGGTTCCAAAGAAAGTAAAAAGATTAGCTATGAAATCTGCTTTAAGTTCAAAGGTTTTAAATGAAGAAATAATAATATTAGATAAGTTAAGTTTAGATGAGCCTAAGACTAAAGAAATGGCAAAGATATTGTCCAATATAAAAGCAGGTAAAAAAAAGCTCTTATAGTTATGGATGAAAAGGATATGAACATAATCAAATCAGCAAGGAATATCCCTAATGTGCAAGTAACCTATGTAAATACACTAAATGTTTATGATATATTGCACTTTGACTCCTTTATAATAACTAAAGATGCAGTAAGAAAAGTGGAGGAGGTGTATGCATAATGCGTAATCCACATGATATCATAATTAAACCTATAATTACTGAAGAAAGTATGGAGGATATGGCTTACGGAAAATACACTTTTAAAGTAGATAGAAGGGCCAACAAATCTGAAATAAAAAGAGCAGTAGAGAATATATTTGATGTGAAGGTTAAAAGGGTAAACACCATGAATATCCTTGGCAAAGAAAAGAGAATGGGAGTGCATGTAGGAAGAAGACCAAGTTGGAAAAAAAGCAATAGTAACTTTAACGGAAGATTCTAAAGAAATAGAATTCTTTGAAGGTATGTAGTAAAGTTTTAAAGAAGGAGGGAACAAAAAAAATGAGTATTAAAAAAATACAAAGCTACTTCCCCCCCAGCAATTCGTCAAATGGCTGTACCCACATTCGAAGATATTACAAAAGATAAGCCTGAAAAAGCATTAACCGTTAATTTAAACAAAACCGGTGGTAGAAATTCTCGTGGGAAAATAACTGTCCGCCATAGAGGTGGTGGAGCTAAGAGAAAATATAGGATTATCGATTTTAAAAGGAATAAAGATGGAGTACCTGGAAAAGTTGCAGCCATAGAATATGATCCAAATAGAACTGCAAATATTGCACTTATTCACTATGTAGATGGTGAAAAGAGATATATACTTGCACCCCACGGCTTAAAAGTAGGGGGGGATACTATAGAGTCAGGGACTGATGCGGATATTAAAGTGGGAAATGCTTTACCATTAAGGTATATTCCAGTAGGCACAACAGTTCATAATATAGAATTAAAACCAGGTAAAGGGGGGGTCAACTAGCAAGATCTGCAGGTTCAGAAGCTCAGCTAGTAGCCAAAGAGGAAAAATATGCACAGTTAAAATTGCCATCGGGAGAGATTCGACGTGTATTATTAGACTGTCGTGCAACTGTAGGGCAAGTAGGAAATATAGAACATGAAAATTTAACCATTGGAAAAGCAGGGAAGAAAAGGCATAGAGGATTTAGACCTAAAGTTAGAGGTAGTGCAATGAATCCAGTAGATCATCCACATGGTGGTGGTGAAGGTAGAACACCAATAGGTATGCCATCTCCAGTAACTCCATGGGGGTAAACCTACTTTAGGATATAAGACTAGAGCTAAGAATAAAAAGTCCAATAAATATATAGTAAGAAGAAGGAAGAAATAGATAATACCGCTGTCTGAAAGGAGGAATAATAATGGGTAGATCTCTTAAAAAAAGGTCCTTTTTGTGATGATCATCTGTTAAAGAAAATAGAGGAATTAAATGAAAAAAAACGAAAAGAGAGTAATCAAGACTTGGTCCCGTCGTTCCACCATATTTCCACAAATGGTAGGGCATACTATAGCAGTTCACGATGGGAGAAAACATGTACCAATATATATAACGGAAGATATGGTAGGGCATAAACTTGGTGAATTTGTCCCCACTAGAACGTTTAGGGGGGGTCACGGGGGAAAAAAAACTGAAAAAAACCACTGAGTTGAAATAGAGGATAAAGGAGGGAGTCAGTATGGAAGCTAGAGCTATAGCTAAATATGTGCGAATTTCACCCTTAAAGGTAAACTATATATGTGATGAAATAAGAGGCAAACAAGTAGATGAAGCTTTAACAATCCTCAAATTTACACCGAAAAAGGAGCAAGAGAACTTGAGAAGGTTTTAAAGTCTGCTATTGCCAATGCAGAGAATAATTTCAATCTAGATAGAGACAATCTATATGTAAAAGAAGCCTATGCCAACGATGGACCTCAGCTTAAAAGGTGGAGGCCCAAAGCTAGAGGTATGGCGTATCCAATTATAAGGAGGACCAGCCACATAGGAGTTGTTGTAAAAGAGCTAGAGTAGAAGGAGGGATAGTTAATGGGTCAAAAGGTAAATCCACATGGACTAAGAGTTGGGATCATAAAAGATTGGGATTCCAAATGGTATGCTGATAGTAAGAATTTTGACGAATATCTAATTGAAGACTACGAAATTCGTAAACATATAAAGGAGAAAATGTTTATTGCTGGTATTTCCAGAATAGAAATAGAAAGATTTGCAAATAGAATTAAAGTTACTATACACACAGCTAAACCAGGCATGGTCATTGGGAAAGGCGGTTCTGGAGTAGAGGCATTAAGAAAAGAACTGGAAAAGATGACTGGCAAAAATGTAATTGTAAATGTAGAGGAAGTAAAAGTTCCAGAATTAGATGCTCAATTGGTTGCAGAAAATATAGCTGGTCAATTGGAAAGAAGGGTATCCTATAGAAGAGCTATGAAGCAAGCAATTCAAAGAACCATGAGGGCTGGTGCTGAAGGTATAAAGACCTCTGTATCTGGTAGACTTGGTGGAGCAGATATGGCAAGAACTGAAGGATATAGCGAAGGAACAATACCTCTTCAAACTTTAAGAGCAGATATAGACTATGGATTTGCAGAAGCAGATACAACCTATGGAAAATTGGGAGTAAAGGTTTGGATTTATAAAGGAGAGGTTCTTCCTACTAAAAAAAGTAGAAGATGAACATCAAAAGATAGAAATAGAGAAAAAAAAGAAAATAGTTTATAAATTGTTGTAGGAAGGAGGAATAAAAATGTTAATGCCTAAAAGAGTAAAATATCGTAGAGTTCATAGAGGTAGAATGAAGGGAAATGCAACTAGAGGAAATAAAATCACTTATGGAGAATTTGGGTTGCAAGCTCTAGAACCAGCATGGATTACTTCTAATCAAATAGAGGCAGCAAGACGTGCTATGACAAGATACGTTAAAAGAGGCGGAAATATTTGGATAAAGGTATTTCCAGACAAACCTGTTACAGAAAAACCTGCTGAAACTCGTATGGGGGGTCAGGCAAAGGATCACCAGAGTACTGGGTTGCAGTAGTAAAACCTGGTAGAGTTTTATTTGAAATGGGTGGTGTATCAGAAGAAATAGCCAGAGAAGCGATGAGACTGGCAGCTCATAAATTGCCTATAAAGACTAAATTTATTACACGTGATGAGGGTGGTGAAGCTAATGAAGGCTAATGAAATTCGCCAAATGACAGATGCAGAATTGGACTCGAAACTATTAGACTTAAAAAAATGAATTATTTAATTTACGATTTCAGTTGGCGACAGGTCAACTAGATAACCCTATGAGAATAAAAGCAGTAAGAAAAGATATTGCACGTGTAAAAACTATTATGAGGGAAAGAGAATTAGGTATAGGAAAGGAGGTTTAACCCCATATGGATAGAGGTAATCGTAAAACAAGAATAGGTCGTGTTGTAAGCGATAAAATGGATAAAACAGTAGTGGTGGCAGTTGAAACTTTTGTAACTCACCCTTTATATAAAAAAAACAAATAAAAAAAGACTACAAAGTTTAAAGCCCATGATGAAAACAATGAATGCGCCGTTGGCGATATAGTAAAAATAATGGAAACTAGACCATTGAGCAAAGATAAATACTTTAGAGTTGTAAATATAGTAGAAAAAGCAAAATAATCCTTATACCAGGAAAGGAGGTATTCTAATGATTCAGACTGAAAGCCGAGTAAAAGTTGCTGATAATTCAGGAGCAAAGGAATTATTGGTTATTAGGGTATTAGGGGGGGCACTAATAAAAAAAATATGCTAATGTGGGAGATATAGTAGTATGTTCTGTTAAATCTGCAATACCTGGTGGCGTTGTTAAAAAAAGGTGAAATAGTAAAAGCTGTAATAGTGAGAACAAAACATGGGGGGGTTAGGAGAAATGACGGGACCTATATTAAATTTGATGACAATGCAGCAGTTATATTAAAAGAGGATAACAATCCAGTAGGAACACGTATATTTGGCCCTGTAACTAGGGAACTTAGAAGACAAAATTTTATGAGAATAATATCCTTAGCACCGGAAGTACTATAGAGGAGGTGTAAAGCATGCATGTAAAAAGTGGAGATACTGTAATAGTTATTTCTGGAAAAGATAAAGGTAAAACAGGAAAGATTTTAAAGATATTTCCAAAGGAAAACAAGGTAATAGTTGAAGGAATAAACATGCTTACAAAGCATAAAAGAGCTCAGGGACCAACAGATCAAGGTGGGATTATCCATCAGGAAGGTGCAATTGACGCTTCTAAGGTCATGTATTATTGTGATAAGGATAAAACCGGAGTTAGAATAGGGCATAAATTTTTGGAGGACGGAACTAAAGTTAGGATATGTAGAAAATGTGGAGAAATATTAGATAAATAATGGACTATTGAAAGGAGGTAATAGGAATGACTTCCAGACTTAAAGAAAAATACCAAAACGAAGTTGTACCAGCTTTAATGGAGAGATTTCAGTATAGTAGTGTTATGGAAGCTCCAAAACTTGAAAAAAAATTGTAGTAAACATGGGAGTTGGAGAAGCAAAGGATAATCCAAAGGCATTAGAAAATGCTGTTAAGGAATTAGAGCTTATCACAGGTCAAAGACCTGTTGTAACAAAAGCAAAAAAAATCCATAGCTAACTTTAAGCTTCGTGCAGGAATGAATGTAGGAGCTAAGGTTACATTAAGAGGAGAAAAGATGTACGATTTTCTAGATAAATTAATGAATATATCATTACCTAGAGTAAGGGACTTTAGAGGAGTAAGTAGCTCTTCTTTTGATGGTAGAGGCAATTATGCATTAGGCGTAAGAGAACAATTGATATTTCCAGAGATAGAATATGATATGGTAGATTCCATAAGAGGTTTAGATATAGTCATAGTTACATCTGCTAATACAGACGAAGAAGCAAAGGTGTTTTTAGAACTTATGGGTATGCCTTTTAGAAAGTAGGAAAGGAAAACAGAGAAGGAGGGAGAAAGTTTTGGCAAAGAAATCTATGATTGCTAAACAAAAGAGAAAAGCTAAGTTTAGCACTAGAGAATATAATAGATGTAAAATATGTGGAAGACCCCCCCATGGATATTTGAGAAAATACGGTATATGCCGTATTTGTTTTAGAGAATTAGCATACAAAGGCCAAATCCCTGGAGTTAAAAAGGCAAGTTGGTAATGCTATAGTTATGAAAGGAGGTAGCTTGATATGATGACTGACCCAATTGCAGATATGTTAACTAGAGTAAGGAATGCAAATAACGCAAAACACGATACTGTGGATATTCCTGCCTCAAATATAAAAAGAGATATAGCTCAAATCCTACTAGACGAAGGTTTCATAAAAGGATTTGATGTAATAGATGACGGGAAACAAGGAATTATTCGAATAGAGCTAAAATACGGAAATAACAATCAAAAGGTAATTAGTGGACTTAAAAGGATTTCCAAACCAGGATTAAGGGTTTATGTGAAAAGCAATGAGATACCTAGAGTATTAGGAGGCCTTGGAATAGCAATCCTTTCAACATCCAAAGGAATAATGACCGATAAAGAAGCTAGACGTGAAGGTATAGGTGGAGAGGTTGTTTGTTACGTATGGTAAGATAATGCTTAATCTATAGGAACAGGAGGTGCACTTATGTCAAGAATAGGATTAAAACCAATAGACATCCCAAGTGGAGTTGAAGTCAAGATAGATAAAAATAACTATGTAGAAGTAAAAGGGCCCAAGGGTCAAGTATCCCAACAACTAAGCCCAGAAATGGAAATAAAAATAGAGGACAATCAAATATTAATAAATCGTCCAACGGATATTAAAAGACATAAATCATTGCATGGATTAACTAGGACATTAATTGCTAATATGATAGATGGAGTAACAGAAGGTTATTCTAAAACATTATTAATCCAGGGTACTGGATATAGAGCACAAAAGCAAGGAAAGAAGCTAGTTCTAAATTTAGGATATTCCCATCCAATAGAATTAGAAGATCCAGAAGGGATAGAAGTTGAAGTACCCCCCCAAGCTAATCAAATAATAATTAAAGGTGCGGATAAGCAACAAGTAGGAAATTACGCTGCTGTAATTAGAGACTTTAGAAAACCTGAACCATATAAAGGCAAGGGCATTAGATATGCTGACGAAGTTGTAAGACGTAAAGTTGGTAAGACTGGTAAGTAGAAGGGAGTGAAGGAGATTGCAAAAAAAATTTAACAGAAATGAAGCAAGGAAATTTAGGCATAAAAGAGTTAGAAAAAAATTTATGGAACTCCTGAAAGACCAAGATTAAATGTATTTAGAAGCAATAATCACATATATGCACAGATTATTGACGATACAAATGGTCATACATTGATTTCAGCTTCAACGCTAGACAAGGAATTAAAAGAAAAACTATCATCTACTCAAAATAAAGAAGCAGCTAGATTAGTAGGTGAATTAGTAGGTAAAAGAGCATTGGAAAAAGGGATAGAACAAGTTGTATTTGATAGAGCTGGATATCTATATCACGGAAGGGTAAAAGAACTTGCAGAAGGTGCTCGTGAAGCTGGACTTAAATTTTAGGAGAAGGAGGGAAGTAAATGGAACGTATATATATAGATCCTAGCGAATTAGATTTGAAAGAGAGAGTAGTTAGTATAAATCGTGTTGCAAAAGTAGTTAAAGGTGGTAGAAATTTTAGATTTAGTGCTTTGGTAGTTGTTGGAGATGAAAACGGTCATGTAGGCGTGGGGGGGATGGCTAAAGCTCTTGAAATACCAGAAGCCATAAGAAAAGCAATCCAAGATGCTAGAAAACATGTTATAGAAGTTCCCCCCCTCGTAGGAACTACCATACCCCCCCACGAAATAATAGGTGAATTTGGAGCAGGCAGAGTTCTATTAAAGCCATCAAGAGAAGGTACTGGAGTTATCGCAGGAGGACCAGTCCGTGCAGTATGTGAGTTAGCTGGCATAAGAGACATAAGGACAAAATCCTTAGGTTCAAACAATCCAAGAAATGTAGTTAATGCAACTATGGATGCACTAGTTAACTTAAAAAGAGCAGAAGACGTTGCAAAACTAAGAGGAAAAACAGTAGATGAAATATTAGGTTAGGGGGGGGAGTAGGATGGCTAAAATCAAGATAAAATTGGTTAAAAGCACTATTGGAAAACCAGAAAAGCATAGGAAAACTATAGAAGCTCTTGGACTAAGAAAAATTGGCCAAGTGGTAGAAAAAGAAGATACCCCTCAGATCAGAGGTATGATAGATAAAGTAAACTACATGGTTGAAGTAATAGAATAATCGTTGAGGAGGTGTACCTATGAAATTAAACAATTTAAGACCTCAAGCTGGAGGTGGCACTAAGAAGACAAAAAGAGTTGGTAGAGGAACTAGTTCAGGACATGGAAAAACATCTGGAAGAGGCCATAAAGGACAAAAATCCAGATCAGGTGGAGGAGTACGTCCAGGATTTGAAGGTGGACAGATGCCTTTGATTAGGAGGATGCCAAAACGTGGCTTTACCAATATATTTGCTAAGCAATATGCAATAGTAAATGTTGAGGATTTAAATAGATTTGATGAAAACACCGTAATAACCCCAGATCTTTTAATAGATGAGGGGGGGATAATCAAAAGAGGCAAGGTTGTAGATGGCATAAAAGTATTGGGAAATGGAGAAATAAACAAAAAAAACTAACTGTAAGAGCCCATAAATTCAGCAAAACAGCTGCTGAAAAATTGAGGCTGCAGGGGGGGAAAGGTAGAGGTGATATAAATGCTATCGACCTTGAGAAATGCCTGGAAGATACCAGATATTAGAAAGAGAATCATCTTTACTATATTGATGTTATTGGTAATTAGATTAGGTTCATCTGTTCCAGTTCCATATATGGATAAAAATGTGATAAAAGAGATGTTTGAAATGGGGGGGCAAGTTGGAGTATTGGAATTTCTAGATTTAATGGCAGGTGGAACCTTTAGTAACTTTAGTATATTTGCATTAAATATATATCCATATATTACTGCATCTATTATCCTTCAACTTCTAACAATAGCTATACCCAAATTAGAAGAGATAGCAAAGGAAGGAGAGGAAGGCAGGAAAAAAAATTGCTCAATGGACCAAATATGCAGGTGTAATACTAGCTGCAATACAAGCCATAGCAATGACTAGAGGGTTCTTTTATCAAGCTGTAAGAGCAGAGGGTTTTTTTACAAAACACTATAGTGATAATATCTCTAATAGCTGGAACATCCTTTTTAATATGGATAGGAGATCTTATTACGGATAGAGGTATTGGTAATGGTATTTCTCTTATCATATTTGTAGGTATAATATCAAGGCTTCCTTCAGAGATAGTAAAATCCATTAAATTGGTTAGTGTTGGAGCATTAAGCCCAATAAAAATGATTTTATTCTTAATAGTAGCCCTAGTGATAATAGCTATAGTAGTAGCATTGCAAGAAGGAGAAAGAAGAATACCAGTACAATATGCAAAAAGAGTAGTAGGAAGAAAGATGTATGGTGGGCAAAGTACTCATATACCTTTAAAGGTATCAATGTCTGGAGTTATTCCAGTAATATTTTCAACATCATTGTTGGCTTTTCCACAGACTATAGCTTTGTTTTTCAAAGGAGAGCCATCGGAGTGGATAACTAAATATTTAACAGTCCAAGGAACTGTAGGAATATGGGTATATTCCATACTAAATGTATTGTTGATTATATTCTTTACGTATTTTTATACTGCTATTCAATTCAATACAGTTGAATATGCAAAGAATTTACAACAATATGGAGGATTTATTCCTGGCATTAGGCCTGGAAGACCTACGGCAGAATATCTAGATAAGGTGATATCAAGAATTACTTTTGTAGGAGCTATATCCCTTGCATTAATAGCATCGCTGCCAATTATATTATCTCACATATTCAAGCTAAATGTTAACTTTGGTGGTACAGCTTTAATAATTGTAGTAGGGGGTAGCACTAGAAACGGTAAAACAGATTGAATCACAGATGTTGATGAGACACTATAAAGGTTTCTTGAAATAGGCTATAGGAGATGATTTAATTGAGATTAGTATTACTTGGGCCTCCTGGTGCAGGCAAAGGAACTCAAGCATCAGCTATAGTTAAAAAAAATACAATATACCTCATATATCAACAGGAGATATATTTAGAGAAAATATAAAACAAGGAACAGAATTAGGCAAAAAGGCCAAAGAATATATAGATAAAGGTTTATTAGTTCCAGACGATATAGTAGTATCCATAGTAAAGGATAGAATCCTAGAAGAAGATTGCAAAAATGGTTTTTTTTATTAGATGGATTCCCAAGAACACTAAATCAAGGTGAGGCTTTAGATGATGAGCTCTCCCAAATGAATCTAAAACTGGATAAGGTAATAAATATAAATGTAGAAAAAGAAGTATTAATCGAAAGAACCGTAGGAAGAAGAATTTGTAAAGATTGTGGTGCAACTTACCATATCAAGTTTAATCCTCCAGTAAAAGAGGGGGGGATATGTGATAACTGTGGGGGGGTAAGCTTTATCAAAGAGATGATGATACACAAGAGACGGTAGAAAAAAAAGAATCGAAGTTTATCAAAAACAAACTAAGCCTTTAATTGATTATTATACTAAAAAAAAGGGTTAATATTAAATGTAGATGGAACTAAAAAAAATAAGCGAAATATTCGATGAAATAGTGGAGGCTTTAGAAGGCTAATTTTTGAGAAAGGCATAGGGCCTTTCTCCCAATGGAAACAAAAGCTATCAATAGCACCATTAGAGAGGTGAACTCTATGGATTCAACTAAGGACATAACCATTGGTCAAGTGGTTAAGTCTAGGGCTGGTAGAGATAAAGGTAATATTTTTTTTAGTATTAAGTATTATAGACGATCAGCATGTTTTAATAGTAGATGGAGATTTGAGAAAGTTAGACAAACCCAAGAAAAAAAAGGTAAAACATTTGACGGTTTATAACACAGTATTACCGGAATTAAAATACAAGCTAGATAATGACATAAAAATAAATAATGCTTATATTAGAAAATTATTAGAACCTTTCAATAAGAAATTTTAAAATCGGCTAAATAGGAGGTTCGATAACTGAATGTCTAAAAAAGATGTAATAGAAGTGGAGGGTACTGTTGTAGAAGCCCTGCCAAATGCTATTTTTAAGGTAGAATTGGAAAATGGTCATGAGGTATTGGCTCATATTTCTGGGAAATTGAGGATGAACTATATAAGAATACTTCCTGGGGGACAAAGTAGTAGTGGAATTATCACCCTATGATTTAACTAGGGGGGGGAGGATAACCTGGCGAAAGAAGTAGCATAGGAGGGATTTAAGTGAAAGTAAGACCATCAGTAAAAAAAGATGTGTGAAAAGTGTAAAGTTATTAGACGAAAAGGAAAAGTAATGGTAATTTGTGAAAACCCTAAACATAAACAGAGACAAGGCTAAAAAAAATATATTATATTTGCAGCTTAAACTATCAGATATGGATAATTGGGAGGTGTAATTAGTAATGGCGAGAATTGCAGGTGTTGACTTACCAAGGGATAAAAGAGTAGAGATTGGTTTAACCTACATTTATGGAATAGGCAGATCTAGATCCAATGAGATATTAGAAAAAGCTGGTATAGATCCAGATACTAGAGTCAAAGATCTAACAGAGGCGGAAGTTAATGCTCTAAGAAATATTATAGATGAATATCACGTTGAAGGTGATTTGAGAAGAGAAGTTGCAATGAATCTAAAGAGATTAAGAGAGATAAATTGTTATAGAGGAATGAGACAAAGAAGAGGACTTCCATCAAGAGGACAGCGTACTAAAACAAATGCAAGAACATGTAAAGGTCCTAAAAAGCAAATTGGGAAAAAAATCTAAGAAGTAGATAAGGAGGGAAGTTAAGTGGCAGCGAAAAAAGCAAAAACTACTCGTGTTAGAAAAAGAGAGCGTAAAACATAGAGAGAGGTCAAGCTCATATTACTTCAACATTTAACAATACCATGGTTACCCTTACCGATATGCAAGGTAATGTTATATCTTGGGCTAGTGCTGGTCAATTAGGATTTAGAGGCTCAAGGAAATCCACACCTTTTGCAGCTCAACAAGCTGCAGAAGAAGCTGCAAAGAAGGCCATGGAACACGGATTAAAAAGCGTAGAAGTATATGTAAAAGGGCCAGGTGCTGGAAGAGAAGCAGCTATAAGATCTCTTCAAGCAACAGGTCTAGAAGTTAATTTAATAAAGGATGTAACTCCAATTCCACATAATGGTTGTAGACCACCAAAACGTAGAAGAGTTTAATATAGGAGGTGTGAATAGATGTCTAGATATACAGGTCCTGCATGTAGATTATGTCGAAGAGAAGGACAAAAATTATATTTAAAAGGAGACAAATGTTATACTGATAAATGTCCAGTGGCTAAAAGAAATTATGCCCCCAGGACAACATGGACAATCCAGAAAGAAATTAACAGAATACGGATTGCAGTTGAGGGAAAAACAAAAAGTTCGTAGATTTTATGGGATTCAAGAATCTCAGATGAGAAAATATTTTAATATGGCAGATAGAATGCATGGAATTACAGGTGAGAACTTATTAAAGTTATTGGAATTAAGAATAGATAATGTGGTATATAGAATGGGATTTGCTTCTTCTAGACCAGAGGCAAGGCAATTGGTGACCCATGGACATTTTACTGTAAATGGTAAAAAGGTAGATATACCATCTGCTATATTAAAAGTTGGCGACGAGATAGAAGTTAAGAGTAGAAGCAAAAACAGCCCTAAATTTAAGGAATTTGTAGAAAACCATAGAGGAAGCACAGTTAGTTGGTTGGATGTTAGTCCTGAAGAAATGAAGGGTAAGATTGTAGCTGAACCAGCTAGAGAAGACATTGATATTCCAATAGAAGAACACTTAATTGTTGAGTTGTATTCTAAATAATAATATCTAATAAAATCAGTTGCCCTCGTCCTTTGATAATACTAAAAACAAGGAGGGTTAATGTTAATGATAGAAATTGAAAAGCCAAAAATAGAGATTGTTGAAGTAAATGAAGAAAACACTTACGGTAAGTTTGTAGTAGAACCTCTTGAAAGGGGGGGATATGGCACCACCTTAGGAAATAGCTTAAGACGAGTACTTTTGTCATCCTTACCTGGGGGGGCTGCTGTATCTTCTATAAAAATTCAAGGGGGGGTATTACATGAGTTTTCAACAGTACCAGGTGTATTAGAAGATGTTCCTGAGATTATATTAAATATAAAAGATATAGCAGCAAAATATACTCAGATGAACCAGTGACCTTAAGATTAGAAGCTGAAGGACCACAGATTATTACTGCAGGAGATATTATCACTGGTCCAGATGTAGAAATACTAAACAAAGATTTGTATATAGCCACCATCAATGAAGATGGTAGTCTATATATGGAATTAGAGATGATAAAAGGTCGAGGTTATAATGTAGCCGAAAGGAACAAAAGGGAAGGTCAGCCAGTAGGCGTTATACCAGTAGACTCTTCATTTACTCCTGTTAAAAGGTAAACTTTTAGTCGAAAACACTAGAGTGGGACAGATTACGGATTATGATAAATTAACCCTGGAGGTATGGACCAATGGTACTATGACACCAGAAGAGGCTACTTCGCTAGGTGCAAAAATACTTACCGAACATTTAAATCTATTTATTGGTTTAACAGAACATGTAAACGATGTGGAAATAATGGTAGAAAAAGAAGAAGATAAAAAAAAGAAAAGGTATTAGAGATGACCGTAGAAGAACTAGATCTATCAGTTCGAAGTTATAACTGCTTAAAGAGAGCAGGCATCAATACGGTAGAAGAACTAACTCAAAGAACAGAAGAAGACATGATGAAGGTAAGAAACCTTGGTAAGAAATCCCTTGAGGAGGTTCAAAGCAAACTAGCCGAATTAGGTTTATCTTTAAGAAAAAGCGATGAATAGCGAGAAGGTATGAAGGAGGGATAGATATGGCTACATTAAGAAAACTTGGTCGCCCTACTGATCATAGAAAAGCTATGCTTAGAAACCAAGTAACATCACTTTTGAAGCACGGTAGAATAGAAACTACCGTAAATAAAGCAAAAGAAACTCAAAGAATGGCTGAAAAAAATGATTACCCTTGCCAAAAGAGGGGATTTACACGCTAGAAGACAAGTATTAGCTTATATATATGATGAAGACGTAGTGACTAAATTATTTGAAGAAATTGCGCCAAATTACTCTGATAGAAACGGTGGATACACCAGAGTATTGAAGCTAGGGCCTCGCAGAGGCGATGGTTCAGAAATGGCCATTTTAGAATTAGTATAAAGGGTGGGGGGGGATTAAGTAGGGGGGGAGACCTTTGGTCTCCTTAAACATATTACTTAGTCCCTTTTTTTCAGTTTACAAAAGTATATTATAAATTAAAAAAAGACCTATACATTGTGCATTGAATAAAGTGCAATGTGAATTGATAAAACCCTGTCCTTATGTTATATTTATTATGGAAATAAATTAAAGTTAGGGGATAGAAATGGCAGAGGAAATGATAAGAATTGAAAATGTAACCTTTGAATATAACTCCCTAGGAGGAGATAATAGATTATTAGCCATCAAAGATATAAACATATCCGTGGAAAAAGGAGAACATCTAGTAATCCTTGGGCATAATGGCTCAGGAAAATCCACTTTAGCTAAGCTTATGAATGGACTTTTGCTACCAACCAAGGGAGATGTATATGTTAATGATATGAATACCAAGGATGAGGATAAAATCTGGCAAATAAGAGAAACAGCTGGTATGGTATTTCAAAATCCAGACAATCAACTAGTAGCTACCATTGTTGAAGAAGATGTAGCCTTTGGTCCTGAAAATTTAGGAGTACCACCTGAAGAGATAAGAAAAAGGGTAGATGAAGCTTTGGAGATAGTAGAGATGACAGAGTATAAAAAAACATGCTCCCCCCCATCTTCTTTCTGGTGGACAAAAGCAAAGGGTAGCCATAGCAGGAATATTAGCTATGAAACCAGAATGTATAATACTAGATGAACCAACAGCTATGTTAGATCCTAATGGCCGAAAAGAAATAATAAATACTATAAAAAAACTCAATAAAGAAGAACACAAAACCATAGTTCATATAACCCATTATATGGATGAAGCAGTAGAAGCAGATAGGATATTGGTTATGGAGAAAGGGAAAATAGTCATGGAAGGTACTCCAAGGGAAGTATTTAGTCAGGTAGAAAGGGTAAAAAAAATTAGGATTGGATGTGCCTCAGGTAACTGAATTAGCTTACGAATTAAAAAAAGAAGGAATAGATATAGATAGTAATATATTAACAGTAGAGGAATTGGTGAAGGCTTTATGATAATAAAAATAGAGAATCTAAACTATATATATAATCCTGGCACCCCCTTTGAAAAGATGGCTTTAAAGGATATTAACTTAAATTTATCTAGAGGAGATTTTATTGGGCTAATAGGGCATACTGGTTCTGGAAAATCCACATTGGTACAACATCTAAATGGATTAATAAAACCTACCTCTGGTAAGATAATAGTAGATGGCATAGATATAACTTCAAAAGATACGGATTTAAGAAAGATAAGACAGAAAGTAGGACTAGTATTCCAATACCCAGAACATCAGCTATTTGAAGAGACTGTTTATAAAGATATAGCCTTTGGTCCTAAAAACTTAGAATTAGGAGAAGAGGAGATAGAAACAAGAGTAAAGAAAGCAATGGAATTAGTGGGACTAGATTATAATTCATTAAAAGACAGATCTCCTTTTGAATTAAGTGGAGGACAAAAAAAGAAGAGTTGCTATAGCTGGAGTATTAGCAATGAAACCAGAAGTTTTAGTACTAGATGAACCTACTGCAGGATTAGATCCTAGAGGTAGGGATGAAGTGTTAGGAAGAATTCAAGGCCTATATGAGGAAGAAGGTATAACCATTATTTTGGTCTCCCATAGTATGGAGGATATTGCTAGATTAGTAAATCGAATAGTAGTAATGCATGAAGGGAAAATAGCTATGGAAGGGAGTTCTAAAGAGGTATTTAAACAAGCTGAGAAACTTGAACAGATGGGCTTAGGAATACCTCAGATTACGACATTTATGCGTCAATACAAGAGAAAAGGAAACAAAGTCAGAGACGATATAATAACAGTAGAAGAAGCCAAAGAGGAAATATTAAAATTAATAAGGAGTAGAAAAAAAATGCTTAAAGATATAACAATAGGTCAATATTTTCCAGGGGGGGACACCTTTGTTCATAGATTAGATCCTAGGATTAAAATATTGATAACCATCATGTTCATAACTTCTTTATTTTTTTTATTAATACATTTTATCCCTATATATTAATATTGGCTTTTATAATAATAAGTATAAAGCTGTCCGAAATTCCTGGCAAATATGTACTAAAAGGTTTAAAACCCCCCCTTATGCCTATAATAATCATAACTTTTGTTATAAATGTATTATTTACCAGGGGAGAGGTATTGTTCTCATTAGGACCTATAGCCATAACTAAGGAAGGATTGAGCCAAGCAGTATTTATGGCATTAAGATTGATATTTTAATAACAGGTACTTCCCTATTAACTCTTACCACATCACCTATATCTTTGACAGATGGTATTGAAAGGCTTTTATCTCCTTTTAGGAAGTTTGGTTTACCAGCACATGAATTGGCCATGATGATGACTATTGCATTAAGGTTTATACCTACATTATTAGAAGAAACGGATAAGATAATGAAGGCACAGATGGCTAGAGGAGCAGATTTTGAATCGGGAAATATAATCAATCGAGCGAAAAACTTAGTCCCTTTATTGGTTCCCTTATTTATAAATGCTTTTAGAAGGCAGATGAATTGGCTAATGCCATGGAAGCTAGATGCTATCGTGGAGGGGAGAATAGAACTAGATTAAATGAATTAAAATTGGATAATCAGGATGTATTAGCAATTAGTATAGCAGCTTTATTTTTTTTGGATTTATAATATCTACAAAATATATTGCTTATGTATAGAGGGATAATATGGCTAATATAAAATTAACAATACAATATGAAGGCACCAACTATATAGGATGGCAAAAACAACCAAAAGGAGATAGTATCCAAAGGGAAATAGAAAAAGCCATTAAACAGATTACTGGTGAAGAAGTAGATCTTATAGGATCTGGTAGGACTGATAGTGGAGTTCATGCTATAGGACAGGTAGCTAATTTCCATACTAACTCATCTATTCCTCCAGATAGATTTATGTATGCTCTAAACAGTAAATTACCAGAAGATATATCCATAGTTAAATCCGAAGAAGTAGCCAAGGATTTTCATTCAAGATATGATGCTATTGGCAAGAGATATAAATATCTAATTTATAATCATCCCATAAGAAACCCTTTATATAGGAGATTTGTCTATCATGTTTTTTTTATCCTTTGGATTACCACGAGATGAACAAAGGGATTAGGTATTTTATAGGTACCCATGACTTTACATCTTTTATGTCAGCTAATAGCAATGTAGATAATCCCATTAGAAGGATTGATCAATCTTTTTTTTATCTAGAGAAGGAGATTTGATAATATTTTCCATAGAGGGAAATGGTTTTTTTATACAATATGATCAGGATAATAGTAGGAACATTGGTAGAAATTGGACGAGGAGTGATGAAACCTCATAATATTCCCCCCCATATTATTGAATCAAAAAAATAGAGAATTAGCAGGACCTACAGCCCCCCCACCTCAAGGACTCTATTTAGAAAAAGTTTATTATTAAAAATACGTCTTGACATTGATAATACCTTGTATTAGAATATATAAGAGTGTTTAAAAGCCCCCCCGGAACTTTGAGACACAACTCAATGCTGGATAAGGAGGGAAAAGTCTGAAATAAAAGCCTAGCACCACAAAAAAAATTAAAAAAAATCTAAAAGGGCATAACAAATAAGCCATCAACTGATGACTTCAAAAAAAATATTAATTAAATAAAACAAGAAGAGACCTAGGTCGCTATAACAATTTTAAAACCCTGACTCTTAGCTAGCAATATCGCTTGTTCAACTGTAATTTCACGAGTTGCTGGGATATCAATAGATTTT
>JMBW01000005.1_pt1 | contig 17166 bp, 18 predicted proteins | sample 616541 | NCBI WGS metagenome assembly JMBW01 (sample SAMN02727905, study PRJNA239997) | anaerobic digester metagenome | biome: anaerobic digester; isolation source: mesophilic anaerobic digester inoculated with municipal waste water sludge... | place: Germany: Bielefeld University, CeBiTec ...
TGCTAAGTGGTGATACTAATCCAAAACTCACAAAAGAATTAGTAGAAGGAAAAGATTTATTGGGCAAATATTATACTATCAAGGTCCCCCCCTACGGTTATAATTATTATGATTTAAATAATGAAATAGTGGACAGAGGTCCAGATCCTTCTATGCATGGAATGCATGTGGCTGGTATTGCAGGGGCCAATGGAAATATTGAAAATGGCGGTGTAAGAGGTGTAGCTCCTGAATCTCAATTATTAGCTATGAAAGTATTTTCTAATGACCCTATATATGCTACTACTTTTTCAGATATATATTTAGTTGCAATAGACGAATCTATAAAACTCGGTGCTGATGTATTAAATATGAGTTTAGGTTCAACTGCTAGCTTTTATATACCAGAATCTGCAGAGGATATAGCCATAAGAAATGCCACAGATAATGGTATAGTTTGTTCTGTTTCAGCAGGAAACTCTGCTCAAATGACAGATGGATATTGGTATCCATGGAAGGAACATCCAGATATTGGTGTAGTAGGATCACCGGGATTAAATAAGGATACTATACAAGTGGCTTCTATAGAAAATACTCACCAAAAGGCCAATTATTTAAGCTACGAAAATGAAAATGGGACTATGAAAGTTCCTATGGCAATAGCAGGAAATATTAACCCAGCTGAGATATTACCAGGGACTCAGGAATTTGTCAATGGTGGCTCTGGGCATCCAAGTGAGTTTCCAGATGATGTAGAAGGTAAAGTAGTATTGGTGGTTCGTGGTGGATTAACTGGCCCATTTGTTGAAAAGATAGAAAACGCTCAGGCTGCAGGAGCAGCTGGCATTGTAGTTTACAACCATGAAGCAGGTGGAGAAGAATTAATCAATATGGCCACACCAAATGTACAAACTATTCCAGCAGTATTTATTGGGAACCATGGTGGTAGGGCGTTGTTAGAGTTAGAGGATAAAAATCTTATTTTTTTCTAATGAAACAATGTCTATACCTAATCCAAGTGCAAATGAAATGTCAGATTTTACATCTTGGGGTACTACCCCCCCTAGTTTAGAGTTAAAACCAGAAGTTACGGCTCCTGGTGGTAAAATTTATTCTACTTTAAATGATGATAAATACGGTACTATGAGTGGTACATCCATGGCTGCACCTCATGTAGCAGGTGGTTCAGGCTTAGTTATGCAATATATTAAAGAACATGAACAATTTAGCAATCTATCATTATCAGAAAAGGCAAGATTAGCAAAGGTACTTTTAATGAATACATCAGTACCAATATTTGATCCTGAAGAAGAAACACTTTATTCGCCTAGAAGACAAGGGGGCAGGTTTAATGAATCTAAGATCTGCAGTAACCACACCAGTTAGAGTGGTAAATAAGGCTACAAATGAGGCTAAGATAGAGTTGAAAGATTTTAATACTACAAACTTTACTATGACTCTTAAGGCAATAAATCATACAGATCAGGATATATCCTATGATGTAGATGTAAAATTGTTTACGGATTTTATATATCCCTATGGGGGGGAGAAGAATTAAATTTATTAATGGCAAGAGAAATGGAATTTATACTAGGGCAAGTTCCAAAAATAACAGTTCCAGCTTATGGAGAAAGAGAGTTTACTGTTCCAATTGATTTTAGTATAGATTCTGAGATTTATAAAAATATGTTTATTGAAGGTTATATTATATTAGAAGAAAAAAAACAGATACTCATCCAACACTATCTGTACCATTTGTAGGTTTTTATGGGGGATTGGAGTGAGCCGAAGGTTTTGGATAATATGAGATTTATCGATCCAGCAGGTTCATCTTATTTCGAGACTTCTGGCATGGTTCTCTTTGATGCTGATGGCAGTGGATGGTTCTATGGCACCCCCCCTCATATTTATATGAATCCAGGAACTGAAATTGGAAATGAAGAAGGGACAGGGAATATAACACCATATTTATCCTTTATGAGAAATGCGGAGAAGGTTGATTATAATATTTTAGACAAAGATGGCAAGGTACTAAGGACAATTCTATCTCAGCAATATATGAGAAAAAAAATTATATAAATGCTGGAAGAAATCAACCTACTAGATTAGTACTTGATGCTTATTGGGATGGAACAGTAAGGGGAGAAGTAGTTCCCGATGGAGATTATTTCTATGAAATTGCTGCAAAGGTTCATTATCCAGGTGCAAGTATGCAATCTAAGAAAATCCCAATAACAATAGATACTACTGGACCTGAAATAACTGATTTGGCCTATGATAATAAAACAGGTAAGCTTACTTGGAAATCAGAGGATAAAGGTATAGGCATATTAGGTTTTATGTTTATGATAAATGATGAATTACTAGAGGATACAATGATTATAGAGGAAGAAGCGTCATCCTATGAACTTGATATAGGTAAATATATAGGGGACCTGAGAGAATGTGAAATTACAGTAATATCAGTAGATAAATTTTTAAATATAAATAGTGAAACAATAATATATGTAGCTGACAATTATGATCCTTATATATTTATAATGAAGCCAGGATTGCTTGATGTATATAATACAAATGAAATATTCTTTGAAGGTTATGTAGCTAATTATTCTGCACTTCATAAGGTTATTATAAACGAAGATGTTGAAGCAGATGTGGAATTTTTAGAGCATATAGACTTAAGACATCCTGATGATCCAAGTACAATTATATACTCGGGACCTGCCTATAAGTTTGCTAAAACTTTAACTCTTGAAGATGGATATCAGGAAATAAAAGTAGAGGCAATTTCAAGAAGTGGTAATTCAGGAAGTTTAGTAAGGAGATTTTATGTTGATACAACTGCACCGGAATTGGAAATAACAATAAAGGAAATTGATACAGTAAATTCCACAGCAGAACTAGAAATAACCATGAGGGATAATTTAGGATATTTAAAGCTAATGCTATGGGATAGCCAGATATATGAATATGATTATCCACTTGTTATAGTAGAGCCTGTCGAGAAGACCATAACCCATAGGGTAAATATTGAAGATGAAAATAGGTTTAGTTTCACACTGATTGACATGGCTAAAAATGAAACAATTAAGGAAATAATAATTGGTGGAGCCCAGCCAATGGAAGAATTACCCATAAACACAACAATAGTAGGGGGGGATGAAGCCTTTGATATGAAATATTTAAGCAAAAATAGAGATGCTCAGATAAAGCTAATAAATTGGACTGCTGCAGGAGGAGAAATTTATATTAAGCCAAGTAAGGGCGTAATAATAAATTCTAGTGGGAAAATAGTAGGCATTGACAGGCTGCCAAATGAGTTAATCTATTATGATGCTAATGGAGAAACTACTAGATATATTAAGTAAGTAAATAAGCCTAGGAGGATTATTCTCCTAGGCATATGGTATTTAAATAAAACCACAAGAAAGGGGGGGGAATTTGTTTGTTATTTTACTAAAAACTAAGGGGGGGTATTGATTAGATGTCAAGAAACAAAAGGATTTCAAAAGTACTATCCTTATTAATTACCATGATTATGGTATTGGGATGCTTTACACCATTTGTCTATGCAGAAGATACTACAATAAGTTCAGTAAAAGTAGATCTTCAAAAGAGGCATTAAATAAGATTATGTCTGAGGTGTCAAAGGACTTAGAAAAAGATGATATGGTGGAAATATTAGTATATATGGAGGATCAGGTTAATACGGCTATGATAGCCGAGGCTACAAGAAAAGCCGTATCCACATCTATGACTCCATATAATACTAAACTTGCAGTTAGAAGGGGAGTAGTAGAAGCATTAAGAGATAAGGCAGAAATATCCCAAATGAATTTATTAAAATATCTAGAACAGGAAAAGGAAAAAGGAAATGTAGTTGAATTTGAATCTTACCATATAGTAAATATGGTATATGTAAAGGCTAAAAAAAAGAAGTAGTAGAAAACATTTCTTTTATGCCAGAGGTAGGTAAAATCTATAAGAACAGAGTTCACAAATTAGATTTTCCTGAGAAGAGTAAAGAAATTGAACCAAGTACAGAAGGCTTAGAATGGAATGTGGAAAGAATTAGAGCTAATGAAGTCTGGAATCTAGGATTTGATGGTACAGGGGGGGCAGTAGTAGGATCTTTAGATTCAGGAGTAGATTGGACTCATCCAGCTTTAAAAAAAATAAGTGGAGAGGATATGATCCAAATACAGGGGGGGCAACCAATCCAGAAGGAAGCTGGTTTGACCCAGTATATAATGCTACATTGCCAGCAGACTCAGATGAACACGGAACCCATGTAATGGGTACAATGGTGGGACAAGAACCAGATAGCAGCAATAAAATAGGTGTGGCACCAGGGGCAAAATGGATAGCTGCAAGAGTATTTGATACTGCTGGTTCAACTACGGATAGAATTTTACTAGATGCAGCACAGTGGATGACAGCACCAGGTGGGAACCCAGACAATGCTCCAGATGTGGTAAATAACTCTTGGAGTGGTGGTTCTGTTATGGACGATTGGTATATGGATGCTGTAGATGCTTGGATAGATGCAGAAATAGTACCAGTATTCTCAGCGGGGAACCAAAGATCAGGTGAACCTGCACCATGGCCAGGATCCATAGCAAACCCAGCCAATTATCCACAATCTTTTGCAGTAGCTGCAACGGATAGAAATGATATTAGGGCATATTTTTCAAAATTAGGCCCATCGCCCTATGATGAAACATTAATTAAACCAGAAATATCAGCACCAGGGGGGGCAAGTATTAGGTCATCAGTACCTGGTGGCGGGTATGAAGGAGGTTGGTCAGGCACATCTATGTCGGCACCAGCAGTATCTGGTACAGTTGCATTATTGGTATCTGCCAATAGTTCCCTAAGTGTAGAGGATATAGAGGAGGCAATAACATCTAATGCAAGGCCATTAACAGATGGAACTTATCCAGAATCACCAAACTTTGGTTATGGACACGGAATAGTAGATGCATTTGAAGCAGTATCATCAATAGCCTCAGGTACAGGATTTATATCTGGTAGAGTATTACAGGATGGAGAAGATTTAGAAGATGCAATAATAATCCATGAACAGGAAGTATTTGAAACCTATATGGGCTCAGATATAGATATTATTGCCGAAATATCTGATGATGTTGCAGTAACAGAAGTTGAACTATTAGTTAAGCAACAAGGCAAGTCTTATTGGCTATTAGTTCCTATGAATAGAATATCAGGAGACCATAAAAGTGGTATCTATAGGGGGGGAACTATAACCTATGATATGTTAATTGGGGGGGATAGCATTGTATATAAAATAAGGGCAAGGGATTATGCAGGAGAGGGAGTAGTTACGAAAGATCATAAAATAGATATAAAATTTGGTATTGTTCCAGATGAATATGAAATGGGATTTGAAACTAATCCTATGGCTGGATATTTGATGGTTCATGGGAATGGGGGGGACCACCAACTGCCGGGCCAGAGCCATTTGAAGGTGAAAATGTAGCAGCAACTAATCTAAGTGGAGATTATTCAGCTAGAGCCGATGATTGGCTAATAACTCCACCAATAGATTTAAGGGATGGGACATTAGAATCAGCTACATTAAGATTCCATGAATGGTATGAAACAGAAAACAATTATGATAAGGGTTATCTATTAGTAACAAATGATTTTGGAGAAACTTGGACAGAAGTAAGGCCAGTTATCACAGGAGATGGGAAACAGTGGAGAGGAACTGTTATCAATCTTGGTGAATATATAGGTTCAGAAACGCCAGTTTATATAGCATTTAGATTAACATCTGATGGTTCAAGACATATGGCAGGATGGTATATTGATAATGTAAAATTAGTGGGGGGGGTAGATAATGAACCACCAGCCATACCAACAGGATTAACTGCAGAATCATTTGTTAGAGGAATTAAATTAGATTGGAATCAAGTAAGTGATGCTGATTTATCACATTATGAAATATATCGTTCTGAGGTATCTAATGAGGATTATGAGAAGATTGCCGAGTCTGTAATGAATACCTTTGTAGACGGAACAGTAGAAGCAAATCATATTTATTATTATAGAATTGCAGCAGTAGATTTTGCAGGAAATATAGGTGAATTCTCAGAAGAGGTAAGTGTTACGGCTGGGGAATTTACTACCTTATTTGGCACAGATTTTGAAGAAAATAATGGTGGATTTATAACAGGAGTTACGGCAGGAAGTAATAATCCTTGGGAATGGGGGGGAGTTCCAACATCTGGACCTAATGTGGCAGCTTCTGGGGGGGATAAATTATGGGCAACAAATCTATTGGGCAATTACACCACAAATACAGATGCTTATATTGAGTCTCCAGCCATAGTGATTCCTGAAAATAGTAATCCTATTTTAACCTTTACTCATTGGTATGACTTTGAGGGAACAACTACAAAATGGGATTATGGTCAAGTTTTGGTTTCTAAAGATGATGGGGGAAACTTGGACCAATATTACTCCAGAGAGTGATGGTAAATATGGTACAAGATTACAACAGTGGAAAATGGAAGAATTATCTCTTGCTGATTTTGATGGGGATACAATTAAGATAAGATTCTTCTTCCATTCAGATGGATCAGTAAGTTATGCAGGATGGTATGTAGATGATGTATATATTATGGGGAGCCTAGGCGAAAATGAAGGACCAGAAGAACCAGAAGAGCCAGAAGAACCAGAAGAGCCAGAAGTTAAAAAGCTTAATTATGTAGAGCCTATTGAGCCAAGTTTTGACCTAAATAGAACAGAAACTTATAAATATGAAAGGGTAGAAGATTCAGTTGCTAGTATTGGTCTAATGGCTAGAGGTTCTGGCGTTCCAGTAGATAATGCTGTAGTTACAGTATTAGAAACAGGTAGAACTGTTAGAATAGATCCAATTACCGGAAGATTTAATATGAGAAGCCCAGTAGGTGAGTACACTTTAAGGCAGAAGCCTATGGATACTATTCACAAGATGCTACAGTAATTGTCGAGGAAGATGAAACTGTTAATCATACATTTATATTAGAACAAAAACCTAGAGGAACAATTATAGGTAGAGTAATTGATAGATATTATGAAACACCTGCAGCCTATGCTCTAATTAGAGTAGTAGAGGATGGTAATATAAAACCAGTAGTTGCAGATGAAAATGGTAATTTCATAATAGAAGATGTACTAGAAGGAGTTTACACTCTAAAGGTAGTGGCAGATGGATTTGAATCAGGTGAAACTATTGTAGAAGTATTTGGAAATGAAATAGCAAATATAGATATAAAATTAAAGAGATTTGTGGGATATGAAGATGAAATAATTTATGATGATGGCACTGCAGAAGATGCATTAGTAATAAATGGTGCAAACTATGGATTGGCAATGAGATTTACACCAGCACAATTTGGGAATGTAGTAGCTGCCAATGCATATTTCTGGGACAATAGTTGGCCAGTTCCCGGGGGGGAAATAGAATAGGATTTGCAATATACGAAACAGATGAAAATGGTACACCAAGTATAGTTGGAGAGCCTATATTTGTAGATGTAGTTAGGGGGGGAGCTTGGAATAGAATAGATTTATCTGAGTTTGCATTTGGCACAGATAGAGATTTCTATATATCTACAATACAGCCAGAAGTGGGATCCAATTGCCCAGGATTAGGTTTAGATGAATCCTCACCCCCCCATGGAGATAGAGCCTATACAAATATAGATGGTGATTTCAGACCATTGCCAGGTCAAGGGCTAGATGGTGTGTTTATGATAAGAGCTGTTGTGGAACTATCTATGGATATTCCAGAGATAACCAATCTAGACGAAGTAAATTATACAAATCAAGATTCTATAATTATCGAAGGTAGAACAACTGCAGATGGGAAGGTTAATGTATATGTAAATGGTGAAAAGACAAGTGCTGTAGATTCTGTAAATAAACTATTTACAGCAGAAGTAGAATTGCCATTAGATGAAAATATGATTATGGTAACTGCCGAATTAAACGGAGTAGAAACAGAACCATCTACACCAGTAAGGGTTATTAAAGATAATACACCACCAGTATTAGTTGTAGAGAAACCATTAGATAATGACAAGATAAATACAGAAGTTGTTCATGTAATAGGTAGCGCAACAGATAATATAGAATTAGCACAAGTATTAATAAATGATGTAGAAATAGAGCTAGATGAAAATGGAAACTTCCACGAAAGATTAATGGTAGAGCCAGGTGAAAATATAATAGTAGTTAGGGCAATTGATGGGGCTGGAAATGAAGTAATAGTTGAGAGAACAGTATATGTTGGATTGGATGCACCAGTTATAAGTAATATAGAACCTTCAGAAGATGTAGAACTTAGAGTAGGAGATGAACTAACAGTTAGTTTCGAGGCTCCAGCAGGTGGAGAAGGATACTTTAGATTATTAATGCCATTTGGATTAGATAGCAATGAATATGGAATTCCAATGATTGAAGAAGATGGATTATATACTGGAACATGGACTGTGCCAGCAAGATTAGTGGTTACAGGTTTACAAGTTCAGGTAATATATATAGATCAATATGGAACTAAAGTATCTGATTTAGCTACAGGTAGGGTAACCGTAATAGGAAATATGGAAGATTTAGAAGCTAATACAATAATAATTGGTAATGAAGCTTTTGATATGAAGGGTTTAAGTAGAAATATAGAATTACAGAGAAAATTAATCGAGGCTAGTATTTCAAATACACCAGTTTATATGAAGATAGGAAGAACTCAAATAACGGATATGGGAGGCAGAATGGTAGATTTTAATGTACTACCAGATAGAGTATCCTATTACGATATAAGTGGAGAAGTATTATATTACGAAAAATAAAAATTAAATAGTGGGGCAAATTGTCATCCTGAACGAAGTGAAGGATCTTGATTTCTTGCCAATTAGGGATTCTTCGCTTACGCTCAGAATGACATGAGTGTTCAGAATGACATGAGTGTTCAGAATGACATGGGTGTTCAGAATGACATGGGTGTCCACAGTTTAGGACAATATAAAAAAAACTAAGGGGGGGTATTGATTAGATGTCAAGAAACAAAAGGATTTCAAAAGTATTATCCTTATTAATTACCATAATTATGGTATTGGGATGCTTTACACCATTTGTTTATGCAGAAGGCAACTATCTTAGTTCAGCAAAGGTCGGTTTACAAAAAGAGGCATTAAATAAGATTATGCCTGAAGTAGCAAAAGACTTAGAAAAGGATGATGTGGCAGAAATATTAGTATATATGGCGGATCAGTTAGATTCCAAAATGGTAGCTAGGGCTACGAAAGAAGCTGTATCCCTATCTATGACCCCATATAATACTAAACTTGCAGTTAGAAGAGGAGTATTGGAAGCATTAAAAGACAAAGCGGAAATAACTCAAATGAATCTACTAAAATATTTAGAACAGGAAAAGGAAAAGGGGGGGAATGTAGTTGAATTTGAATCCTTTGACATAGTGAATATGGTATATGTAAAGGCTACAAAAGAAGTAGTAGAAAATATTTCCTATATGCCAGAGGTAGGTAAAATTTATAAGAATAAAACTCATCAAATGGAAAAGATTATATTTACAGATGAAAATAAAAAAATTAGATGGAATAGAATGGAATATAGACAGGGTTAGGGCTGATGAAGCTTGGGTTCTAGGAGTAGATGGAACAGGGGGGGCAGTAGTAGGATCTCTAGACTCAGGCGTTGATTGGACTCATCCCGCTTTAAAAAAATAAATGGAGAGGGTTTGATCCAGATACAGGAGAAACTAATCCAAATGGCAACTGGTTTGATCCAGTATATAATGCTTCATTACCAGAGGATTCTGATAGTCATGGAACTCACGTAATGGGAACTGCTGTAGGACAAGAACCAGATGGTAGCAATAAAGTAGGTGTGGCTCCAGGGGGGGCAAAATGGATAGCTGCAAGAGTATTTAATACTGCTGGTTCCACTACTGATAGGATATTATTAGATGCAGCAGGATGGATGGCAGCACCAGGTGGAAATCCAGACAATGCTCCAGATGTAGTAAATAATTCATGGGGGGGCGGAGGTGCTGGACTAGATGATTGGTATATGGATGCAGTAGATAACTGGAGAGCTGCAGAGATACTTCCAGTATTTTCAGCAGGAAACCAAAGGACAGGTGAACCAGCTCCATGGCCAGGTTCTATCTCAGTTCCAGCAAACTATCCACAATCTTTTGCAGTAGCAGCTACAGATAGAAATGATAATAGAGCTAGTTTCTCAAAATTAGGTCCATCTCCCTATGATCCAAGTTTAATTAAACCAAATATATCTGCGCCAGGAGTAGGGATTCGTTCATGTATACCAGGGAATGGATATACGGGAGCTTATTCAGGAACTTCTATGTCAGCACCACATATTAGCGGTACAGCGGCATTATTAATGTCGGCTAATAGTGCATTGTCAGTGGCAGATTTAGAATATATTCTACAAGAAACAGCAAGGCCATTGACAGATGGAACTTATCCAGAGGCACCAAACTTTGGGTATGGATATGGAATGGTAGATGCTTTTGAAGCAGTATCATCAGTAGCCTCAGGCACAGGATATATATCTGGTAGAGTATTGCAAGATGGGGAAGATTTCGAAGATGCAGTAATAATCCATGAGCAGGAAGTATTTGAAACCTATATGGGTTCAGATATAGATATTATTGCCGAAATATCTGATGATGTTGCAGTAACAGAAGCAGAATTATTAGTTAAGCAAGAAGGCAAGGCTTATTGGCTATTAGTTCCTATGAATAGAATATCAGGAGACCATAAGAGTGGCATCTATAAAGGAACTATAACCTATGATATGTTAATTGGAAATAGTTTAGTATATAAGATAAGAGTAAGGGATTATGCAGGAGAAGGTGTAGTTACGAAAGATCATAAAATAGATATAAAATTTGGTATTGTTCCAGATGAATATGAAATGGGATTTGAAACTAATCCTATGGGCTGGATATTTGATGGTTCATGGGAATGGGGGGGACCACCAACAGACAATAGTCCAGTACCTTATGAGGGAGAAAATGTAGCAGGGACAAACTTAAGTGGAAATTATCCAAATTATGCTGATGATTGGCTAGTAACTCCGCCTATAGATTTAAGGGATGATACATTGACATCAGCCACATTAAGATTCCACGAGTGGTACGAAACGGAAAATAATTATGATAAAGGCTATCTTTTAATAACAAATGATTATGGAGAAAATTGGACAGAAGTAAGGTCAATTATTACAGGGGATGGGAAACAATGGAAGGAGTCTATTGTCAATCTTGGCAACTATATAGGTTCTAAGGATCCAGTATTTGTGGCTTTTAGACTTACATCTGATGGTTCTGGTGTTAGAGCAGGGTGGTTTATTGACAATGTAAGATTAGTAGGGATAGATACTGAACCTCCAGCCACACCTACAGAATTAGTAGCAGAAGTAGGATTAACAGGAATCAAACTAAATTGGAATCCAGTATTTGATGCAGATTTGTCTCACTATAATGTATACCGTACAGTAGAAGAAGAGGGAGAATATGAATTAATTGCAGAGGCTCGCGTTAATAATTTTGTGGATACTGAAGTAGAGGTTGGAACAATATATTATTATAAAGTTGCATCAGTAGACTTTGCAGGAAATATAAGTGAATTTAGTGAAATAGTATCAGCTATTCCACAAGAGACGGTAATAATATTTGGTACAGATTTCGAAGAAAATGATGGTGGATTTGTATCTGGTGTAATGCCTGGAGCTAGAAATGAATTAAATCCATGGCAGTGGGGGGGAATTCCAACATCAGGACCAAATGGAGCATATTCTGGAGAAAAATTATGGGCAACAAATCTTTCAGGTAATTATGAAAACTATACTGATGCTTATTTAGAAAGTCCAACTATATCCTTACCAGATGATAAGAATCCAATTTTAACATTTAATCATTGGGTGGATATGGAAGGGACAACAACTCTATGGGATTATGGGCAAGTATTGGTTTCTAAAGATGATGGATCTACTTGGGATAATATTACACCTGTAGCAGGTGGAAAATATGGTAGGCGAGTGCAAGATTGGGCCAGTGAGGAAATATTCTTAACTGAATATAAAGGAGAAGATATAAAGCTAAGATTCTATTTCCACTCAGATGTTTCGGGAATGTATACTGGTTGGTATATTGATGATGTATATATTATTGGAATAGATGCAGAACCAACAGAGCCAATAGACCCACCAGAAGATGAAGAAACAAGATTTAGTTTATTACCTAAGTCGAAGAAGGTTGATTATATAGATCCAGTTGAGCCAAATTATAATTTAGAGAGAGCAGGAAACTTTAAATATGAGACAGTAGGAGATATTGAAGTACAAAATATGCCTATGGCTAGGGGGGGTAGAGGTATTCCAGTAGATGATGCTGTGATTACAGTATTAGAAACAGGAAGGAGCTTTAAAACAGACCCTGCCACTGGAATATTTAATATAAGAAACCCAATAGGTGAATTTACTCTAAGGGCAGAAGCATATGGGTATTATTCACAAGAAGCTACAGTAGTTGTAGAAGAAGATGGAACTGCTAATCATACTTTTATATTAGAACAAAAACCTCAGGGAATTATTACTGGTAGAGTATTTGATAGATATTATCTAAATCCTGCATCCCGCGCTATAATTAGAGTAGTAGAAGATGGAAATATAAAACCAGTAATTGCAGATGAGGATGGTAATTTCACAATAGAAGGAGTATATGAGGGAATCTATACATTAAAGGTAATAGCAGATGGATTTGAACCGGGAGAGTTTACAGTAGAGGTATTTGGCAATCAAGTAACAGATATTGATATACCCCTAAAGAGATTTGTAGGGTATGAAGATGAAATTAGTTACGATAATGATATACCTGTAAATGCCCTAGTATTAAATGCTGTAAACAATGGATTAGCTGTAAGATTTACACCAGCTGAATATGGAAAAGTTGTGGGAGCAAATATATATTTCTGGGGGGGCAATGATTGGCCAACACCAGGGGGGGAACAGAAATAGGAATAGCTATATTTGACACAGATAGTAATGGTAATCCATCTCAAATAATAGGTGAACCAAAGATTGTAAATATAAATAGAGGAGCATGGAATCTAATTAATTTATCAGAATTTGGTTTTGCAACAGATAGGGATTTCTTTATAGGAACTATGCAAACCAAAATTGGAGATAATTCACCAGGTGTCGGAATAGATGAAACTAGTCCAGCACCAGAAAGATCTTATCTGCATATAGGTGGAAGTGAATTCGTACCTATAAGTGATGAGGGTGTAAAAGGTGGATTAATGATTAGGGCTAGAGTCGAAAACACTGTTGATACACCAGTAATAACTAATTTAGAAGAAATAAGTTATACTAATCAAGATTCAATAGTTGTGGAAGGTTTAGTAACAGCAGATGGTAAAGTTAATGTATATGTAAATAGTGAAAAGGCAGTTTCTGTAGATGCAGCAAATGGAGTATTTACTGCAGAAGTAGAATTGCCACTAGAGGAAAATACTATTATGGTAACTGCAGAATTAAATGGAGTAGAGACAGAACCATCAGCTCCAGTAAGAGTTATAAAGGACAATGAAGCACCAGTATTAATAGTAACTGAACCAGCTGATAATGCTAAGATAAAATCTGAATTAGTTCATGTGAAAGGTAACGCAACAGATAATATTGAATTAGCACAAGTGCTAATAAATGAAGCAGAGGTAGAATTAGATGAAGAAGGCAATTTCCACAAGAGACTAATGGTAAATCCGGGTGAAAATATAATTACTGTAAAGGCTATTGATGGAGCAGGCAATGAGACAGTAGATGTAAGAATAGTATATGTGGAATTAGAGGCACCAGTTATAGAGAATATTCAACCTTCAGAAGATGTAGAACTTAGAACAGGAGATATATTGAATGTTAGTTTTGAAGCACCAACTGGAGGAGAAGGATATTTTAGGATAATACTTCCACTTGGGCTACAAAGTAACAAAATAGGTATACCAATGACAGAAGAAAATGGAGTCTATACAGGAACTTGGACTGTACCAGCAGAAACAATGGCAGAGGAGTTATCAGTTGAAGTAGTATATATTAGTGAACATGGATTTGAAGTAGTCGAAAGGGCAGCAGGAATAGTGAGAATAATAGGTGAAGATGAAGATGAAGTAGGAAACATGGAAGACTTGCCAATGAATAGTACAATAATCAACGATGAGGCCTTTGATAATGGATATTTAAGGAATAGTAGTTATGCACAGAGGAAATTATTAGAAGCTATGGGATTAGGTACACCAATTTATATGAAAATATCTAAAACACAAATTGTAGACAATAGGGGGGGAAGAGCAGTCAATATTAATGTATTTCCAGATACTATAACATATTATGATTCCAATGGAACAGTTAAAATCTATATGAAATAAATACAAGCCTTAGCCAGATATTTTATCTGGCTAAGGCTAATTAATACTATACACCAATTTATTACTTAAATCTAGAAAAAAATCCATAAATTAAAGCTTTTAGCTTGTAGATATATATAGAAAGCAAAGGAAGAAGGGAGAATATTAAACAATCATAGGGGAAAATTTTTAAAAAAAAGCATATTAAGAGTTACAATAATTGCTATTTTACTTACAACTTATGACTTATAATGAAAATATACACAATATTATAACTAATTACCATAATGGATTATTGTCTATGGTTATAATCGTAGTAAGTACAAGCCTTTAATACACTAGATATGGAGGTGAAAAATTTATAATCGAAAGAATTTATTTGGATTAAGATTAAAAAAAATTAAAAACGGGGGGGGATAATCATGAAAAACAAAAAAAACTTTGGAATGTATTGTTAATTTCAGTGTTGGCATTTGCACTAGGTTTAGGCTCTATGGCATATTATACTAGAACATTTACTAGTGATAATAATACTGTAAAAACTGCCAAATTTAAAGTAAGTTCTAATGGTACCTTAGATGGGAGTGCAAAGTTTAATCTTGTTAATGAGGAAATTTATCCAGGGGGGGTAAAGCTAGATGCATATTCTTTTGAAATAGACAAAAAAAAGGTACACGATTACCAATGGAATATTCTGTATCTTTAGGGTTGGAAGGGGGGGAAATTTTTGAAGATAGAAATGGGAATCCTAGTCCATTAAAAGTATCTGTACTTAGGGAGACAGATGAGGACTGGGAAGATATAGGTGGAATAGATAATGTTAAAATTATACCGGAAAAGGAAGTAGAAAAGTTTAAGATCCATATAAGCTGGCCTCACAATGATGATATTGATGCTGATTTTGAAAGTCTTGGTGGCATAATTAATATTAGTGTCGTGGCTAAGCAAATAGATGGAGAAGGCGGAGGCGGAGAAGACCCAGATCCAAATCCTAATGAGGATCCAAAATTAGTAAAGGCTGAATTAGTAGAAATGCCAATCCTTAAAAATTTCGGTAGTGTAAGAATAGAAGTTGAGAATATTGATAGAGCAGCCAAATTTAGAGTTCAATTTTTCCTTAATGACGAACATGATGGCAAAGTACCAGAATGGACAGAAATGGCTAATATAAATGAAGAGACAAATACAATCTTTTATATGCCTGAGGACAGGTTAACAATTGAAATCTATGCTGAAGATGGAGAAGAATTGCTCCATACATTTACAAATGTAAAATTAACTGTAGTTGATTAAATATTTTTATATACAGGGTGGATTAGTCCACCCTGTGAAATTATTCATAGAAAGGAGTGTAATATCTTTGAAAAAAAACATAGGACATGGAAGAAAACCTTAGGTTTTATATTGATTGGAATATTCATAGCTGTAGTTTTTACTTTTACCGATACTTATTCTTTATTTCAAAAAGGCCATGATGGATATGGAAATGTAATGGCAGCTAGTAGAGAAGATATTATATCTAGCATGGAGATTTACTACAATAACGATGTACCTATTTTAAGGCTAAAAAAAGGGAAATAAAATCGATTATTCACCTATTGTGTTTTTTTTCTATAGAAGGAGATGCAAAGGATTATGCACTCCATGTCAATTCAATAATGGTAGATGGAGTAGTAGAAACACCTATTATACCAAATGTCAATCTGCCACAGGCATTATCTTTAATATTAAATTCTAAGGATGAGATTACAGGTGTATTAAAAATAAAGCATTTAAACGAATTTATAGATGATACACTGGAATTTAGCTTTTCTAAGGATTATTTATTAAGCAGGTATTTTTGTAATAAGGGTCTAAGGGTATATGATGTGAATTACTTATCTAAAAGTGAAAAAGGTGAATTAGTTAATTTAGTAGAGGATACTCTCCTATATGCAAAACAATATTTGGGATGGGATGTATTGGAATGGGAAGAAGACAATTGGATGAGTGAAATAGATATTTCCCATGATCAAGCCTTATTAGTAGATATAATAGCTCCTGGATTAATAGAATATAATGGAAAACTATATCAATTGTTTGAATTGATAACAAAGGATCTTGAAAATGAGATAGAGAAAAACAATGTATTATCGAAGGAAAACAAAGAATTATATCAATTACTTGAAAGAAACGCAGAAGATCTTGAAAATGAAATGGGAATAAATAGAGTATTATCAAGAGAGAATAGAGAACTAATAGGTATAAATGAAAGATTAAGTGAAGAAAGAGATGAACTTTATAACTATATTGATGCCCTCGAATTGGAAATTGATGAACTATTAGATAGATTAGATGGAGGACAATAATATGAAAAAGTTTCTAAATTTCATAGGTAATATTATATTAGGATTTTTGATTGTGTTGGTAGTTTTGGTTCTTTTAGCTAAGTTTACAAAATCTGACAATGTATTTGGTTTTACACCTTTAAAAGTGTTATCTGGCTCTATGGAGCCGACTATTAAAACAGGGGGGGATTTAATAATAGTAAAAGATATGATTGAAACTGATATTGAAGAGGGGGGGACATAATTACCTTTAAAATAAATTCGGACACTCTTGTAACCCATAGAGTGGTTGAAATTAATGATCAGAGTGGGGGGGTCTTTAGTTTAAACTAAAGGGGGGGAGTGCAAATAATGTTGAAGATTCGGAACTTGTAATAGGAGATGATTTGGTAGGTAAGTAT
>JMBW01000006.1_pt1 | contig 16354 bp, 25 predicted proteins | sample 616541 | NCBI WGS metagenome assembly JMBW01 (sample SAMN02727905, study PRJNA239997) | anaerobic digester metagenome | biome: anaerobic digester; isolation source: mesophilic anaerobic digester inoculated with municipal waste water sludge... | place: Germany: Bielefeld University, CeBiTec ...
AGCAACATTAGGTGCTATCTCTTGGTTCTGGATTATGAAAAAGGAAGACCTATTACATGAAATCAATTTAGGTGCTAAAAAGAAACAAGGAGATTTATGGTATAATATTGGGAAATATGTCTATGTACCATTTGCAACAATTCTTTGTATAGTTGCATTGTTTATGAAGGTGGCTTTCTAAACAAGATGTCATATAATAGCAAATAAAAGGGATGGAGTATCTTCCATCCCTTTTATTTTTACAAGATTAATGTTATAATAATATAGTCAGATAATGCATTATACAATACGAATAGACAGGAGTAATGAGTTGTTGATTAATAAAAAAAAGCTTAAGTGATCAGATATATGATGTACTAAAAATGGAAATATTAAAAAGGGAGATACCCTTTGGTAGTAAATTGGTGAATAGAACACTACAAAAGAGATTTGGAGTGAGCTCTTCACCTATAAGGGATGCCATAAACCGCCTAAATCAAGATGGATTGATTACATCCATAGATAAGACTGGAGCAACGGTGGTAGATTTTGATTACAATTTCTTTCTTGAAATCAATGAGGTGCTTCTCTATGTTATAAATACTGGTATAAAATTGTCTTTTGAGAAAGCAGATATTGATGAAGTATGTAGTTATTTGGAAAAGTATATGTCTCTTCAGGAGAAATATATAGGAACAGATGATTTCTATGATTATGATTACAGGTTCCACAAGACTTTTATTGATTATTCTTATAATTCTAGATTAGAAAAGATTTTCAAGGAATATAATGTTCTTCATGAGATGCTCGTAAGAAATTATTATAATCCTGAGACTATGCAAATACAAGAAGACAGTATTAAAATACATAGAAGGATACTGGAAGCATTTCAAAAAAAAGAATTATAAATTAGCTATGGAACTTACAGAAGAGCACTATAAGTCAGCAGAAAAGATCTTTAAAAACATATTAAAGCAAAAGGAAGAAATAGATGAAGAAAAGGCTATTTTATAAGGAAGATAATGCACTTAGTAGAATATATATAATTCTACTAGGTGCATTTGTATTTTAATGGAAATTTTTATCTTTAAATATGTTTCCAATTATTATTTCAAGTATAGCTATAAATACAAGTACAAAATTTTGCTTGAAGACAACTATTGGAGCCAGGGCAAATATAAGGCCAGATAACAAGGTACAATATAGTATACTACCACTAGCTTTATATAGTGATGTAAGAAGAGCACTAATTCCCACTAGATATGCAGCAAATTGTGTGAAAAATTGGGGGGGAGAACCATAAATCCCCTTATAAATATAAGTGGTAAAAACCATAAGGACCAAAAGAGTCCAGTTATAATTATAGATTTTAAATAACCCCCCCTATTTTCTTCAAAAGTTGGTTGCACTATCCTTCTCCAACCTATTTCTTGGGACCCAATCAATAAGATCATTGTTGGAAGATATAATACAAATCTCCCAATGTTTTCTTGAATATACACATTTTTAATAGTATGCCCAATCCATAATGGGAGAAGAAAAATATTAAAATTAGCATGATGGCCTTTCTAGACCTTATTGTTTTGAAATTATTTATTAAACCCCCTTATGCCACCTAATCTATCTTTGTTTGAAGTAAATACTATAATAGTAGCAATAAATGGGCTTAAAAAAAACCCAATATAAAGAGAAAGGTAGATGGGACTATAGAATATATCATTAAATATAATATTGGAATAGGCTATTATCCCAAAACATAAATATCCTAAGATAAATGATATCAATAAAAACTGTTTTGAAATTCTTTTCAAATCTTTACCTCCAATTTTCAATATTTAGTCGATGATACATTCAATCATTTAGTTTATATTATCATATTTTCATATGAAAATCACTATTATTTTGGCATATAAGATGTTTAATATGAATAGATATATCTATATACTAACGAGATGAGGGGGGAGAAGATGAAAAGAATTGGAACATATTTACTAACAGTCTTAATAATAACTATATTTATTCCCACAGTTATTGTTAAGACTGTTAATTTTGCACCTAAACTTAATTCTGTAGAAGGAAAGGGATTTGAAGACAAAAAAAATACCTGTTATAGTAAAAGAAAATGATCAAAAAGAAATGCAAGAACACAATGTAGAATATATTACAGTTTTCAATACTGGTAATAACTCCGTAGAAAACCTTTTATTAGATGAATATGTAAAAGGAGTAGTTGCAGCAGAAATGCCAGCAGAGTTTCATATAGAGGCATTAAAGGCACAGGCCATTGCTGCTAGGACTTATGCCATTAGTAGGACTATTAAATATAGTAATGGCCATCCTGATCACAAAAAAAATCACCTTTGTGTTCAGGAATTCATTGTCAGGCGTATTTGTCCTTAGAGGAACTTAAATTAATCCATGGACAAGAGTGGGTGGATAATTATTGGGGGGGGAAAATTGAAGAAGCAGTAAAGTCCACAGAGAATATGGTGATTTATTATAAAGGAGAAATAATTGAACCTTTATATCACTCAACTAGTGGTGGAATGACAGAAGATGCCATAGATGTATTTGCTATTGATTCACCATATCTTAAATCAGTTATAAGTCCTTATGAAGAGGAAGCACCTAAATACAAGGCTGTTGTTACTTTAACTAGGGAGGAATTTGTAAATAAATTAAATCAAAAATATCCAGAGGCTAAAATATCAAAGGATAATTTTTTTTAGATAAAATCAAACTAGTTGAAAAAAACCTCTAGTGGAAGAATAAAGAAATTAGCCATAGATGATAATATTATAAATGGTAGAGAAATAAGAGATATATTTAGTTTGAATTCAACTAACTTTAAGATAACCTATGATAAAAGTTTAAATTTAATAGAGATAGAGACATATGGATATGGTCATGGAGTAGGTATGAGCCAATGGGGAGCTAATGGCATGGCAAAGAATGGAAAAAGTTATGAAGAGATATTAAAACATTATTATACTGGAGTAAATATAAAAAAAATGTAGGCTGCTATGTCAGTTAAACTAAGTAAAGAAATTTAAAATCCTTGGTTAAAGCTTGGGATAACTTTTAATGCGTCGATAGACGCTTTTCTTATTTTTTTTGCCTATTTATGTATTAATTTCTATAGAGTGGAAATAATACAAAATGGAGGTGAAAATATGAAAGATAAACTATTAAAGACTATTAAGGAAAATGGATTTTTATTATTTCTTTTCATTTGTGTCTGCTTAGTGGCAGCTAGCACAATTTTTATTGTAACTAAGGAAGTGGATAAGCCAAAGGAGGATAAAGAAGAATTAGTAATTTTAGAAGATGAAGAAAGAAATCTAGATTTAAAGGATATTGCTGTAAATAAAGATGAAGACAATACATTAGAAATCACTGCAAAGGATGAGTTTTTAGAATCTGAAGATGAAAGCGAAGAAACACAAGAAATAGAGGACAAAATTATTGAAGATTTATCACAGTCAGAAGAACTAGAAGAAACATTTAAAGTAGAAAAGGAAGAAGATTTAGATGAAATTGAATTTATTGGGGGATGACATATATGAAATGGAACAAGTGGAAAGCAATATTATTATGCCTGTAGATGGAGAAATTATTACTGCATTTACAAAGGATAACCTTATTTATTCTGAAACTTTAGAAGAGTGGAGGGGACATTCAGGCATAGATATAAAGGCAGATATAGGTACAAAGGTAAAGGCTATTAAAGAGGGAGTAGTAAAGGAAGTATATGAGGATAATTTGTGGGGGGGAAATATAATAGTGATAGATCACGGAAATGGACTTGAAAGTAAGTATTCTAATTTAGGTACAAGGGATATGGTTAAAGTAGGTATTGAAGTTAAACAGGGGGGGGACTATATAAGTACAGTTGGGAACTCAGCCAATATAGAAATGTTAATGGATAGTCATTTACATTTTGAGATTATAAAAGACGGAGAAATAGTAGATCCACGTTCTATTATAAAATGAAAAAGCATAAGTATTTAATAGAATACCCAAAAATTCGAAGGGGGTTATTAAGTGAAAGATTATATAGAAGAAAGAACTCTAGAAATAGCAAAGTACATATTAAGTGAAGGGGCTACTGTTAGGCAGGCAGCCAGTATTTTTGGCGTTAGCAAAAGTACCGTTCACAAAGATGTCACCGAGCGCTTACCTAAGATAAACCCTCTTATAGCAGATATGGTTAAAGAGATACTAGAGACTAATAAAGCAGAAAGACATATTAGAGGCGGGGGGGAGGCAACGAAATTAAAATATAAAGCTATGAATGAATAAAAAAAAGTCCTAATTTAGGACTTTTTTTTATAATAAATAGAAAATATTTCATAAAAAAATAAAGGACTTTTGAAACTTTTGTCGAATACAGTAAAGTAGAAAGTAAAGAGAGGAGGATATTAGTGTCTTTAAGAGCAGATGTAGGAATAGATTTAGGTACATCTAGTATTTTAGTTTATGTAAAGGGAAAGGGTGTAGTACTTCGAGAATCATCTGTGGTAGCTATAGATCAATATACAGATAAATTTCTTGCAGTAGGAGAAGAGGCTAGAAGAATGTTAGGTCGTACACCTGGTAATATAATTGCCATAAGGCCCTTAAAAAAAATGGAGTTATATCTGATTATGAAATTACTGAAAGAATGCTAAAATATTTTATGCAGAAGTCTTTAAAAAAATCTATATTTAGGCCTAGAGTTATAATTTGTGTTCCAAGTGGAATTACAGAAGTAGAGAAAAGGGCTGTGGTAGAGGCTAGTAATCATGCAGGGGGGGCTCTTAAAACCTATATTATAGAAGAACCAATTGCAGCTGCTATTGGGGGGGCAGGAATAGATATTACTGAGCCAGATGGAAATATGATAATTGATATAGGTGGAGGAACAACAGATGTAGCAGTTATATCTTTAGGTGGAATAGTGGTAAATAGATCTATAAAAATAGCTGGAGATGATTGTGATGAAGCTATAACTAGATTTATTAGGAAGAAATACAATATGATGATTGGAGAAAGAACAGCAGAGGACTTAAAATTAAGTATTGGATGTGTATATCCTCAAGAAGAAGAAAAATATAAGGATATTAAGGGAAGAAACTTGATGACAGGACTTCCAATGAATGTAAAAGTTAATAGTAGTGATATGCTAGAAGCCTTAGGAGATACTGTCCAAGAAATCATTGATGCGGTTCATTCTGTATTAGAAAAAAAACACCTCCAGAGTTAGCTGCAGATATAGGTAACAAAGGAATTGTAATGACAGGCGGTGGTGCTTTACTTCAAGGAATGGACAAGCTTATTACAAAGAAAACAGGAATTGATGTAAAAATAGCTGATAATCCAGTGGAATGTGTGGCAATTGGAACAGGCAAGTCTTTAGATTGGCTTAAAACCCTGGAAGAAGGATATAGTAATGGAAGATAAAAAAACATTTAGGAGATTTGTCCCCCCCTAAATGTTTTTCTTTTAGTTAAAAATCTTGTTGATTTCATATGAAATATCTTTACCATTTACAACAAATTCTACTAGAGATAGATTTTTTTTATATCTTCTGGAGATTTTAACTCCCTAGTATCTAAGCCTATATATCTTATACCATCTTTAAGTTCAGTTGTATTTGTAGTTCCACCATGAACTACGAATATATTTTTATCCCTTTCTTTAGCAGAAACTAAAGTATCATGGAATAATTCTGCTTCTAATTTGTCAACAAAACCATTTGAACCAAATACAGGAGTAGGTAAGAATAAAATAATATTGCCTTCTTCCCTAGTTTCTAAATCATGTTTAAGATTTATCCACTGATCTGCATTAGTTGGTCTTATACCACCCTTTGAAGAATTTAAATTAATAAATAATACATCTTGATGTTTATTTGTTTTATATGCTGGAGATGCATCAATAGTGGCATAATTTTTTATACCAGGTTTAAATTCCTCTGAGATTCCATTTAAGAATATGGAAATTTTATTTTTATTTATTTTAGATTTTACAGTTTTACTAACTTCATATCCTACTATTTCGTCTAAATTTTTAGGTTCATGGCCTACGACAAAAGTAAATCCACCTTGTTCTACATTGGATTTTTTTGTTCTTGTAGTCTACAAGTTTAGTAGGTGTCGGCAATTCTATATTTTCCACAGGTGTAGGATAATATGCATTTAAAGCATCAATTAATATTTCACCAGATTGTTTTCTAAGACTGTCAGTTTCCACAACATAGATTCTTTCTAAAGCTACTGGATATTGGACATTATCAGGTATATTAGTTTCTACATATTGCCAATCAGACCAATCCATGGTTTGAGCAAAGCTTATTAAATGTTCTTTACCAGCGTTATCAATTAATTTTCCTCTTAGCCAGCTACCACTATTATCTCCCTTAACCCAAAGTCCTAATTTTCTAGGTTTATCCTTTAACTTTAAACCTGAGTCTTCAGGATTAAGCATTAAATATGCTGCCCTAGTATCTGTTCCTTGAGAGAAGTCATATCTTAAAGCTATACTATATTTTCCATCCTTTGCATCTTCACTTCTTTTTATTTCTCCCTTTACAGATTCAGGATATGAAGCGAAAGAATAATTTTCAAAAATTTCAAAGCTATCTATTGAAGCAGCTTTTGTACCAATAGAAACTAAAATGTTTTCCAAACCTTCTCCAGCTTTAACAGTTATAGCTCCACCCTTAGGATTATCATTACTATAGAAAACGCCATTTTCAATATAACCTATATCTCCAATTACTTGGAATTCTAGATCTTCCATATAGATTCTAGCTTCCGTTCCATTTTTATCTTTACCATAAAAAGAAGGAAGTTTATATTCATTATTTACATTTACGTGTAAGTTTTTTTTACATTTGTAGTGATATCTTTTATAGTGTCTAAAACTTTTAATTTAGTAGTTCCTTCTACTCCATTATAATTTGCAATAATAGTTGCATTACCAGAGGTCTTAGGTAAGAACTTATTTTCATTAAATTCTCCTTCTACACCTTCTACCTTAAATTGGATTAAGGATTTATCTATTTCTACAGGATTATGGTGTTCATCATATCCTTTAACGGAGATATTTCTTGTAGTATTTACAAACATTGTGGGTTCTGCTATGGAAACCTTAATATAAGATAATTCACCCTTTGGAGCATTTGTAAAGACACCAACACCGTTTACAACAGATCTTTCTCCACCATCTGAAGGTTTATTAACAACAGTGGATTTTCCTTCTCCTAGAGGCTTTATGGCCATAGTTGTGGAACCACCACCATCTAAATTAATTGCATTATATGCTCCTAAATCTTTTAAAATAGCTCCAAACATTTCTTGGCTAACACCTTTAAAAGAAGTATCTCTTCCGTCTATAGTTACTAGAATTAGTTCCGTACTATCTTTGTTAATACCAATTCCAGTTCTAGGTTCATTACCTTTACTGTTAATATTAGTTAGTGATAGTTCACCATTTTTTTTAATATAATACTACCTCCACCTATGGCAAACTTAATACCTTCAACATCGGGTACAGTTTGTACTTCTAAATTAACTACATCTCCCTTTGAAAACTAGTTAGCACTTCTGCATTTTTACCTCTACCAGCTATAACATAGGCGTTTTCTCTAGGTATATCAAAGGCTTCTTGCCCAACTCTTACATCTTTGACAACATTATTTTCCACAAGGACTTCCACTAAGTCTTTATGGAATCTACTGCCTATGGATTTGCTTCCCCCCCAATGCTTATTTAAAATAGTCAATGTATCAAATTCAGGAGTTACTTTATTTAATGTATTTATAAGTACTGCTCTTCCATTAGATAAGTTAGTTACATTAATTCTTCTGTCTAAATAGCCTATTTTTCCTTCATTAGAGTGATCTAGATAAAAGCTAGGCAAAGCGTAAGTCAATTCAATAGGGGAAGATATAACTTCACCATCATTAATCAAAGTTCCCATTGCGGAAGGAAGAGGACTATAATTAAAATAGTCGCCATTTATACCTGCTATGGCATTATGCTTGTCCACCATAGAACTAACCTTATCCCTATAGGGAATTCCATTTTCATTAAACATACCTTTTAATTCAGTATATTGATCATTAAGATCAATTCTAATTACATTGATATTCCACCAACCAGAAGTTGTGAATTTACGAATTTTTTTCATAGGTAACCCCCCCTGAGGATAGATGCTCCATTTCTTTAGCTTCATGTATAGAGCGTGGTATATTTACTGTAATTGTATTAGCATATACAGGGGATATTGTAGTCATAATAGTAGTTGCTGTCACTATGGTCAGAAAGATTTTTTTTACTGTTTTTTTTCATTAACGTCACCTCACTAAATTTAGATCTTCCTATTATTACTAATTGTATTATACAATTTCAATATATCAATTTGGTTACAATTACATTACATTCATCTAACAATTTTCCACAATAAAAAAAAGGACTGAAATTTTTCAGTCCTTTTGTCGATGGTCGGGGTGAGAGGATTTGAACCCCCCCGGCCCCCCCATGGTCCCAAACCACGTGCGCTACCAAACTGCGCTACACCCCCCCGTCGTTTTGCCGACTATTATAGTATAGGGGGGGATAAAGACATTTAATGCAATTCAAAATAAAGGGTAAAAATGGACAAAAACAGGTAAATATTAGGTTGAAATAAGAATATCCTTAAAATACACAGCATATCTATGAAAATCTATATATTACTAATGAAATTAAATTTGTAGTTTGAAATTCTTGAATAAATCTATATTTAGACATATAATTATCTTAATGTTAATGGGAGGAAGGAAATATGTTAGATGTTTTTCAAGGATTAAAAGATGAATTAGTAGTATTTATTTTTTTCCATGACTCCTATATTTGAGTTGCGTGGTGCTATACCATTAGGCATATCCTTAGGATTGAATCCTATATATAGTAGTTTAATAAGTATAAGTGGAAATATCTTAGCCCTTGGTATTTTATTAAGACTATTACAGCCTGTAATGGAATTCTTTGAAAAAAAACACATCTGTTCAATAGTACAGTAGGCTGGGTTAAAAGAAGATCTATGAAGAAAGCGGGCATAATAAAAAAAATATAGTCTAGTAGGATTATTCTTTTTCGTAGCAATACCCATCCCAACTACAGGAGCTTGGACAGGAGCAGTTATAGCTACTTTATTAAAATTAAATCCTAAGAAATCCTTTCTAGTTATGTCCATGGGTATTATTACTGCTGCATTAATTGTGTTAGGACTTTACTATGGAATAATAATATTATGATAATAAAGCCAAATCATTGACTTGAATATAGACTTATGTTAGAATGTTGTTAACTTAATATTACCTTATTAAGAGTGGTGGAGGGAATGGGCCCGTTGAAACCCGGCAACCTGTTTAATACAAAGGTGCTAAATCCCACAGAATGTTAATTCTGAAAGATGAGGTTATGAAATTGTGCCTTTTCCTTTTGGAATGGGCTTTTTTTTATTACCTTAAGATTAATCAATAGGAGGAGAATATATATGAAAAAAAATGGTTATTTACTTCAGAATCTGTAACTGAGGGACATCCAGATAAGGTATGTGACCAAATATCAGATGCAATATTAGATGCAATTTTAGAAAAGGATCCAAATGGGAGGGTAGCTTGTGAAACCATGGCAACTACAGGTATGGTTTTTGTAGCAGGCGAAATCACTACTAATTGCTATGTGGATATCCCTAAAATAGTAAGGGAAACCATAGAAGGAATAGGATATGTTAGAGCTAAATATGGATTTGATGCAGATACTTGTGCTGTTATAACTTCTATAAATGAACAATCACCAGATATTGCAATGGGAGTAGATAAGTCCTTAGAATTAAAAGAGGAAAGTGGTGATGAACTGGACACCATAGGTGCCGGAGACCAGGGAATGATGTTTGGATATGCCTGCAATGAGACTAAGGAGCTTATGCCATTACCAATTTCATTGGCCCATAAATTGTCAAAACGCTTAACAGATGTAAGAAAAAAATGGCACTTTAGAGTATTTAAGACCAGATGGGAAAACACAAGTTACCGTTGAATATCAAGATGGAAATCCTGTAAGAATTGAAAATGTAGTAGTATCATCTCAACATAGCCCTAGTGTAGATTTAGAAACCATTAGGAAAGATATCATAAAACATGTAATATTAGAAATAATACCTGAAAACATGATAGATGATAATACCAAATATTATGTAAATCCTACTGGCAGATTTGTAATAGGAGGGCCTATGGGTGATGCAGGATTAACTGGTAGAAAAATAATAGTAGATACTTATGGTGGAATGGGAAGACATGGGGGGGGAGGAGCATTTTCAGGAAAGGATCCAACAAAGGTGGATAGATCTGCGTCCTACGCAGCAAGATATATAGCTAAAAACATAGTTGCAGCAGGTTTAGCCGATAAATGTGAAATAGGTTTAGCTTATGCCATAGGAGTAGCTAAGCCATTATCTATATATGTAGATACCTTTGGTACAGGTAAAGTTTCCGATGAAAAAAATAATTGAATTAATAAATAAAAACTTTGATCTTCGTCCTGCAGCTATTATTAGAGATTTAGATTTAAGAAGACCTATATATAAGCAAACAGCCGCCTATGGACATTTTGGTAGAGAAGATTTAGATTTGCCTTGGGAAAAGATAGATAAGGTAGAAGCTTTAAAAGATAGTGTGGAGTGAATACTAGGGAGGCCTTTGGTCTCCAGTTGGTTAATAATAAATAATAAAAAAAAGAAGATTTTTTTTACAGTATAGATTTATCTGTAAAAAGATCTTCTTTTTTTTAATGGTAAGATTTACCCCCCCTTAAATCTATATGTTAATTAGAAACACAAATAGTGGAAAAGTATTTTATTCACTATTAGTTGTTTACTGACTTTAAGGAGGTGAAATAATGGCCATTACAACGGTTAAAGAAAAAGTGGTTCTAAAGTTAGAACTAGATAATGGGATTGTAGATGGTAAGCAAAAGATACAATCTAAGACTTTTAACAAAGTTAGAACCGATGTTGCCGATGAAGATTTACATGATGTAGGAGTAATCCTTGCAGATCTTCAAAGCAAAGAGCTTTTAAAGGTAAAAAAAAGTAGACGAAGTGACATTGGTAAGTGAGTAGTACTAGGAAAAGTGAAAAGGAGTTACTTTCCATAAGGAGGTGATAAGGTGGAAAAGGTTAAATTAGAGTTAGGTTTTCTAGATGAGTTAAATAAAAAAATTTAGAATTAGTATAGATGATCCTAAGGAGGATTTAGATAGCATCCAAATTCAAGGGGCAATGGAAAGTTTATTAACTCATGACATATTTGTATCAAATGGAGTAGGTCTAGCTGCAATAGATGGTGCTAAAATCATAAGAACAAATATAGAAGAAATAGAATTTTAGTATAAAGGAGGAAATATGACGTGGAAGAGATATATTCTAGTATAGCTAATTTAGGATTTCCCATTGTTATATCCATATATTTATTAGTAAGGATAGAGGGAAAATTAAATCAGCTTACAGAGAGTATTATTGAACTTTCTAAAGTAATAGCTGCAATGGAATAAAATAGGATGGTTATGCCATCCTATTTTTATTCCATTATAATATTTGAAAAAAAATAATTATTATATGCTATAATGTTCATATAAGATTGGGGGGGTAGGGACTTTGTTAGTAATTGAAGGGATTATAGAAGAAATAATATTTAGAAATGAGACCAATGGATATACTGTTGCAAAACTAAATACTTCTGATGGTATAATTACAATTGTAGGAAATGCTGCCATAATAAATTTAGAAGAAATGGTAGAGGTAAAAGGAGATTGGGTATACCATGATACTTTTGGTGAGCAACTACAATTTACCAGTATAAAGACTACAGTGCCCTCTACCTTAAAGGGAATAGAAAATTATTTAGGCTCTGGATTATTGCCATATGTAGGGCCAAAGACTGCAAAAAAATATAGTAGATAGATTTGGTTTAGATTCACTAGAAATAATACAATATAATCCAGAAAGATTAAAAGAAATACCAGGCATAGGAGATAAAAAAAACTAGAAAAAAAATAGCCCAAGCCTATGAAGAACATAGGGAATTAAGGGATATAATGGTATATCTTCAACAATACGATATTACAGTAAACAATGGTATAAAAATATATAAAAAAATATGGGAAGGATACCATTAATATAATTAGTGAAAATCCTTATAGATTATCTGAAGACATCCATGGAATTGGTTTTAAAACTGCAGATAATATTGCAAGGAAGATGGGAATTAGTTTAAAATCTCCCTTTAGAATTGAAGCTGGATTAAAGTTTATTATGATGGATAGTGCAGGTGAGGGACATTGTTATCTGCCTAAAGAAGAATTACTTGCTAAAACCACTAGATTATTAAATGTAAATATGGAAATTGTAGAAGATGCTTTAAAAAAAATTTAGCCTTAAGTAAAAGTTTCCAAATAATACAAGATGGAGATAATACCATAGTATATTATATGCCCTTTCATGTGGCAGAAAATAATGTGGCTAAAAAGATTGTTGAATTATCTAGGGTGGATTTTCAGGACTATGAATTAGATATAGATAAAAAAAATTAAAAGGATAGAAAAAAAAGAAGATATTAAATTTGGCAACAAACAGGTTTTAGCCATTAAAGAATCCATTGAAAATGGTGTTATTATTATAACGGGAGGGCCAGGAACAGGTAAAACAACTACTATAAATGCTATTATAAAGATATATGAAGAATTAGAGCTTAAAGTAATCTTAGCAGCCCCCCCTACAGGTAGAGCAGCTAAAAGGATGACAGAAACTACAGGAAGGGAAAGTAAAACCATTCATAGACTTTTAGAATTTTCCTATATGGAAGAAGATATGGCCTTTAACAAAGATGAAGAAACTCCACTAGAAGGAGATGTGATTATTATAGATGAGGCATCTATGATAGATATACTTCTTATGAATAGTTTGTTAAAAGCCATAAATCCAGGTACAAGGCTTATATTAGTAGGAGATATAGATCAACTGCCTAGTGTTGGTGCTGGAAATGTACTAAGGGACATAATCAATTCAGGAAGTATTAAAGTGGTAGAACTAGATGAGATATTTAGACAAGCAGAAGAAAGTATGATCATAGTAAATGCCCATAGGATTAATAAGGGACAGATACCTATATTAAATGAGAAGGATAAAGATTTTTACTTTATAAATGAATTCAATACTAAGGAAACCTTAGAAACCATAATTGAATTAAATAAAGATAGATTGCCTAATTTTTATGATGTGGATCCTACTTCAGATATTCAAGTTTTAACACCTATGAAAAAAAAGGCGATGTGGGAATTAATACTTTAAATAGGCATCTCCAAGAAGCTTTAAATCCAAAATCTAAAAATAAAAATGAAAAGAAAATTGGAGATGAGGTATTTAGAGTTGGAGACAAGGTAATGCAAATTAAAAACAACTATAATACAGAATGGCGAATTATAAAAAAATGGACTAGAAGTTGAAAAAGGTGAAGGGGGGGTTTTTAATGGAGACTTTGGTTATATATTGGATATAGATAATGAAGATAATATTATAAAGGTATTATTTGATGATGAAAAGGAAGTGGAATACACCTTTAATCAATTAGATGAATTAAAATTAGCCTATGCTATTACAGTTCATAAAGCCCAAGGTAGTGAATTTCCCATAGTTGTAATGCCTATGCATTGGGGGGGACCACCTATGTTACTTACTAGAAACTTAATTTATACTGCCATAACTAGGGCTAGGCAATTAGTAGTTTTAGTAGGAGAAGAAAAATATCTTCATATGATGATAAACAATAATAAAATAGCAAAAAGATACTCTTCCTTGGATAGAAAAATCCGAGAGTTTATGACTGCATTTTATTTATAGGAGAGTGGAAATATGGAATATATACAGGCTATTCACAATTTATTATTTCCAACTAAGGATTTATGTTATTTTTGTAGAGAAAAGTCCTATTCCATAGAAAAATTTATATGCAGCAATTGTCAAGGACTTATGGAAGTTTTAAATAGAGAAGTTATAATGGACTCACCCTATATAGAGACAGTTTATTATGCATTAATGTATAATAGATTTATAAGACAAATAGTAGGGGATTTTAAATTTAATGGTAAGAGTTATCTATATAAGCCATTAGGGGAAATAATGATAAATCTTATTAAGGATAAAGGAATAGGTGATATAGATATAATATTATTTGTTCCATCTCATAGAAGAAAGGAAGCCGTAAGAGGCTATAATCAAGCTGAATTATTGGCAAGGTATATAGCTAAATCATTGGATATACCTATTTCATATAATAACTTAGTAAAAATAAAACATACTAAAGACCAAAGTAGCTTAGATAAATATAATCGTATGGATAACTTAAAGGATGTTTTTAAGATAAAGGACAAAGAGGAAATCTATAACAAAAGGATTCTCTTAGTAGATGATATAATAACTACTGGTTCTACAATGATAGAATGCGCTAAGATTCTAATTAAAAATGAGGCAAGAGAAGTTATTGGACTTGCTCTCACCTCAAGTAAAAGAGTTTAAAGCTTTTTAGCAATATTAGCTAATAAGCTTTTTTTCTTCGTGTAATTTATATCCATATATTTTAAAATATTCTAAAGTAGCATTTACTTCTCCACCTAATACTATAATAATACTGCTTATATATAGCCAAATTAAAAGCAATATAACTCCAACTAAACTACCATAGGTTATGGCATATCTTCCAAAGTTATTTACATAATATGAAAAAAAATATAGATATAATCATCCAGCCTAAGGTGGTAAATATAGCACCTGGAAGGGTGGAACTTAAGGGAATTTCATTTATCTTGTTGGTACAAGGACTAAATTTATATAATAGTGCAAATATTAACACCATATATGAAAGAGGTATTATAATACGCATATAAGCCCAAAGTGTCCTAAAAGCATCAGCTCTTCCTAAAATCGAAAACAACTTGTTTCCCAATAATTCACCAAAAACTAAGGTTAAAAATACTAAGGTCACCAGTACAAGTAATGCTATGGTAAATAATATGGACATTAATTTTAATTTAATAAAGGATCTAGTTTCTTCATAATCATAGGCTCTATTAATAGCTCTTATTACAGGAGTGAGTCCTGAAGAAGCAGTCCATAGTCCTAAAATAGCTGCTATGGATAACAATCCTTGACTACTTGTTGCAGCTATTTCACTTGCAAAACTACTTATAATCTTTTGAGTTTCTAAGGGTAAATAATAAATCATTTCTCCAAGGATATCTTCTCTTACTAAGGATGTATAGCTTAAGATATTTAAGAAAACTATTATAAAAGGAAATAATGATAAAATCAAAAAAATAAGCAAGTTGTGTACCTGTAGCCATTACACCATCTTCTTGAATTCTATATATCAATTGGTCTAGAAATATTACCGGTTTTAATTTAGATATTTTTTTTAATAAATCCTTTGATTTAAATCACCCCCCCATATACTAACTTATACTTATTCTATATATTTCCCTTTAAATATTTATCAAACCACTTAGTTATTTCTTCTATTCTTCTAATTCTACTTTTAGGTCTACCAGTTCTACTTAAATCATGGTTTTCCCCCCCCTTAAATATACATAATCTAGATTCAACGCCATGATATTTTAAAGCCGTAAACATTTGTATACCTTCTGCTAACCAACAGCGATAATCTTCTTCAGAATGTATAAAGAGAGTTGGTGTTGTAACATTGTCAGCATATTTCATTGGAGAATGTTTCCAAAGTGTTTCAAAATCACCCCCCCAGGGAGTAGCACCTATCTGGTCATCTACAAAAAAAATAGCCAATATCAGTTGTTCCAAATTTTGAAATCCAATTTGCGATACTTCTTTGAGATGCTGCAGCTTTAAAACGATTAGTATGTCCTATTATCCAATTTGTCATAAATCCACCATAGGATCCTCCTGTAACACCAAGCCTATTCTTATCTATAAAATGATATTTATCTAAAACTAAATCAGTAAAGTTCATAATATCTTCATAGTCAATGGTACCATATTTGCCACGAATATCAGCAAATTTATTCCCTCTACCGTCACTGCCCCTTGGATTGCAGAAAAACACTACATATCCTTCATTGGCCCAATACTGCATTTCATGGAAAAAGACCTCTCCATAGGCAGTTTTAGGCCCACCATGTATATTTAATATGGCAGGATAAGTTTCCCCCTTGCTTAAATCCTACTGGTTTCATCACCCAACCTTCTATCAAAACTTCATCTTCAGTTTTAAAAGTTAACTTTTCAGGAATAGATAATGTTTTTTTTCCTTCATAACCCATTC
>JMBW01000007.1_pt1 | contig 15516 bp, 30 predicted proteins | sample 616541 | NCBI WGS metagenome assembly JMBW01 (sample SAMN02727905, study PRJNA239997) | anaerobic digester metagenome | biome: anaerobic digester; isolation source: mesophilic anaerobic digester inoculated with municipal waste water sludge... | place: Germany: Bielefeld University, CeBiTec ...
TGATTATGATAGTATTCAACTATTTAAAAATTTGATTATAAAAATGTAGGTATAATACGTGCAGCTACTAAATTCTTTGCATTACCAGGAATTAGGCTTGGATATGCCTGTGCATCTAAAGAAAAGGTTAAAGAAATAAACAAAATAGAATTACCTTGGAGCATAAATTCCTTAGCTGATATTGCCGGTCAATATATATTTTTAGATAAGGAATATATAAAAAAAATCTAAAGAATATATAGAAGAAGAAAGGAATTTTATGTTAAAGGAATTATCACAAATCCCTTGGATTAAGGCTTATCCAACACAAACCAATTATATACTTATAAAACTAAATAAATGGAATGAAGAATATATATTTAATTATTTTTTTATCTAGGGGGGGAATAGTAATTAGAAAATGTTCAAGTTTTGTAGGTCTAAATGAACAATATATTAGAGTAGCAATAAAAGATAGAGAAAATAATACAAGGTTAATAGATGTTTTTAAAGAATTAACAAAGGAAGTAGAAATATAATGAAAACTCTAATGATAACAGCACCTTGTAGCAATACAGGAAAAACCATATTAACATTAGGAATAATTAGAGCCTTAAGAAATAGGGGGGGACTAGATATCTCTCCCTTTAAAACAGGCCCTGATTTTATAGATACAAAATATTTAGAAGTATCAGCTAAAAAAAACAGCTGGTAATTTAGATATCCATATGATGGGAAAGGAAGGAATAAAAGAATCCTTATCTATAAATAAAGGAGAATATGGAATTATAGAAGGAGCCATGGGATACTTTGATGGAATATATAATACCTATGAAAACTCCAGTTTCCATATATCTCAAGAATTAAATATACCTGCAATTTTAATCTATGCTCCTAAAGGAGAAATGTTTTCTGCAATTCCAAAGATTAAAGGAATGGTAGATTTTTCTCAAAATAGGATAAAGGGAATTATATTAAATAAAACAAATGAAAAGATATATTCTATGTTAAATGAAAAGATAAAAGAGTACATAGATATAGAGGTTTTAGGATATCTCCCAAAGGATGAAGATTTTATAATTGAAGAAAGGTATTTAGGACTTTTACAAACCCATGAAAATATGGATTTAGACCATAAATTAAATATTATAAGCTCAAAAATAGAAGAAACCATAAATATTAATAGATTAATAGATTTAGCTAAAGATATAAAAATAGACTCATTTAAATATCCACCAAAGAGAAATATAAGTATAGGTATAGCCTATGATGAAGCCTTTAACTTTTATTATGAAGAAAATCTAAAATTATTAGAAAGTATAGGTAATGTAGTATATTTTTCACCATTACATGATAAATCTTTACCTAAGGTAGATTTAATATATATAGGAGGAGGTTATCCTGAATTATATAAAGAAGAACTTTCAAGGAACAAGAATATGATTGAGGAAATAAAGAAATTTGCCAAAAATAAAGGCTATATTTATGGCGAAGGTGGAGGATTTATGTATTTAGTAGAAACTATAGAAAATATACCAATGTGCGGTTTGTTAAAGGGAAAAGGGATTATGACTAAAAGGCTTCAAAGATTTGGATATGTAAATATAAGGTTAAAAGAAGACTGCCTTTTAGGAGCTAAAGGAGATAATATAGTAGGCCAAGAATTTCATAGATCCATAGTAGAAACTACGGAAAAAGAGATATTTGAAATAACTAAACCTAAAACAAATAGAAATTGGGAATGTGGTTATATGAAAGATAATATCTTAGTAGCATATCCCCATATAAATTTCTTAGGAAATAAAAAAAGTTCTCAATTATTTAATAGATAAAGTTGAAAATAAAAGATAAGGAGATAGTCTATGTATATTAAAAATCCAATGGAAATAGAAAATAAAAGTATGGACATAATCAATGAAGTAATGGGAGATACGAGTTTTCCTGAAGAAGAAATGATAATAGCTAAGAGGATGATTCATACAACAGGAGATTTTGAATATAGAAAGATAATTGACTTTAAAGAAAATTTTATAGAAAAAGCTAAAGAAACTATAAAAGAAGGAACTACTATCTTTACAGATACAAAGATGGCATATATGGGAATTAATAAACCAGCATTAAAAAAAAGGCTAATTGTGAATTAAAATGTTATATAGATGATGAAAGGGTATTTAAACTTTCAAAAGAATTAAATACTACTAGATCTGCCTGTGCAGTAGATTTAGCAGTACAAGATGGAATAGATGTCTTTGTAATAGGAAATGCTCCAACGGCTTTATTTAGACTTTTAGAATTGTATAAAGAAGGTAAAGTAAATCCAAAATTTATAGTAGGAGTACCAGTAGGGTTTGTAGGTGCTGCAGAATCTAAGGAATATTTAAGGAAATTTGATATACCACAAATAAGTACCATGGGAAACAAAGGTGGTAGTAATGTGGCAGCATCTATTATCAATGCATTATTATATATGGTAGTAGGTAGATAAGTATGACCTTAGATTTATATGTAATCAAAGATGGAAAAAAAACCTTAGATGTGGTTATACTACAGGAAGTTGTGCAGCTGCAGCGGCAAAGGCAGCTGCCATAATGCTAGAAACTCAAGATATAATAAACTATGTAGAAATAGATACACCAGCAGGAATAAGATTAAAACTAGAAGTACATGATCAAATAATAGAAAACCATAGAGCATCTTGTTCAATAATTAAGGATGCAGGAGATGACCCAGATGTTACAGATGGAATAAAGATATTTGGAGAAGTAATTAAATCTAAAGGAAATACCATAACCATAGATGGAGGCATAGGAATAGGTAGAATTACTTCCAAAAGTTTATTTGGAGAAATAGGAGAAGCAGCTATAAATAAAATTCCAAGGGAAATGATTATTAAGGAAGTAAAAGAAGTATCCAATGCTGGATATCATATAGTTATTTCTGCTCCTATGGGTGAGGTAATTGGGAAAAAGACTTTTAATAAAAATATAGGCATAGAAGGTGGAATCTCCATAATAGGTACCAAGGGAATAGTATATCCTATGTCAGAGGAAGCATTACTAAAAACAATATATATGGAAGTAGATATGATAGCAAAAAAAATTGTGGCAAAGAAAATATACTATTAGTTCCTGGAAATTATGGAGAAAAGTTGGCTAAATCTATTAATTTAAATATTCCAAGGGTAAAGATTTCCAATTTTATTGGAGACAGTCTTTTATATGTATATAATAAAGGATTTAAAAATATTACATTACTAGGCCATATAGGTAAATTTGCAAAATTAGCCATAGGGGTATTTAACACCCATAGTAAAGTATGTGATGCTAGAATGGAAGCCTTCGTATATTATTTAGCACTAATGGGAGCTTCTATGGAATTTATAAATAAAATCAATTCCTGTTTAACTGCAGAAGAAGCCTTAAATATATGTTGTAATGAAGGTTTTGGAGAAATAGTAGACTTAATGGAAAAAGGTGCAGAAGATAGAATAAAAAAAATATTTAAAAGATGAAAACATCAATATTCAAGTAAAAATATATTCCATGGATAGGGGGGGATAAATCTATGTTAACAATAGCAGGAGTTGGTCCAGGAAATCCTAAATATTTAACATTAGATGTAATATTAGCAATGGGACAATCAAAGAAAATATTAGGATTCCCTAGAGTGGCAAGATCCTTATCTTCATTAAACCCAAATATAATTGAAATCAATAGAGTAGATGAGGTTTTAAATTTCATAAAAGATGGACAAGACACCCTATTATTAGCTTCAGGAGATCCAAATTTTTATGGGATAGTAGAATATATAAAATCTAAAGGGGGGGTGGAAATAAAAGAAGTACTACCAGGATTATCTTCTTTCCAATATTTTATGGCTAAACTTAAAAAAATCCTGGAATAATGCCCAGTTTTTATCCCTACATGGTAGAGGAAGAGACTTATCAGAAGTAAAAAAAATAATAGACTGACAATAATATTAACTGATAAAGAACATAGTCCCTCTTATATATCAAAGGAGTTAAAGAGATTAGAAATAAAGGGGGGGAAAATATATGTGGGATTTAATCTTTCCTATGAGGATGAAATAATATTTGTAAAAGACATAGGAGATGATATAAAAAAATATATCCTCTTTAGCAGTGGTGGTGATAGAAAATGAAATGGATTAAAGATGAAGAGTTTATTCGGGGGAAATATACCTATGACAAAGTTTAATATAAGGATACTTACCATGGCCTATCTATCTATAAAAGAAGAAGATAGGCTTTTAGACATTGGAGCAGGAACTGGTTCCATATCCATAGAAGGAGCATTACAAGGAGCTAAAGTATGGGCCATTGAAAGAAAAGAAGAAGGAATAGAATTAATAAATAAAAATGCCAAAAAAAATTTAGGGTAGACATTCATAGGATTTTGGGACAAGCACCAGAGGACTTACCTAATATAAAGTTTAATAAATGCTTTATTGGTGGAAGTGGAGGTAAGCTTAGAGAAATCTTTGATTATCTAGAAGAACATTTAGAAGATAAAGGTATATTATGTGGAAATTTTATTATGTTAAAAAAATCTTCAAGAATTTAATGAATTATTAATAGAATATGGATATTCTCAGATAGAAATACAGTTAATTCAAGCATCATATATAGACGATATAGGACTACTAAGGGGAAATAATCCAATATTTATAATAAAGGGAGTGAAGAGTAATGATTAAATTTGTAGGAGCAGGACCAGGAGATGTAGATTTAATAACTATAAAAGGAAGAAAAGCATTAGAAGAAGGAGATATTATAATATATGCAGGAAGCTTAGTATCTAAAGAACATTTAGAATTTTGTAAAAAAAGATGCTGAAATCTATAATAGTGCTTCCATGACTTTGGAAGAAGTAATAGATGTAATGAAAAAGGGTATAAGAGAAGGCAAAAACATAGTAAGACTTCACACAGGAGATCCTACTATATATGGAGCTATCAGAGAGCAAATAGATGAATTGGATAAATTGAATATAGATTATGAAGTAATCCCAGGAGTTAGTTCCTTTACAGCAGCTTGTGCTTCTATTAAAAGGGAATTTACATTACCTAATGTAAGTCAAACAGTTATACTTACAAGGATAGAAGGAAGAACTCCAGTACCAAAGGAGGAAGATCTGGAAAGTCTAGCTAAACATAAGGCTTCCATGGCGATATTTTTATCTGTTCAAGAAATAGATAGGGTAATAGACAAATTAGCTAAAGGTTATGGATCCTATGATATACCAGTAGCCGTAGTATATAAAGCTAGCTGGGAAGACGAAGAAATAATACTTGGAACCCTTAAGGATATTGGTAAAAAAAGTTAAAGAGAAAAACATAAACAAAATGGCTCAAATTTTAGTAGGGAATTTTATAGAAGGAGATTACGAAAGATCTAAATTATATGATCCTAACTTTACCCATAAATTTAGGAGTAGAAAACAATGAAATTAATTTGTTTTTCATTTTCAGAAATGGGAAGTAAATTAGGAGAATTCCTTACTAAATTAGAAAGATATAATATAGTTCATTATAGGGGGGGCAGTTCTCTAGATAAAGGAATAAAACAGGCAGTAAAAAAAGGCATGGAAAGAATATGATGGCATTATATTTATATCAGCTACAGGCATTGCTACAAGATTGATTGCACCCCCCCATATAGAGCATAAAACCAAGGACCCAGCAATAATAGTTATAGATGATTTAGGAAGATATGTCATTAGCTTATTATCAGGTCATTTAGGTGGGGGGGCTAATGATATAGCTAAATATATAGGGGAAAAAAAATAAACGGACTTCCAATAATAACTACAGCCTCAGATAGTAGAGGATTTCAGTCTATAGATATATTTGCAAAGGATAATAATTACTATATGGGAAATATGAAGAGTATTACTAAATTAACTGCTATGATGGTAGATAATAAGAAAATAGGCTTTTATTCAGAGGACAAGGTGATTATTGATTATCCTAAACTAGAAATATTACAGGACTTAAATAATATAGAAGATATAGATGGAATCATAATGGTAAGCTCTAAAAAGATAAAGTTGGACATCCCCTATACCATATTAAGACCAAAGAATATCAATATAGGAATAGGCTGTAGAAAAGGAATAGAAGGGGGGGATAGGATTATTGAAGCTATAGAAGAAATCTTAGATAAATTACAATTATCTAATAAAAGCATTAAAAGTATAGGTACAGTAGAGGTAAAAAAAAGAAGGAACAAGGAATTATAGAAGCAAGTAAACACTATAATTGTCCTTTAAAAATATTTTCAATAGAAGAGATAAAAACAGTAGAAGATAATTTTGAGAAATCACAATTTGTAAAAAAAACGCCATAGGAGTATTTTCAGTGGCAGAGCCCTGTGCATATTTATTAGGAGGAAAATTTATATCTATGAAAACTAAACATAATGGTATAACCATATCAATTACAAAGGAGGCAAAAAAATGGCTAAACTATATGTAGTAGGAATAGGACCAGGTGGCAAGGAGCATATGACATATAAGGCTGTAGAAACTATAAAATCCTGCGATGTAATCGTAGGATATAAACCATATATAGAATATATAGAGGATTTTGTAGAAGATAAGGAGATATTTTCCACAGGTATGAGGGGAGAAATAGAAAGATGTAATTACGCTATTGAAAGGGTGAAACAAGGAAAAAAAACACTGCAATAATAAGCACAGGTGATGCTGGATTATATGGGATGGCAGGGCCTATATTAGAGTTGCAAGAAGATATAGAAGTAGAAATAATTCCAGGAGTAACAGCAGCATTTTCAGCAGCTGCAGAATTAGGTGCCCCCTATAATGCATGATTATACTTCCATAAGCTTAAGTGATTTGTTGACACCATGGGAAGTAATAAGGAAACGAATAGAAAAGGCAGCAGAAGGAGACTTTGTAATTACCATATATAATCCTAAGTCAAAGGGAAGAAAGCACCATTTGGAAATAGCCATAGATTTAATAAAAAAAATATAGAAAGGGCTCAACACCAGTAGGTATAGTAAGAAACTCTGGTAGAAAAAAAATAGAGCCATCAAAATTACTACTTTAGATGAAATAGATTATGAAAAAGTAGATATGTTATGCGTATTGATTATAGGCAATACTAATACCTTTGTAAAGAAAAATCAAATTATAACACCAAGGGGGGGATATGAAATAAAATGATTTGGATAATAGGAGGTACCAGTGAAGGAAGAGAATTAGTTAATAGAATTAAGGATTTAGACAGTTTTATTGTTACAGTAGCCACAGAAAGTGGAAAAGAGTTTATAGATGTAGACAATTTAAAAGTAGGTCGCATGGATTATGATGAAATGGGTAAATTTATTCATTTAAACAATATAGATATGATAATAGATCTTACCCATCCCTATGCCAAGATAGTATCTGCTAATGCAAAAAAAAGATCGCAAAGGAAAATAAAATAAAATATATAAGATATACTAGGGAAAAATCTAGGTATAAAAGTGGTATAATTTTAGACTCCTATGAAGAAACATATGAATACTTAAAAAAAATATAAAAGGTACAGTGTTTTTTTACAACAGGCTCTAAAAATATAGGAGATTTTGAAAAAGTAAGGGGAAATAATAGATTTATATATAGGATATTGCCTGCTTTGGAAAGTATAAAAGAATGTGTAAAATACAATGTTCATTTAAGGGATATAGTGGCTGTACTAGGGCCTTTTTCTTTAGAATATAATAAGATTATGTTTAAGGAATATGGTGCAAATTATGTTATAATGAAGGATAGTGGAAGTACAGGTGGAACTATGGAAAAACTCAAAGCCTGTAAAGAATTAGGGATAACACCTATTATAATAGATCGGGAAGAAGAACAAGGAATAAATACTTTAGAAGAATTAGAAAATATAATAAGACAAAAATATTAGGAGGAGAAAAATGGAATTATTAAAAAAACACATTAAGTACAATTAAGCCAGCAGATAAAAAGGCAAAGGAAACTGCTAAATTAAAATGGGATAGTTTAGTAAAACCCTTAGGAAGCTTAGGGACCTTAGAAGATTTAGGGATTAAAATTGCTGGTATAACAGGAAAATAGATAACAAAATGGGAAAACGAGCTGTAGTAGTTATGTCCAGTGACAATGGAGTATTTGAAGAAGGGGTGGCTTCATCTCCCCCCCAGGAATTTACAGCCATATTAACAGAATCTATGGCAAAGGGTATAACAGGAGTAGCTACTTTAGCTAAATTTGTCAATGCAGAAATTGTCACAGTAGATATAGGCTTAAAATCAGATTTTTCCCATGAAAATGTAATAAATAAAAAAAATTGCCTATGGAACTAAAAACTTTACTAAAGAACCTGCCATGACCTATGAAGAAGCTGTAAATCCATTGAAATAGGTATAGAAATAGGAGATAAATTATATAGTGAAGGATACGATATTTTAGGAACAGGAGAATTAGGTATAGGAAATACCACTACTAGCGCTGCGGTATTGTCAGCCCTTTCAGGTTTAGAAGTAGATATTACCTGTGGCAAAGGTGCAGGTTTAACTGAGGAACAATATATAGATAAAAAGAATGCTATAACAAAAGGCCTTAATTTACATAAGCCTAATAAAGAGGATCCTATAGATGTAATATCTAAAGTAGGTGGATTTGATATAGGAGGAATGTGTGGATTATATTTATCAGCAGCTAAAAACAGAAAACCAATAGTAATGGATGGATTTATATCATCAGCTGCAGCTTTATGTGCTGTAAAATTGAGTTCAGCAGTAAAAGACTATATAATTCCTTCCCATTTATCAGATGAGCCTGGATCAAAATATATGTTTAAAGAATTAGAATTAGAGCCTATGTTAAACTTAAAGATGAGATTAGGAGAAGGCTCAGGATGTCCATTGGCCTTCCAAGTCATAGATGCAGCATTATATACTCAAGAAAACATGGGAACCTTTAAAGAAGCAACTATAGATAGCTCCATATTATTAGATATGAGAGAAGAATAGATGTGAGGTTGTTAATATGATTACACTAGTAACAGGTGGTGCACGTAGCGGTAAAAGCACCTTTGCAGAAAATATATACAAAGATAAAGAAGATGTAGTATATATTGCCACATCTAAAATATGGGACGAAGAAATGAAGGAAAGGGTAGAGTTACATAGAAAAAGCAGACCCTCAGTATGGAGAACCTTCGAAGGAAACTATAATCTAAAAAAAAGCCATAGATCATGAGAAATATTATCTTTTAGATTGTATAACGGTGATGACTTCTAACATAATGTTTGATATCTCTAAAGATAAGGAATATATTGATTACCAGCTTCAGGGGGGGGAAATAGAAGATACCATATTTAAAGAATTAAAAAGTCTAATAGAAGAAATAAAACTTAAAGATTATGAATTAGTTTTAGTTACTAACGAAGTAGGATACTCTATAGTACCAGATAATCACATATCTAGGGTTTTTAGAGATATACAAGGAAGGATAAACCAAAGAATTGCATCATTAAGTGATAGGGTTTATTTGGTATGTTGTGGCATACCGGTGAAGATAAAATGATAAAGGGGGGTTAATTGTGGCTATACAATTTTTAACAAGATTACCCTTAAATATATCAGTAGATTTTAATGATGAGAATATTAGAAAGAGTACCTTTTTTTTATCCCTTTGTTGGACTATTATTAGGATTTTTATCTTCTATACCTTATTATTTTTTTTGTCGCCTTATAATAAGAATATAGCTTCATTTTTAACTATAATAATGATGATAATTTTAACAGGTGGACTCCATCTAGACGGTCTATCAGATACAGCAGATGGATTTTTTTTCCAATAGAGATAGAGACAAGATCCTGGAAATTATGAAAGATAGTAGAATTGGTGCCTTTGGAGTTTTAAGCCTTATATTGATGATATTGTTTAAATATATACTGATTTCCAATATAGATGTAAATTTACCTGTGTTTCTTATATTATCTATGGGTAATAGTAGATTAGTAGTATTGTTACAAATTGCCTTTAAAAAAAATAGCAAGACCTGGTGGGCTAGGAGATATGCTCCATAAATCAGAGCCGAAAAAAAATATATAATAATAGGAAATCTCATTTATATACTTGGAATAGCATATATAAATATTCAATATTTAATTCCATTAATAGTCTCCATTTTAATAGGAGAACTAATATCCATATATACTTACAAAAAAAATAAATGGATTTACAGGTGATGTCTATGGAGCAACTATAGAAATAATAGAGGCTATTTCTTTGTTAACATTTTGGGGGGGGTCGATTTGGATATAATTATGATTAGACATGGAGAATCTCAAGATAATATATCTAAAGTATTTGGTACTTATGAAACTAAATTATCCAAAAAAAGGCATTGAACAAATCAAAGTAACAAAGAAAAATCTAGAAGAATATAATTTTTCAAAGGTATATTATAGTCCCCCCCTTATTAGAACTAGGGAAACATTAAAATACTTAGAATTAGAAGGAATGGAAGAAGAAAGGATTAAAGAATATGACTTTGGAATTTTTTTCTGGCCTGAATAATGAAATGATAGTAAAGCAATATCCTTTAGAATATGAAAAATGGATAAAGGAACACAATACCTTTGTTATTCCCCAAGGTGAAAGCTTAGAAGGAGTATATAATAGGGTAAAAGAATTTCTAGAAGAATTAGTCCAGCAAGATGAAGATGTATTATTAGTAACCCATGCAGGAGTTATACGCTTAGCTTTTTGTTGGGTATTTGATAATATAGATCATTTTTTTTAGATTTAAAGTAGAAAATGGCAGTATAAATATAATAGCAATAGAAGATAATTATAAATTTATTAAAAAAAAGCAAATTATACTCCTAGACTAAAATAGTCTAGGAGTATTTTTATATATTTTCTAATTCTTTTTTTACAAGATCCATATATGTCTCTAAACCTGAAACATTAGCAGATAATTCGGTCATAGGAATAATATCACTTCTATCTATATATTTTAAATCAAATTTTCTATTAAGAGCCATAAATTGACGTAATCCTGCAGAAATTCGATTGATATAGGAGTATACTCCTATGGCACCAGTAGAGATATCCATTGCCTTATTACCATATATTTCTTTTAATATTCTTATATCTTCAAATATTTCCTCTACTGTAGTACCGAATCTTTGATATTCTTTAGGTACTTTACCTTTATTTATTAGTTCACCTATTTGTTTACCAGCAAAAGCTGCAGCCATAGCTCCTCTTCCTATTGCTATGAAATTTATATAGGGAGCACCTAATGCTAACCCTTTGTATATATGATCTTCCATAGTAAATCCTCCAGCTATTGCTACTTGGGGGGGTAAGGAATAATGTTTTTCATCTAGTTTCTTTAATATATCATATAATAGACTTTCCATATAAACTGTAGGAATTCCCCCCCACTCATTCATCATCTTAACAGGGCTATTTCCAGAACCTCCACCAGCACCATCAAATGTAATTAAATCTACTCCAGCCTTTGATGCAATTTTAATAATTCTAATCAAATCTTTTGGATCATATGGACCAGTTTTAAAACAAATGCGTTTAGCTCCTAAAGCTCTTAGCTCAGAAACACGATTAATCAATATTTCTTCATTCCACATAGGTAGCTTACCTATTTTTTTTCAAAAACTTGGCCTATACCTTTTTCATAGTTTTTAGCTATAATTGGGTCTGATGGATCAGGATATACAATATAACCCATTTCCTGGAATTTTAATGCATCTTCAATGTTTTTACTTTTCCCATTCCTTGTATTCCCTTAGCAGCTTGACCAAATTTGAGTTCAACAGATTTTATACCTAATTTTGTAATTGAATATTCTAAAACACCTAAATTCTCATCATCATAATTAGCTTGAACAATAATATCTCCATATCCCATATAATACTTTTTAAAGGATGAGACCATTTCCCTTAATAGAGGAGATTCTTCAACTTTGCCATTTTTCAAAATTAAATCTTTATCTTTTCCCACTACATCTTCACCAACAACAGCTAATATTCCTGATAAAGCAGCACCAGCAAAATAATCATCCCAATTTAGTTTAGCTACAGCAGGTAGGATAATAGGAGCTTTCATTTTAATCTCATTGTCTTTCCCAAAGTATGTATTTATATTTGCTTTAGGGAAAGTGGCTAAATTAGGATCTTCATCACATCCTATTGCTCCAAAAACTCTACCATTAATATTAAAATGGGAAAAGTCTAAAGGATAATTTTTTTTCTGATGCAAATTGATTAATATCTGATTTAAAAGGATATATCGCCTCAGAACCTCGAGTTGCAGATAAACCTATTTCACAAGTACCTGTACAATTTTCTGTGCATACTGCACACATCCCTGAAAATGGGGATATATGATCTGGAGTTCTCATCTTTGTATTAGATATAGTACTGCCTAACATTGGACTATAAGCCATAATATACCTCCTTAAAATATTTAGTTTCAAGATTCTAATAATTGAGATCCTAGTTTTCGGCATATGCCATTTATAATTCAATTATATCCTATTTCTGGCATATGTCAATAAAGTAGAAAAATTTCAAAAATATAAATTTAATAGAGACATACTTCTTGACATTATCACAGGAAAGTGATAATTTAATAAGAATATAGACAAAGGAGAGAGGCTTATGGACAAAAAGTTATTTATACCAGGACCGGTAACCGTTAAAGAAGATGTATTAGAAAAGATGTCCACTCAACAAATAGGGCATAGAAGTAAAGAAGCTAGTGATTTACAAAGGAGTATATCAGAAAAGCTTCAACAGTTATTTTATACTAAAAATACAATATTATTATCTACTTCATCAGGAAGTGGTTTAATGGAAGGCTCTATTCGATCAGTAACCAGAAAAAGGGCTGCAGTGTTTTCTGTAGGAGCCTTTGGAGATAGATGGTTTAAGATGGCAAAATCCAATGGAGTGCCAGCAGATAAATTTTCATCAAAACTTGGAGAACCTACAACTCTAGATATGGTAGATGAAGCTTTATCAACGGGGAAATATGATGTAATCACTATAACTCATAATGAAACATCTGTAGGGTTAATGAACCCTATAGAAGAAATTAGTAAGTTATTAAAGGCAAAATATCCAGATGTACTATTATTAGTAGATTCTGTAAGTTCTATGGGAGGAACTAAGATAGAAACAGATGAATTAGGTATAGATGTAAATATTACATCTACACAAAAATGTTTAGGCTTACCAGCAGGTATGGCAATTTGTTCAGTTAGTGATAGAGCCATAGAAGCAGGAAGGCAAGTGGAAAATAGAGGCCTATATTTTGATATAGTTGCATTATATGATTACTTAATAAAAAAAGGACTATCAATATCCATCTACACCATCTATTCCTCATATGTATGCTTTAGATTATCAATTAGAAAAGATTTTAGATGAAGGTCTAGAAAATAGATACAATAGGCATTTGGAAATGGCAAAGTATGTGAGAAACTGGGGAAAGAAGTATTTTGAGTTATTTGTTAAGAATGAAAAGTATCTTTCAAACACATTGACTACAATAAAAATACGAGAAGTATAGATTTATCTAAACTAAACAAAGAATTAGGAAATAGAGGATTTATGATATCTAATGGTTATGGAGATTTAAAGGATTTAACCTTTAGAATTTCTCATATGGCAGATTACACCTTAGAAGAAGTAAAGGAATTAATAGAAAATATAAATGATATATTGGGTTTAAAATAGGAGGATGATGTAATTGTGTATAGAATATTGGTAACAGATGGAATGGACCAAGCTGCAGTTAAAGAGTTAAAGGATTTAGACTATGAAGTAGTAGAACAATTTTATAAACCAGAAGAACTAAAAGAAGAGATTAAAAAAATTTGACTGTATAGTAGTTCGTTCAGCAACTAAAATAGATAAAGAGATAATTGATGCTTCGTTGGAAACTAAAAAAATAAAACTAATTATTCGAGGAGGAGTAGGAGTAGATAATATAGATGTAGAATATGCCATTAAAAATGGAATTAAGGTGGCAAATACTCCTAAGGCAAGTAGTACATCTGTTGCAGAATTGACCATTGGGCAGATAATATCATTGGCAAGATATACCTATATATCTAATGTAACCATGAGACAAGGCCAATGGAATAAAAAAAATATATAGAGGAATAGAGATTTCTGGTAAAACTCTAGGATTAATTGGATTTGGAAGAATAGCAAGAAAAGTAGCACAGAGGGCCTATGCATTGGGAATGAATGTTATCTATAATGATATAATTGAAATACAAAATTGCCCGGAAGGATGTAAAGCTGTCACCGTTGAAGAACTTATTTCAACAGCGGACTTTATATCTCTTCATATGCCAGGAACCAATGGCAAACCAATAATAGGAAAAGAAGAATTTGAAAAGATGAAAAATGGAGTCTATATACTTAATCTTGCAAGGGGGGGTGGTATAATAGATGAAGAAGCCTTAATACAAGCTTTAGATTCAGGGAAAGTAGCTGCAGCAGCACTAGATGTATTTGAAGAAGAACCTATAAAAAAAATGAAAGACTATATAAACATGAAAAAAAATAGCATTAACTCCTCATATTGGAGGTTCAACAATAGAAGCTCAAAGAAGAATTGGAGAAGAGATAGTGTCTATAATCAAAGAAGAACTTAAATAGGAGGAAATTATGGCAATATTTAAACCGTTTAAAGGAATAAGACCTATAGAAGAATTAGCTCATAAGGTAGCAGCATTACCCTATGATGTAATGAATAGTGATGAAGCAAGGGAAATGGTAAAGGGAAATCCATATTCCTTTCTACATATAGATAAAGCTGAAATTGATTTAGAACCTACCATAGACTTATACGATAAAAGGATATATGAAAAGCTAGAGAAAACCTAAATCAAATGATAAAAAAAAGGGAATATTAATCCAAGATAAAGAAGATAGATTTATATTTACAAACAAACTATGGGAAAAGAGAGCAAATTGGATTAGTAGGATGTACATCCATAGATGACTATCTAAAAAAATTATTAAAAAAAACATGAACATACTAGGGAAGATAAAGAACTAGATAGAATAAACCACGTAGACTATACAGATGCCAATACAGGTCCAATATTTATGACCTATAGGAGTAAAAAAAAGAGATAAATCAGCTAGTAGAAGATTGGATTAAAAAAAATAAACCCATATATGATTTTATATCTGATGATAAAATAGAACATACAATATGGACAATAGATGATAAAGACATAATATGTAAATTAATAGAATTATTTAAAGAAGTAAATTATCTTTATATAGCTGATGGTCACCATAGATCTGCATCAGCAGTTAAGGTGGGACTTAAAAGGAGAAAGGAAGACCCAAATTATGGTGGGACAGAAGAATTTAACTTTTTTTATCTGTTTTGTTCCCAGATGAACAACTATATATAATGGATTATAATAGAGTAGTTAAAGATTTAAATGGGCATTCTACTGAAGAGTTTTTAGAAAAA
>JMBW01000008.1_pt1 | contig 14311 bp, 22 predicted proteins | sample 616541 | NCBI WGS metagenome assembly JMBW01 (sample SAMN02727905, study PRJNA239997) | anaerobic digester metagenome | biome: anaerobic digester; isolation source: mesophilic anaerobic digester inoculated with municipal waste water sludge... | place: Germany: Bielefeld University, CeBiTec ...
GGTAACTTTTATTTGTTTCCAGTTTGCTATTGCACTTTATTACTTATTCCTAACGCCTAATCAATATGGATTGATACTCACCGCAATTTTGTTTGTTTCAAATGCAGTTATTGCCCGAATTGGCCAGGGAGACAGGAAAAGACTCTATATAGAGCCATTGGTTATAGGAGTATTCGTTTTAGCGGTGTTACTTCTAGGGAACTTACTTTAATTTTCTCGGTAGGTATGGTAATAAAGCCAGGCTAAATTGCGTTGGTGTAAGGTTTCGGCGATGCCGCCAAGTAGGACACGATTTTTGCCAGTGTCTTCGATATCTTGTTGGGCCAAAAATTCATAAGGATAACGACGTCGGTGGGCTGCCTTGACAATTTTCTTTAGTGTATGCAAATAGTCAACATTCATCTGAACTTTGTCATCAATTTCGCCCCGCAAGATAATGTCGCCATGTCCCTGGATAATATTTTCCAAGCCCATTTCGCTATAACGTATTAGTGTAGAGAGCAAAACGTCATAATCTCCACCTACGAAAAGGGAACGGGCATAAAGGAATCACCCGCGAAGAGAATGCGGTCTTCTTCAAGCAAAACGGCTACTGAGTCGTCCGAATGCCCGGGTGTGGCAAAAATTTGAATTTGTTTTTTTTGCCGATTCGAAGGAATAAACTGCCATCTGCGACAGTAATATCAGGTGGGATGATACAGATATCTTTGAAATACATGCCACCTTCAACAGCTTCATTTAGTGCGGACATGGACTTTTCAATCATGTATTTACGGCACAAATCATGGCTGATGATTGTTGCATTTGGGAAGAAGCAATTGCCCCAGCTATGATCAGCATGATGATGTGTGTTGATGACGTATCGAACCGGCATCATTAATTCGGATTCAAGAAAATGTTTGATGTGGGGGGGTTTCTTCGGGCATAAGCGTGTCAATAAGAACAGCCCATTGTGGACCAATTATTGCGCCGGCTGTTACTTGCGCGTAAATTTCGCTTTGGAACCAATATACATTATCAGAAACGCGTTCTTTTTGCATCGTTTGACCCGTATTGTATTGAACAATAGGATAGCATAAGCGTTATTTATTGTCAAAAAAATGACCTTAAATAAAGTTGAAGATGTGGCTTTAATTAATGAATATTTTTACGCGTGCCTAAATAAATACCATATCCGCCAAATACAATGAGGAGAAGCCAAAAGACCCATTTTGGCGTGCTTTGTTCTTCGTGGTAACGACTGGATTTATCTGTGTTAACACCGCGTTGGGTTGGGCTTGGCGTAAACGTTACGTTGATATTCTGGGACTCTTCTGTAGATGTGTTTAATATTATGATTTCTGTTGATGTGTCTTCATATGATGGGGGTTTCATCAACGGCAGGTGTACGGTCAGAGTATCGCGCTGTTTGAGTGGTAAAAAAACGCCGTCATGGTTTGATGTTGTGAATTTTGGGTAAGTTCCGGCAATGGAGTAGATGTTTTTACACTGCTTTTAGTGCTGGTACTTGTTGGACTGCGGTATACAAAACCCGTAGGGGGGTGGGTGAATTCGATATAGGGTAAGGGGGGGTTGATGTAGGGCGTCCTTGCGTGCTTGTTCTCGTAGGTGTATGCGTGTTTGTTGGTTCAAGCGCATTAGTTTTTGCTTCAATGGGTCCAAAAGTTTGTTGAATTGTGTCGCCATTGAAAACAACAAGTTTGTAATAGTAAGTTGTTTCGGGACTAAGACCAGTATCTATATATTTATAATTTTCGCCGGATTGTACATCACCTTTACGCGAAAAATCATTGCCTATCGGTTTGAATTCGCCATTCGATTTGTCGGATTTCAAAAGTCTGTAATGTGTCATATTCGCTTCACTGAAGCTTGACCAGGTCAAAGTAATAGTTGTGCTGCCAGCAGCGCTTGAAGTAAAGTCTTCAACGACTGTTTTATCAAATCCGATTGTAAAGGGTGTGTAGTTAAGGTCATCTATTAAATTAGGTCGTTGGGTAAAGGCATTGTTGATGTCGGTCTCGATTGTTCGGTTAGCGGTGTTGCAACGCACCGTTTGTCCAAAATATCTGCCTGTTCCTTCTGGTTCAGCACCGACATTGTCATACCCGTGGGTGACAGTACTCCCGTATTTAGGTCAAACCACATGAGTGGATATTGGTTTTCATTGTTTGAAGCGCAAAATTGCTGCGAATTAATCACTTCAGCGCAAGGAGAGTTATCATAAGAAAAACGCAAACTGACCAAAGATGCAGTTGAGTTTCATCCATAAAGACGTCATAAAACTTGCCACAATGGGTGAGTTCATAATTTGGGGGGGCATTTTATCGATAAATGGTTGATTGTTATCGTGGTCAATAACAAAAAGCGCATTGCCGGGTTGGTCTGACTTAGCGGAAAAACCACTAAAAAAACGGATCTGAATAAATTCTTTCCAAATTGATATATTCGCCGGCGATACCTGCTGATAACTGTCGGGGCTCCGCGCCAAGACGTTTGTTGTCGTCAAATGTGCAATTTTCGCTGGCAGAAGAAGGAAAGACATTCTCACCCCCCCAGTAATTATGATTAACGTTACCAAGAGCTGATTGATGGCAAAAGACCTGCTTACCACCAGGATTATTGTTTGTTATCATGTTGCCAGTCAGTTTGAGTTTGCCAGTGCTGGTACCTGCTTCACGTCTTATTGCTGAGAGTGTGTTGTCCCGAATATCGTTAAAAAAAAGACTGAGAGATTACCGCTATTGTCCTTGAACAAAATAGCATTTTTACCGTTTTCCAGTGTGTTTTTCTGTATCGTGACACTGTTCGGTGAATTGACCACTATCAAGTCGCGTGAAACGTCATAACAGGCACCATCATCAATTATCAGATTTTGAATAGTCACTGACTCGATAATATTAAGCATGGCATGGTCGCAGTTTGGTTCCTGGGTTGTAATTTTGGCGTTATCGAAGCCATTAATAACAACAGGAAAATCGATGAGAACGGGAAAAGTCTTTATTTTATAATCAGCGACAATGTTAATTTTGATGCCTGATAAAAGATTTTCTTTGGCATGTTTAATCGCCGCTCTCAATCCTGTACCTTCGCCATCGAGTTCATCTAGGCTTTCGTGATTGAAAAAAACAAAGTGTAGTTTCGTAAGGTTCACATTCTTCAGAAGTATTAACAACAAACAATTCTGTTTGAGATAAAAGGGGGGGATGCTGCATTTTTGCATCAACTGCATCGCGGGATATAAATGGCGTTAGCAAGCCGAATATAAAAAGAACGGAAATAAGAAAAGATAAAATAAATGGGCGTTTGTTCATGACGCTACATTATATCATTTAATGTGTGGGTGAAAACGCTATGATAAAATCGAAACATGAAAAATTTCAATTAAAAGACCTGGAAATCGACTGGTTTCTTCTAATTAACGGATTTGGGAGCTTGCTAACAGGGACAGTTTTGGCAAATAACCGCCCAAGAGAGTGGGATCTAATCAGTTTATTTTCAACGGTAATTTTCTGGGCAACGCTTTATTTATTGCAACGAACTGCGCGTAGATTGTCAACACCGCTTGTTATTGATGATACAAGATTAGCTACGGGAAAAAGAAGATTAACAGTAATGGATTATTTGCCAGGGTTTGGCCTTTTGGCAGTTATTTTAGTTTGTTTTTATTTCTTACTCAAACAAGGCGTTTTAATCGGTATAAATTTGGTTTGGATTAGTCTGATATCCATCGTTGTTTTTGTTCAAAATTCACGAGTTGCTGAACGTTTTACAGCACCTATGTCGTGGCTATTCAAGAGCATTGTTATTTCTCCGCTGTTGCTTTTCTTAGGCATTTCTGTGCAAGCAGTTGATATAAATGGAATGGAATTCTTATTTGCATTATCTCTGTTTTCTTTGATGCTTGCTTCATTCCTGGCTATGGAGTTCCAAAAATACAGCGAAGCACCTTCAGAACAAAAAAAAGACTTTAATCCAAAACATTGGCATTGAATCGACAATACGTCTGCATCGAGTAACTATATTAATTAGCTATGCTGCCTTAGTGGTTTATCTATATCTGACAGGAAGTTTGAGAACAAATTGGGCCATGATGCTTGTATCACTCATTAGCTTTTTACAAATGTTTTTGCTTTATCGAATTTCATTAGGAATGAAACCAAATTACACTTTAATCAAAGCAAGTGCTTATATGCAAATGCTTAGCTTTGTTTACCTGTTCATTTTCAATACAATTCTTATATAAGGAGATACTATGAAACCAAAATTGGCGATATCGCACCCGATTTTGAACTGTTGGACCAGGACGGTGTTTCACATAAACTTTCGGATTATCTGGGTATGCCTGTTGTGCTGTACTTTTATCCAAAAGATAATACACCAGGTTGTACAACTCAGGCTTGTAGTTTTAGAGACAGTTTTGCTAAATATAAGCAAAAGGGGGGGATTACAGTTCTTGGGGGGGTCAGCAAAGACAGTGTCAAGTCACATGCAAAGTTTCAAGAGAAATACGAATTGCCATTCATACTTTTAGCTGATACTGAACATCTCGTGGCAGAAAAATATGGTGTCTGGGTGCTAAAGAAGATGATGGGACGTGAGTACATGGGTATGGAACGCACAACATTTGTCATCGACAAAGATGGCAAAATATTGCATGTTCTGGAGAAAGTTAAACCACAAAACCATGCTGAAGAAGTATTGGCATTGTTTGACTAACAAAAAGAATTGATTGAAATAATAAGTCGCTTACTTAGCTTGCGGTGATGTATGTTTTTACTGCAAGCTAAGGACGATTTTGCCAGATTGCCAAAGGTCTTCAATGTCGTAATAACTGCGAGCATCTTCTGAGAAAAGATGAACGACAACATAGGCATAATCCAAGATGACCCAGTCTTCGTTATTGGCTCCTTCGACGATTGGATTGTAGCCTGTTTCAAGTTTTATTTCTTCATCAATAGCTTTTATCAGGCTACGCAAAAGACGCGGGCTTGGTGCAGTAGCGATGACAAAGCAATCTGTGAAATCGGATACTTCGGAAATATCCAAAATTAAAATATTTTCAGCGAGTTTATCTTCTAAGACATTAACGATTTTTCGCGCAAGTTCAATAGGTTTCAGTGATCACCTCAACAAAAGTTTCATTATTTGTTCTATTTTAGCATTGTTTTGTGAATTGATTTGTAAATTGGCCCACCAGGCTGTAAATGGCTTTCGTACAAAGTTACACAATCAGCAAGTTGCTTGCCGAAATCAGTAAGCAGGTTTTGATTCACCAAAGTGTTGATATCTGTAAAAGTGTCAGTAGTGGAGTAATCTTTTATCCGTGCAAGCGTAATATGTGGGGAAAAACGCTGACGATTTAGGGGGAGTATTGGTTTTAGTGTATTAGTGACACGCTTATAAACAGAAAGCAAAGTGTTATGGTCTTCAATGCCCATCCATAAAATGCGTGGTTTGTGGACATTGGGAAAACAACCAAGGCCTTTAAATTGCAATGTGAAATTATCACTTTGTGCTAGTGATGTATCTAATGCATATATTATGTTTGGAATCAACGAAATGTCTGTATCACCAAGGAAAGAGAGCGTAAGATGCAAATTTTGTGGTTTGGTCCAGTTAAGCGCTCGGTTTTTTTGAAAGGTTTGGATAGCTTTCTCTTAACATAATACAACGCTGGACAATTTCAGCATTTAAAGAAATGGCGACAAATAATCTCTTTTGCTTTTCCATTATATATATTCCAAGCTTATTATCCCACACTTTATTAAATCCAGAATTGTGTGGTATAAAATAGATACCCTGCTGTGTTTGTGATGTAGCAAATAAGTTTTGGGCCAACACCTTTAAAAAGGATCCGAACTTTTTCAGGTAAAGTGATAGACGTAAGTTAGTCAAGACTGAGCCGGAAGGTAGGATCATCCTGCTTATTAGCAGGTTCAAAACCACCCTGCACACGGCATAGCGGGGGGGCTTGCTTTATCAATTTATGAATAAAGGGGCCTAAGAGCCTAATGAAAAAGATATTTATTAGTTTGCTACTTCTGACAATCATTCTTCCGAGCTTGACTGCTTGTGCGTATTTCCATGACGGTAAAATCAGTCAGGATAAATTACCTTGGAAAAAATCTGGGGAAGTCTTGCAGGAAGTAGATTTTACAAGACGAACATTAAATTGGGAAGAAGTAAACAACGTTTATGAGCTAAAACGCAGTTCTGACCAGGGCTACTTTATGTCTGTTTTTCCTAAAAATGGCCGTAGTATATCTACAAGTAACCTGGTCTTTAGTGACACAAAATTCAGTGTTGAAGCAAAAAAAAGGTTACCGGTTCCGATGAAACTAGCTATGGCTTGGTTTGTCGATATCAAGATAAACAAAATTTTTATGGCTTTTCAGTTTCGACAGATGGGTATGCTGGAATATATCGTGTAGAAGATGGCAAAACCAGCCTGTTGTCTGGTGAAAATTATCTTTATACAGAATTAATTGAAATGCATGATGGCGTAAATATGATTGTGGCAATTTGTCAGAATGAATCATTGCGCCTTGAAATTAATGGCGTTGAAGTATTGCGTGCAACTGATGACCGCTTTCAGATTGGTGAAGTAGGTTTTTTTCTGGAAACAGCACAAGAAGGCAACGCATCTGCTTTATTTAATCATTTTATAGTCGTAAAACCCTAAATGAGAATCTATTTTGATATGGTTGGCTGTAGGCTCAACCAGGCTGAAATTGACCTTTATGCAATGAAGTGCTTAGCAGAAGGTGATTCTCTAGTTAGCAAGGCTGGCGACGCAGACCGTATTATTGTTAACACTTGTTGTGTCACCAAGAAAGCGGCAGCAGATTCCCGCAAGATGGTTCGTAAATATCAACGTGAAACAAATGCAAATGTTGTAGCGATGGGTTGTTGGCCAAGCGCGATGCCAGAAGATGCTTTATCAATCCTGGATGCTGAAGATATTATTTACAATGATGAAAATTTTGCTTACTTGAATATGGAACTATAGATTTATCGGAAGTTAAAGATAAGCCGAAACTAGGTCAACGACAGCGCACGAGGGCATTTGTCAAGGTTCAGGATGGTTGTCTTAATCAATGCGCTTTTGTTTGACAACGATCGCCCGAGGACGGGCGCGAAGCGCGCGACAAGAAGATATAGTTCGATATATCAACAAATTGGAAAAACTTGGGAATAAGGAAATTGTTCTCACAGGTGTGCAACTGGGAAGCTGGGGGGGAGTTGATTTGGGTGAAAGCCTAAGAATAGCTGATTTGATTAAAACAATCTTATCTGAAACTGGAATACCCCGAATTCGTTTGTCATCAATTGAACCATGGGATATTTCAAAAGAATTGATAAACCTTTTTCAAAACGAACGATTATGTAATCATTTGCACATCCCTGTACAAAGTGCATCAGATAAAATATTAAAATCAATGCGGCGTCCATTAACCAGAGAAAAGCTTGAAGATCTGTTTTCAATGATTAATAAATTTGCACCAAACGTTGCCATAACGAGCGATATTTTGCTCGGTTTCCCTGGAGAAGATGAAAATGATTTTAATGAAACATTGTCCTTTATTAGAAATTCAGGAATGAGTGGAGGACATGTCTTTAGCTTTTCATCAATGCCCGGCACTGTGGCTGAAAGGATGGAAGGACAAGTGCAAGCCAGTATCACGAAAGAACGCAATAAAATTGCCAGGGATTTGCTAGATCAACTAAGCTATAAATACAAGCGAAAAAGGTTAAATACAGAAGACAAGGTTTTGTTTGAAAGTAAATTGCGTATAGGAGAGCAGTTCTTTTGGTCTGGCTTGACTATGGATATGCTTAGAGTGTTGGTGCCGAGCGAATTGAATTTGAAGAATTGTATTTATCGAGTAGAATTAGGTAAAATGAACGAAAATGGTCGCTTATTTGGAAAGGTTATAAGCGACTAAGTTTCTACGTATTCTGATGAATAATACTTGACGCAAAAGCAATTCGGGTAGAATTCATTGGTTATAGATTAGATTACTGCATCCTGTCATAGTGTCACAGGATATGAAAGGAAAATTTGAAATGACGAAACGAACTTATCAACCAAACGACGCCGACGCGTACGTGAGCATGGATTTCGAGCGCGCATGAAAACTGCTGGCGGTCGAGAAGTATTGAAGCGACGCCGCCTGCGTGGTCGCCATAAATTGGCTGCTGTAGCTAATAACCACGTCAAAAGAGTTACCTGGTAGCCCATAAAGAAAAAAAATTTGTGAACAATGTTCCAGAGAGATATCGGATTAAGAGTTCCCAGCAAATACTTGAAATCAAGCGTTTTGGGGGGGATTCTTTTCTGACTCAAATTTAGTTTTAGTTAAAAAGCGAAATAAAATATGCTACCCCAGATATGCAGTTATAGCCAGTAAAACTGTGGGTGGCGCTGTACAAAGAAATCGGTGTAAAAGAAGATTACGAAACAGGGCTAACGCATATTTAGATAAGATAAAGCCTGACTACGATATACTCTTAATCGCCAGGCAAGCAACATTAAATTGCAGCCCTGCGGAACTTGACAGAACTTTTTACAATTTATTTAAAAAAAAGCGAAACTCTTGGAAGCTGAATGAATTCGCACGATGAAAATGTGGTGAAAACATATCCTGACCCACCACTGAAAAACTTGAAACTAAACTTATCGACATTACCACGATATCTCTGCCTGCTCTTTATAAAGGCTTATCAACGTTGGATTTCACCTGGCATCGCTCAAAATTCATGCAAATACTATCCAACATGTTCACATTACGGATACCAGGCAATTTATAAATATGGCGTTATAAAAGGTGGCTGGCTAACCATAAAGCGTCTTGCAAGGTGCAATCCGTTTAGTGATGGTGGAATCGACCCGGTTCCTTAACAAAGGAGATTGATGAAAAACAAATCTTTAAATTAGTATTGCTAGCTGTTATAAGCTTGTTATTACTTTCGGGGGGGTGTGCGGTTGGCCCAATAGCTCAAAGCACGCCTGGATTAAGCGCAAACGATACGCATGTATTCGTGTCTGCACAAAGCAAGGTTTATAAAATTGATTTAGAAACTGGCATGGAAGTGTGGCAATATCCTGTTGATAAAACACGCATGGTAGTTTATGCCCCAGTTTTGCTGGATGGTGAAGATCTAATCTTCGGCGATATGTTCAACAAATTATACAGGTTGAATATTGATAATCCTCAACAAAAAGTATGGGAATTTCTAGATGCAAAAGGATGGTATCAAGCTAAAGTTGCTCAAGCTGATGGCATTATCGTAGCACCTAATACTGATCGCAATGTATATGGAATAAACGCTAATGATGGCACACTGAAATGGACGCATGAAGATAATTTCGCATTTATTTCCGAACCTGTAATTATAGGTGAAACCGTTGTAATAAGTTCGCAGGACCATGAAATTCTATGGTTAGATCTTCAAACCGGAGAAGAAATAGATGCGTTTTCTATGCAGGGTGCGGTCATAGCATCTCCCTTTTATCTTGAAGAGACTGGGTTGATTTATGTAGGCAGCCTTGGAAACGAATTTATTGCCATTGATGCGAATACGCATCAGGTCAAATGGCGTTATGACGGATCGATTGAAAAATTATCGGGTATTTGGGCAAGACCCATCTATCTTCAAGGACAACTGATTTTCAATGATGACCTAGGCAATATCGTATCAGTTGACCCTAAAACTGGCGCGGAAAACTGGGTATTAATAGAACAAGGCAAAATGTTTGCTGGTTTGGTGGCAGTGAATGAAGATAGTTTTCTTGTTGCTGCTGAAAATGGCAGCGTAAGAGCTTTTGATATCAACAGAAAACCACTATTGCAATTTGAAATTGAAAAAGCCACAATCTATACAACGCCAATCGTAACGGATGATCTCATCATCATAGCCCCCCCTATGGGTGCCAAGTATTTACTTTATGCGTACCCCCCCATAGAAATTACTGGCTTGCCACAGTGGACATTCCCACCTGAGAAATAAGGAGATAGAAAATGAACATTTGGGAACTGATTATCGTCCAACCGATGACCAATATTCTTCTCTTTATTACCATGTTGGTGAAGAACTTTGGTGTCGCAATTATTTTATTTACACTTCTAATCAAGTTGCTGACCATCCCATTGACTGCAAAGCAAGTAAAATCGCGTCGTGAAATGGCTGAGCTTCAAAATGACCCCCAATACAAGAAAATCATGGAGAAGTATAAGGATGACCGGGAAAAACTGGCACTTGAACAACAACGTATTTACAAAGAAAAAGGAATAAGTCCCTTTAGTTCTTGTTTGCCACTCCTTTTGCAAATGCCAATTATTTTTGGCCTTTACCAATCGATTATGCGAGCGATGGCGAGCACACCAGTTGAATTGCTAAAACTTGAACGCCTGATTTATCCTTTCCTGGATGTAAGTAAAATCATACCTATCCAAAACCGTTTCTTGTGGATGGATTTAGGGCAACCTGAACGTTTGAACGTTTTTGGTGTTGGTATCCCTGTGTTGGCAATTTTGGTATTCGTCACTTCGTGGTTGCAGAGTAAAGCGATGGCAGCACCTGACGCTGGTGGAGACCCATCCATGGCTGCGACAACAAATAGCATGAATGTAATGATGCCGTTGTTTATGGGTTATTTAGCCTATCAATATTCCGCAGGATTAGCACTTTACTTTGTCATTTCTAACCTTTCAACGATGTTAATCTATGCATTGATGGGTGAAATGAATTTGAAGAATCTTAATCCTTTCAAAAAGGAAAAGACCACTGAGCCAGCCAAAAAAAAGTTGTAGATTCAACACTTATAAATAACGGTGAAAACGATATGCCTGAAAAACAATCCGAAAAAAACACCTGTTAAACCATCTGCGAGATCATCTGCAAAAAGAATGAGACCGAAAAAGAAAAAGGATTAATGGACAAAGATGTTTGAAAGAGAGTGTGAAATGACACAAATAAGGGCATCGCTCGAATCAATCGCACCAACAGTTGATGAAGCGATTCGAAAAGGACTTGAACAATTAAGTCTGACACGTGATGATGTGGATGTGCAAATTTTGGATGAAGGGAAAAGGGTTTCTTCAGATTTGCGTCCCGGCAAGCGCGTGTGAAACTTTTGGTAAAACCAAAGGATTCGCAATTAAACTTTGCTGCCGAAGCATTATCCGAAAAGACAGAAACTATTTATGAGAATAACCATGTTGTTCAAACCTTACAAAAAAATATTCGATATTATTAAACTTGATGTGGAACTCGAAACTACCATTGAAGACCAGGAAGATGGACGTATCCCCCCCGTAACAAAAATCAACATTGAAGGCGATAACCTGAAATTTTTAGTTGGCAGGAAAGCGGAAGTACTCAATTCACTGCAATATATTCTGAGTTTAATTGCCAGCCATAAGGAGAATCAATGGGTTCCTGTACAGTTGGATATTCAAAACTATCGCGGAAAACGTGAAAAAGCCATCCAGAAAATGGCACGACGAATGGCTGAACAAGTTATCGAAACTGGTAAAAGACAATCTTTGGAACCTATGGGCCCGAGTGAACGTCGAATGGTTCATATCGCTTTGCGTAAAAATGACCAGGTATACACGGAATCGGTTGGCGAAGAACCATATCGAAAAATTGTTATTTATCCAAAAAGATAAGGTGATAAGACATGCGCGCTTTAGACATCATCTCCAAAAACGTGACCGTTTAGAACTATCTAAAGATGAAATTACATTTCTGATTGATGGATACACGCGCGACGAAATTCCTGATTACCAAATGGCTGCCTGGGCGATGGCAGTCTTACTTAATGGCATGACACACGAAGAGACTGCGCATCTGACGAATACGATGGCAAACTCTGGCGATGTTCTCAATCTTGCTGAGTTAAATTCAATTATTGTCGATAAACATTCAACTGGTGGCGTGGGTGATAAAACCACGCTTAGCATTGCTCCGATGGTTGCTGCTTGCGGACTGGCAGTTGGAAAAATGTCAGGTCGTGGACTTGGCTATAGTGGTGGCACAATTGATAAGTTGGAATCCATTCCTGGATATCGGGCTGAATTATCCACTGAAGAGTTTATTTCTCAACTAAAGGATATAGGTATTGTTTTAGCGGGTCAAAGTCTTGATTTGGCACCTGCTGATGGAAAGCTTTACGCTTTACGTGATGTCACTGGAACAGTTCCTTCCATTCCCTTGATTGCGTCATCAATAATGAGTAAGAAAATTGCTGCGGGTGCTGAGGCGATTGTCTTAGATGTAAAAGTTGGCGAAGGCGCGTTCATGAAGACTTTTGAAGATGCACGTGAGTTAGCTAAAGTCATGGTAAACATAGGTAAATTGAGTAATAGACGCGTTATTGCCTTGCTTAGTCCCATGGATCAGCCATTGGGTATGGCTGTTGGAAACGCACTTGAATTGAAAGAAGCCGTTCTCACCTTGCGGGGGGGAAAAGGACCCGAAGATTATCACGAACATTGTTTGAACATAGCATCGTATATGTTATTGCTGGGTAAAAAAGCAAATTCGTTAGAAGAAGCCAGAATTATGGCACAAAAAAAAGCATTAACGATGGAACTGCTTTTGAAAAATTTCGTCAGTTTGTTGCTGCACAAGGTGGTGACCTTGCCTGTATTGATAATCTTGATTTGCTGGCTAAAGCAGAAAACATTTTGGAGATTACCGCGGAAAGTTCCGGTTATATCGCAGAAGTAAACGCCCAAGACGTTGGTGAAGCCAGTGTTATATTGGGCGGCGGACGGACTAAAAAGGGTGACTTAATCGATCCAGCTGTTGGCGTAATGGTATACGTCAAGATAGGTGACTATGTAGAAAAAGGACAAAAGGTATTTGATGTCCACTATAACAAAGCCGAACTCGTTCAAAACGCGATTGATAAACTAAAGGAATCTATTAAATTCAGTGAACAGCCGGTTCAACCACCACCGCCAAATTTAGGTGTGATTGGAATGTGAAAAACAGACCCGGTTCGCCGGGTTTTTTTATTTGAAAACAGGGAAAGTATGTTAAGAGAACGAAAAGATATCAGAAATATAGCTATCATAGCCCATGTTGACCATGGTAAAACAACGCTCGTGGATGCGATGCTAAAACAAGCAAGGATTTTTCGTGAAAATCAGCAAGTTGAAGACCGCGTTATGGATTCTAATGAATTGGAACGCGAAAGGGGGGGTATCACAATTTTAGCCAAAAACACGTCTATCGTTGTGCCAGATCCGCAAAGTGGAGATATGATCCGTATTAATATTGTTGATACACCTGGACATGCTGATTTTGGTGGCGAAGTAGAACGAATTATGAACATGGTCGATGGTGCGTTGTTAATTATTGATTCAGTGGAAGGCCCCCCCAAACCACAAACCAGATTCGTTTTGAAGCAAGCTATTGAAAAGAAAATTCCAACAATTGTGGTTATCAATAAACTCGAAAGGCGTGATGCTGATCCCAAAAACGCGTTGGATAAGACATTTGATTTGTTTGTTGAATTGAATGCTGATAACAATCTCCTGGATTTCCCTATTGTTTATGCAGATGGTCTACAGGGCAAAGCAGGCTATGATGAACATTTGAATGATAACTTGCAGCCATTGTTTGAAACAATCATAAGAAGAATTCCTGGACCTATGATTGAAGAAGATACACCATTCCAAATGCTGGTCACTAATCTTGGATATGATGAGTATAGCGGTGTAACAGCAACAGGACGTATTCATGCTGGGACTATTAAATCCGGTGAACAAATCTCACGCATTAAACTGGATGGCAGCGTTGAGAAGACCATGGCTAAATATCTGTTTGCTTATATTGGACTTGAACGCGTTTCCATAAAAGAAGCTAAGGCTGGTGATATCATCACCATTGCTGGTTTGAAAGAAATACAAATTGGCGAAACTTTAACTAACCCTGAGTATACAGTTGCATTGCCTTCAATTGAAGTACAAAACCAACAGTTAGAATGAGTTTCGGAGTAAACACATCTCCTTTTGCCGGACGGGAAGGGAAGTATTCGACCAGCCGAAAAATCTGGGAACGCTTACAGGAAGAAACCAAGACAAACATTGCTTTGAGGGTTTCGCAGACAGAGCAAAAAGACGTGTTTTCTGTGTCTGGACGTGGCGAGTTGCATCTTTGCATTCTTATTGAAACAATGCGCAGAGAAGGCTACGAATTTCAGGTTAGTCGACCTGAGGCTATCATCATTACTGAAGAAGATGGAACAAAAACGGAACCCTTTGAAGAGCTTCATGTTGATGTGAACCCTGATTTC
>JMBW01000009.1_pt1 | contig 13455 bp, 16 predicted proteins | sample 616541 | NCBI WGS metagenome assembly JMBW01 (sample SAMN02727905, study PRJNA239997) | anaerobic digester metagenome | biome: anaerobic digester; isolation source: mesophilic anaerobic digester inoculated with municipal waste water sludge... | place: Germany: Bielefeld University, CeBiTec ...
GGAGTAGTGCGCCAAGATGCTGGCCAGTTTCGCCATATCGCGTGGGGGGATTCACCACGGGCACCGTGCAGAATTTGGGCACTCTTGATTTCGTTTTGCATGCGCAAGGCTTCGGCTTCGTCGATGGGTGCAACGCGGAAGGTAACGTCTTTGAGCACTTCCACGAAGATACCACCTAAACCGAACATGACGGTTGGGCCAAAGGTAGCGTCGTTGACTGAACCAACGATAACCTCGGTTGACCAAGGGGGCCATCTCTTGCACTGCCATGCCGTCGATTTCAGCGTCGGCTTTGTATTTGAGCGAGTTTTCCATGATGACTTTCCAGGCTTCGCGCACTTCGTCATCATTTTTGATGTTCACCTTAACCGCGCCGGCATCGGATTTGTGCAGAATGTCGGGGAGACGATCTTCATCACGATGGGGAAACCAATCTCGTTGGCAAGTTTGATGGCTTCTTCTTCGGTCCTGGCAAGTTCCGTGGGGGTAACAGGCAAACCGTATGCGGCAAAGACGTGTTTGGCTTCCACTTCGGTCAGCGCGTCGCGGCCTTTGGCGCGGGCACCAGCGATAATTTCGCGGGCTTTTTCGGGGGGGTTGATGTCGGTGGGTTTGTAGGGCGCGCTGTGGCTGGTTTCGCTCATCAGTTGGTCCTGGCGCAGTGTTGCGAGTGCTTTCACGGCGATATCAGGCGCGTTATAGGTTGGAATGCCTCTTTCGATGAGCCACGCGGTCGCGGTTTCGCAGCGTTCGCCACCAACAAAGGAGACGGTTACGGGTTTGCCGGTTGTGCCGGAATCTTGCAGGGCTTTGTAGATCGCTTCCGCAATTTCCAGGGGATTGGTAACGGCGGTTTCGCAGTACAGGATTGCCATACCGTCGACCCAGGGGGGGTGGGCGTAGGAGTATTTAACGCCTTCGTAGTAGCCTTCCAGGCCAGCGCCACCGGTGATGTCAACCGGGTTCTTGGCGGAGCCAAAGTCGGGCATATGCTTTTTGAGTTCTGCCTGAACCTCGGGTGGGGCAAACTTGAGGGGCAGGCCGTATTTTTCAGCCGCGTCCGTTGCCAAAACGCCAACACCGCCACCGTTGGTGAGGATGAGCAGGTTGTCGCCTTGCATGCGGGGGGGTTGCAGCGAAAGGGCCAAGGTGCGGTCAAAGAGATCGTTCAGGTCATCTGCCTGGGTAACGCCAACCTGTTTGAAAGCCGCTTCGTAAACCTTTGCCGCGCCAGCCAATGAGCCGGTATGTGAGGCAGCCGCAGCGGCGCCATGCGCGGATGTTCCCGCTTTGAGCGCGATAATGGGTTTATCGCAGTTGCGGGCTGCTTCCATAAAGCGCGCGCCGTCTTTAATGCCTTCAACGTACAGGGTGATACAAGACGTCACGTCGTCTTCGGCAAGGTAGGTGACCAGGTCTGCAAAGTCAAGGTCAGACTGGTTGCCGATGGAGAGCATCTTGTCAAAACCGACACGGCGGGTGTATGTGGCGGCGATCATGGCGATGAGCAAGGCACCGCTTTGTGAAATCAAACCCGCTGTACCGTTCATTGGCAGTTGCGACGCAAATGAAGCGTTCATTTTGCCGCTGTTTGAGAGCACACCGATGATGTTTGGCCCGATGATGCGCATGCCATATTCGCGCGCGGTCTTTACAACCTGTTCTTCGAGCTCATGTTCGCCGACTTCAGAGAAGCCGGAAGTGATGATGCTAATGCCCTTGACGCCTTTTTCGCCACATTCCTGGGTAACGCCATGCACAAACTTAGCGGGAACCGTAATGATGGCTGCATCGATGACATAGGGTACTTCCTTAACTGAAGTGTAGCATTTGTGCCCGAGAATTTCTTCTGCTTTGGGGTTGATGGGGTAAATGGCCCCCCCTTCATAGCCACCTGCAATTAAGTTCGCAACGACTTTGTAACCGATTTTTTTCAGGGTCGGCTGAAGCGCCTACAATAGCGATGCTTTTTGGTTCAAGAACTGCATTAATAATTGGATCCACATTTTCCTCCGGTTTATATTGTTTTTACCAATTGATTAGTATACCACCGAAATTTATGAAATCGTATTTTTCGTAGTGCTTCTTATACGAATATTACAAAGGATTTTTGGGAGCTAATATGGGCTTGGCTCTCAGACATTTTGAATACTTGCAAAAAAAATGCAGATAAAGCCAACTTAAAATGAACAATTTTCATATCAAAAATCGCTTTCTGGTTTCGGAGACTCGTGCCATCTGCCTGTTGGCACTTTACAATAATCTGAAGATTAGACAGAATTGGTCCAGATAATGATTAGGAATGCTTTTTAAGCAATAGTGTCATCAGTTAACTGTAAATCAGGGATCCAACACACTAAAGTTTTCAGTAAAGATTATATCTCGACCTAAACCCAACAAAACCGAGTATTTCCCTGGTGGCAGTTCCAAATCAATTGGAATTTTCTCTGTTTCATGGTTGACGATGTAATGTGTGAATTTATAGACCTCTTCAGTCTTAACAATTTCATCCTCATATATATTAATATGCACATAACCTTTAAAATTCGGGTCTGTTGTTTTAAATCTTCCGCAGACACAAATTGTGTCACCAACAAAAATGCATTCTCAATATTTGGGCTTTTATCAAAGTTGCAAAAATGTGGTCTATAAATTCAACCTTCTCCGGTTCGCGTATGTAGCCTGTTACTCTTAAAAGGTGAATAACACCAAAGGCCAACAGAAAAATAGCCACTAGAATGAAAAAAAACTGGTTTTTTTTAATCTCTTTGATTGTCATTTCATATCCTGAATTTTAAAAACTCATTTCTTACTTGTTGCCTTAATCCATCTTGCAGATTCAGATAAAAAAAACTGCTTGATTTATTAGTCAATAATGCTTTACTCTATAAAGTCCTTGGTTTATTTCATTTCAATCTCTTACATTCATTCTGGTTAGCTGCCCGTCACAAAATGAAAACTCTGCTTCTGCTCTGAAGAAAAGGGCCAGGGTCTTGCCATGGCATAAGTATAAGTTATAGGTTCAATACATCCTTCATAGGCATTCTTTTTCGATACGCTTACAAGTTTGATTCCTTCCATACCATCCGTCACATATTTAACACTTACATTCACTGGGAAATAATGTGTCATCACTTGATAGATATCTTTAGAATTCAAACATTCATCCGTTAGAATCCATTGTGAAGAAACCAGATTATCGCAAATTTTAGAATGTAACTTAGCTTTTTCATTGATATATCTCAGTTCTCCTAACCCAACCCAAAGAAATATGACCAATAAAATGGCTAAAAAAAACCACCTAAAAAGAAAAAAAACCAGCATTTTTCATATGTTTCATAATTTTCCTCACAATAAAAACGATGAGAATGATCTTGGCTTTTTTTAATCGCAATAGCACTCCCGATCGCGATAGACTTCAAGGTCGCGCAGGGCGCTCTCTGAAAGTAAAGGCGTTAGCGCTTCCAGGATTTTATCGCTTGGCTTAATTTCAACGCCATTGACGATATACGTGCTATAGCCACCGAACAAGAGCATTTCAAGCAACTTGCCATCCTCTGCTGATTCAATAAGCACATAAAAGCGCGTCTTTTTGGGATGTGCTTTATGAGACAGTTCGAAGTCGGATTCCTTGATTTCGCCGAATAAATCTAACTTTCCTTCAATTTCGGCCCCCCCATTGAGTGTGAATTTTTTTAGTTGCGGCAAATTTTTCTATTTCCGCAACAGTATAACGCTCACGCGGGAACAACCATGGGTTGATGGAATATGTTGAAACGGTGATATCGTCAAAATCCTGTATTGTGGCCAAACTTGTCAGCTCGCTGACTAATTTTTGCTTGACCGCATCTTGGCTTCGACAAGCAACGAGTGCTGTTAAAGCAAATACAAAGCCAATTAATATATGCCAAATTCTGTTTTTTTCTTTCTCTCATCGCAACTCCTAAAATCTGTAAACTTAAAACCGCTCAATCAGTGTTATTCCTTTTGTCAAATTGTTATTCCTGAACAATCAAAATCAGGTTTGTGACTGTTTGAAGCACGCCATGCTAATAAATACTCCCGTATAAATATTGGTATCTATACAATTCGAGGTCAGAAAAGGCTTTCTCATCAAGTAAGGGTATAAGAGCATTAATAATTTTATCGTTCCATTGGATTCGATGCCCATTCACGAAATAGGAAAAAGAATCTCCAAACATGAGTAACTCAAAAAGCTTTCCCTTTTCAACAGACTCAATGAGTACATAAAACCTGGCATCGGGTTTCTGGTCTTCTTCAAGCAGTTCAATGTCTTTTTCGCTGATGTCTTTGAACCATTCCAACTTTCCTTTAATCTCATTTCCCTGAAGAATGATGACGTTGTCTGCACGTTCAATTAAATCATTTTTCGACCAAGGATATCGATTAAGCACATATGATTCGAGCCAATAGATGGATACAGTCATATCTTCAAAATCTTCTGTTTCCGCCAAGTTTCTCAAATCGCGCACAAGTTTTTGTTTAACGGGGGGGTCTTGATTTTGGCAAGCACTCAGCATTGTGAAAGCAAATGCAAGGCAAATTAATATATGCCAAATTCTATTTTTCTTTCTCTCATCGCAACTCCTATCTGAATGTCTTGTTAAATCTTGGCCCTTGTTACTGTCCAGCCAAGCATCACTCGTATATCACAGACGCAAATATTTTATATAATCTCATGGAACGAACTATGCCAACACCATTGACGATGAAGTTATTAAAATCATGAGCACTCACAATTAATTCAAATATCTTTCCTTCTTCACTTGATTCTATGACCGTGTAAGACCTTAGTTCAACGGGTTTGCAATTATTAAATAAAACAATATCTTCAGCTTCGATTTCGCTGAAGAAATCCAGCCGGCCTTTAATTTCATCTCCGTGTAGCTGGAATGATAAGTATTCTCCTGATTGAGCAATTACTTTATCTAATGAGCCTAAATCATCAATAATGATTGGATGTAAGGGGGTCGAAATAATATACAGACATGTTTAAATCATCGAAATCTTCTATTTCTGCCAAAGCTTTCAGGTCTTTTAGAACTTGTTTTTTTTAGCCAAATCTTGTTTTTCGCAGCCACAAAGCGTTGTTATGGTAAGGAAAACCATGATTATCAAAGAAACTATTTTGCGTGCTTTTGCTGTTTTCATTGTAACTGTCCTAATTGTGCTTGTAACGAGCAGCTTAATCTAAGGGGGGGTGGAATTGACTATTTAATTGTACCCGCAATTTACCCTGTTATTAACACTGCCTTGCGTTGCGGGTATCTTAATGGCAGTAGCAATCCCACTCACGATAAATATCAATGCCCACTAAAAAAAATCTTTGCGGGAGAGTAAAGGCTTAATAGCCTCAAGGATTTTATCGCTTGGTTTTATTTCCACGCCATTGACATAATAGGTGCTATAACCACCGAACAAGAGTAATTCAAGAAGAATGCCATCTTCGGCTGATTCCAGAACCATATAATATCGGGCTTGTTGAGGGTGTTCAATTTGAGAAAGTTGGATGTCGGATTCTTTGATTTCGCCAAACAAATCCAATTTACCCTCAATCTCGCAATCTTCCAGCGTCATCTGAGCTGTTAAATGATGACTTTTAAGGCTTTCTACAGTAAAACGCTGATAGGGATCTATCCATGGGCAAAACCCATACGCAGTAAACGTCAGGCCGTCAAAATTTTCTATCTCAGCCAGGCTGGTCAGTTCGCGAAGTAATTCTTGTTTAACTGGATTGGAATCCTGAGTCTGGCATGCATTTAACGTTATGAAGGTTATGAGTATTGTGATTATCAACAACCAAAGCTTTCGTTTTCTATATTTCATAACTGCCTCGAAACAATCGTATCTGGCCAGGTGAGCCGGTACAATTCAAAGTCAAAGAGTGCTTCCTCATTGAGGACTAGCAACGGTTGGAGCGCATCGAGCAATTTATCGGACCAAACGATTTCAACATCATTGACGATAAAGTTAATCTTGGAATCTGATGTTCCGAAAAGCAAGAAATCAAAGATTTTTCCTTCTGAAAAAGACTGGATAATAATGTAAAATCTGGCCCACTCTGAACTTGATTGCTCCACGACTTCGATGTCTTTTTCTCTGATTTGCCCAAACCATTCCAGTTTGCCTTCAATTTCATCTCCTTGAAATCTGCATACATTATCTGCTCGGTCAATTAAGTCTTGTTTTGAATAGGGGTAACGCGTGGTAACCCCCCCTGGTTTGAGCCAATAGATGGATACATATAAATCATCAAAATTGTCGATTTTTGCTAATGCTCTCAGGTCGCGGACGAGTTTTTGTTTAACAGGATCGGGCTTTTCGCAGCCACAAAGGGATGTAATGGCAACGAGAAGTACGATTATCAAAGAGATTATTTTGCGTGTTTTTGGCGTTTTCATGGCAACTATCCTTAGTTGGAACGGCAAGATGGTTGTAAGAGATGATATGTGACACTTTTATTGTACCAAACGATTTTCAGCTTTGGCTTGAACTAACAGGGCTGATAGTTCTTATTCTTCTTTTTTTCTGGGGGAGTTATGCCCCCCCTTGTTCTTGGCAGCGCTATTCTTTTGGGAATATGTTAAAATAGGCTTATGAACGTAAAAGTTGTTTCGACAAACCGCAAAGCGCGGTTTGAATATTTTGTGAGCGATACTTACGAAGCCGGACTGGTGCTGAAGGGGGGGACCGAGATTAAGTCGATTCGTCAGGGAAAGATGAGCCTGCAGGAGGCTTATGTGCGCACCGATGGCGAGGAAGCCTGGCTGGTTGGCGCGCATATCGCGCCTTATGAGCAGGCTTCGACCGCGCAACATAATCCGACGCGCGACCGCAAACTGCTTTTACACAAGAAGGAAATCCGTCAGTTGTGGAACGCTGTGCGCATCAAGGGCATGACGATTGTTCCTTTGCGGGTCTACCTGAAAGCTGGACGCGCCAAACTGGAAATCGGCGTGGCGCGCGGAAAGAAACAATATGACAAACGCGAAAGCATTAAAGAACGCGATATTCAGCGCGAAAGCTCCCGCCGGGGCGGTGATTTTTAGCACCCTGGCTGAAAGCAAGCCTGGGAGTGTTTCGTTGCACAAGCTTTTTTTTGTAATGTTTAGTTGAGACCGTATAATAGTGATGATGAAAAACTGGAAAATTAGCCGAAGAGAGTTTTTGAAAATGAGTGGCATGGTGATGGGCGCTTTGGCCTTGCCAAAGCTGGAGCCACGATCCCAGGCCGTGGAGCAGTTTATTGATGGCAAGCTTTATGGGCGTATCGCGGTTGGCGATGTTGGCGCATGGACCGAAATGCGCAGCGAGCCGAATGTTGACGCGCCGGTGGTGAAAACAATTTACCGCGATGACGTTTTTGAGATTAAACGAGAACTGGTTGCCAACAAACTGGACCCCAACCGCTATAAACAACGCTGGTACGAAACGCCAGAAGGTTATGTGCATTCCTGGATGATGCAGCCTTGTCGCAGTTATTACAACCCGGTGGTTAATGCTCTGCCCGAGCAGGTGGATGGTCAGCACGGGATGTGGGTGGAAATCACTATTCCCAAGGTGGATATCCAGGTGCAGGGTTCAAAGGAAAATTCATCCTATTGGATTCGTTCGGTGCCCCAGCCCAGGCTTTATTATTCGCAAGTGCATTGGGTGTCGGATATCCGTCAGCACAATGGGCGCACGGAGTATTTGCTGAGTGAGAAATATGGCGCGTTGCCAGATCAATATTGGGTTGACGCCCGGGCTTGCCGGGTAATCACGCCCGAAGAAATTGCCCCCCCCATTCACCCTGAAGCTGGCGAAAAGCGCATTGTGGTTGACCTTTACAATCAAACTTTGTACGCCTTTGAAGGCAAACGGGAAGTTTATTTTTGCGAAGTGTCTACCGGCTATGTGAAAGAAGGAAAATGGACGACGACGCCCGGCGTGCATCATACCTGGCGCAAGATGATTTCGTTACATATGAGCGCGGGTGGGGTGTCGCAATACGATTCACCGGGTATTGCCTGGACGCTTTTGTACCACAGCGATGGTCAGGCGATTCATACCGCTTACTGGCACAACAATTTTGGCGTGGCACTTTCGCATGGCTGTGTGAACTGCTTGCCCCATGATGCCAAGTGGATTTGGCGCTGGTCTGAGCCTTATGTGGGCTACTATCCGGGAGAGCAGACTATTCAGGGCTTTGTTGGCAATACCACAGTTGAGGTCATTGAATAGATGGCCAAATTTGCAAGAAAACGCCTGGCAAAACGAAGAAGCAAAAAAAAGACCGCGACCGCCTTCAAAGATGGTTGCTGGTGCTTGTCGCAATTCTTTTGGTTGTTTATCTGGGCGGTGCTGTTCTCGCGCCGGTCTTGATGAAGGCAGGACACACAACGCAAGCCAGGCGCGTTTATAGGACTTATCAACCGGCATGTCATCAGCTGGCGTATCGGTCTTTCTTTCTATATGGTGAACAGGCGGTTTATCCTCGCGACCTGGCGGGTGTGAAGGGCTTGAAAAGCTATGAAGCGGTGACGGGTCTTAGCGCGGAAGACATTGAAAGCGCCAAAAACTTTATTGGTAATGAGCAACTGGGTTATAAAACCGCGCTTTGTCAGCGAGATTTAGCGATTTTTGGATCGATTCTTTTGTTCATCATCGTCTATGCGATTTTTGAAAAGAGAATCAAACCGCTTCCCTGGTGGCTTTGGATTTTGCTGGCAGTTGTGCCCATCGGTTTGGATGGCTTTTGGCAGGTCTTGAGCCAGTTGGATATCGCCTTTTTGGCGTGGCTCCCAGCCCGCGAGAGTACGCCTTTCCTGCGGGTGCTGACGGGTGCTTTGTTTGGTATTTTTAGCGCGTGGTTCATCATCCTGTCATTCCGCGGGGGGGAAGAAGATCCCGCATTATATGCCACCGAAATTATTCCGGATCGTTCAAGTTTAGCAGAGGAGGCAGAGCAAAGCGATGAAAACAATTGATGTCAACGGCACGCGCGCTTATCAGTTCGAAAGTTTTGACGCGAATGCTGTGGACCATGGCATTTACACGCGTTTGGGTGGTGTATCCGAGGGGATTTGGAAGAGCCTGAATACCGCTGGCACGGTGGGGGATGATAAAGCCGCGATTGCGCAAAACCATGAGATTCTCTTTGGCGCTTTTGGGCGGCCACTGGCAACGCGTTTTGATGTGTGGCAGGTGCATGGCACTCAAATCCATTTCGCCGAAGCACCACGTCCGCCTGAGCAAAAACATATGCCCGGCGATGCCATTTTTACGGATAAAGCTGGCATCACCTTGATGATGCGCTTTGCGGATTGTGTTCCTTTGCTTTTTCATGACCCGGTTCAGAAAGTGATCGGCATTGTTCACGCGGGCTGGCTGGGTACCGCTTTGCAGATTGGCCGGGTCGCGGTGGAAGCAGTTGCTGAACGCTATGGCTCGAAACCGCAAGACCTTGTGGTTGGCATCGGGCCGGCAATTTGTGGCGATTGTTACGAAGTTGGCGAAGACGTGGTCAGGCGCTTTGAAAAGTACTGGAAAGAGAACTATCAGCAATTCTTTAAGCAAAAAGACCAGAGTTTGTATTTGGATATGCTGGGTGCCAACGAATACGTTTTGCGAAAAGCCGGTGTGACGCAGATTGAGCAATCGGGCATTTGCACCGCAGAAAACTTGCATGAATGGTATTCCTACCGCAAGGAAAAGGGGCTGACCGGTCGCTTTGCGGTTTTGCTGGCATTGAAGGATGAGGCATAATCATGTCTGAACTCGATATTGTTGAAGCTATGCAAAGTCGTTATACCCAAGTGATGGCACGTGTTGCAGACGCGGCGCGGCGTAGCGGACGCAAACCGCAGGATGTTTTGGTCCTAGCGGTGAGCAAGTTGCAAAGTGTTGAAAAGATTCGCGCAGTTTATTCCGCCGGCATTCGCGCATTTGGCGAAAGCTATGTTGAAGAAGCTTTACCTAAAATTGAGTCATTGAATGACTTGAGTGAAGCGCGATGGGAGATGGTTGGGCATGTGCAAAGCCGCAAGGCTAAGCTTGTGGCGAATGCTTTTTCGCGGATACATTCCCTGGGCACGCAAAAACTGGCGCGTCTTTTGGATCGCCATCGTGAGCCTGGTAATGGGCCACTTGACGTGCTGATGCAGGTGAATTTGAGTGGCGAAGATTCCAAACAAGGCATTGTGGCAACCAAACGTGAGACCTGGCGGGATGTTTTGGCGTTTGCTCAGGAACTGAAAGCATATCCAAATTTGCGGTTGACTGGGCTGATGACAATGCCGCCTTTGTTTGATGACCCCCCCGAACATAACCGGCCTTACTTCCGGCAGTTGCGCGAGTTACGTGATTATTTGAATGAGCAAGACCCATCGCTTAATCTCACGGAACTCAGCATGGGTACCAGTTATGATTTTGAAATCGCGGTGGAAGAAGGGGGGGCGACCATCGTGCGCTTGGGCAGTATTTTACTTGGGGGAAAGACAGTATTAAGGAGCGAGATGAAAGGTGTTATTACAGCGGTTAATATCCTGGGTCAGTTATTGGCGGTTTTGGTTGTTTTGTACGTTATCATTCAGATGATTTTTCCAAACTCAGAACGCCGTGGGGTTTTGGCGCGATTGCTGGACCCGATCTTAGCCCCCCCTATCCGAAAAAGAGTGAAGCCCTATAAGGGATTTGACTTTGCTCCACTCATTTTGCTGGTTTTGATTCTGCTTGTTGAGATTGTTGTCGTCGCCGTTTTAGGGCGGTTTGTAAAGTAGTTATTTGGCGTAAAGCATTCTGCCACAGGTTCTGCAGTAGGCGATTTCTGAGGGAGATTTGGCGCGCTGGATATCGCCAGGGGCACATTGACACCACAGGCATTACAACTTGAGTCAATCACTTCCGCCACAGCACGTCCGCCTTTGCTCTTCAAAAGTTTTACATAGGCTTGATAATTGGCCGGTGATATTTGAGCGCGTAAACTCTCGCGCTGTTCGTTGATGGCGGGCAGTTTTTCTTCAAGCATGCGGCTTTCGCCCATCAGTTTTGAATGTTTTGTGGCTGACGCGCTTTTGACTTGTGCCAGGTTTTCTTCTGCTTTCGCAAGTTTATTTTGGCATTTTTCAAGGGCTTCAAGCGCGTAAAATTGTTGCTCGGCCAGTTCGGAGAGGTAACTTTTGAGTGCCGCGCTTTCTGCTTCCAGATCCCGCAGTTCTTTGGGGGGGTTGGTGATTTGCCCGCCAAACAGTTTTGCCTGGGAATATTTGAGTTTTAGGTTGCGTTCTTCAACCTGGTCGTGGATTTCATTGTAAGCGTGGGTGGCTTTTTCCAGCTCCTGGTGGTTTGCGTCCAGCATTTGCTGAGCTTTTTGGACGGATTCATCGGCGTTGAGAATTTTCTCAATTTCCCGTTGGCGTCGTCGAATCTTCATACGGTTTAGGTCAAGTTGTTGCAATCGGAATAGGTTAAAAGATTCGCTCATATGCCTCCAATCAGCTGTAAAAGTGTCTTAATCATATTCTACACTGTGGAGGGCGATAACGCAAAAAAAACCTATCCATACAAGAATATGGTCAGGAGACCATATCCGAACATTAAACATCTACATAATCATGCGAGTTCGCGCGTGGTCTCCTGACCACGTGCAAGATATTTCGGCGTAATTCTAAGTTTTAATTAGCAATGCCTTTTTCTTTTGGTGAACTGCGCATGCGTATGCTTTGCACAATGCCGATGCCTAAAAGCATTGAAACCAGCGAACTGCCCCCATAGCTGATGAAGGGCAGGGTGAGACCTGTGACCGGCAGCACGTTGAGATTGACGCCAACATTGACCATGGTCTGGAAAGCCATCAAAATACCAAAACCGTAGGCGATAAGCGAACCGTAGGCATCGGGGGGGGCTTCTTTGGCAATCATAAAACAGCGAACGATGATGAAAACCAGGAGTGCCAGCACAATCACGGTGCCGACAAAGCCAAATTCATGGGCGAGCACGGAAAAGATAAAGTCGTTGTGGCGGATTTTTAGGAAACGGAGTTGTACCTGGGAACCTTGTCCGAAGCCATTGCCAAACCAGCCGCCGCTACCGATGCTGATTTTAGCCTGGTCTACGTTGTAGGTGTCTCCATAGCGGGCGTTCATCGGGGGGGCTTAAAAAGTTTGTGATGCGTGATTTTTGGTAGTCTGCCAGGTAGGGGGGGAAGTCGAAGGCGAAGCTTAAACCAATGAAAACCGCAAAAAAACAAGATCGCGTAAAGGATGTATTTGGTTTCCAGCCCGCAAATCCAGAGCATAGTCGCCCAAATGACAAGAATAACGATGCTGGTACTTAAGTTGGGCTGGAGCATAATCCAAAGCACGATACCACCCGTGAGCATAATGCTTTTGCCGATAGTAGCCCAGTTGTTGATATTAGAGATGTTCGCCGCAAAGAAACTGGACAGGCTCAAAATGATCGCGATTTTGCCAGTTCTGCTGGTTGCAGGGTGACCAGACCCGTTTCGAGCCAGCGCGCTGCGCCGAATCTGGCCGCGCCCATGATGAATACAACGAGTAAAAGAACGAGCACAAAGATATAGAAGGGTTTGCTGATGGTTTGCCAAATGCGATAGTCGAAAGCTGCTGATGCGAAAAGCGCGACCAAACCGATGATCATGAATATAGCCTGGCGTTTGGGGTGTCCTTCAAGTGTGGGGTTGCCCGCGATTGCTGAACTGATGAGCGCGATGCCGAAAATACACAGCAAGAGTACTGCCGCGAACAGGGGGATATCAAAGCGTCGCCAGATGTCTCGGGTGTTCATAAGATGCCAAACCGTTTCTTTTTAAGAACCTCAACCTTGATGGTTTGGTCTTCTTGCCAAATTTTGAGCGTGGCGCCTGCTTTTAACTTTGGGGGCAGGGCTACTTCTTTACCGTTCAAGCGGAACTGCGCGCCATCATAAAACAGGACGAAAATGCAGTTGTTGGGGGGGCAGGGTTTTTCACCAGCCGATATCTGCCCAGCTGCTTTGCCCCCAAATGAGAATCGAATCATCGGCACTCAGGCTTGCGCCTGGTTTTACGTCACCGATAAGACAGAGTTTGCCTTCAAAATGGCGTTCTTGCTTGGGTAAATCGGCTGAGATATTTGTTTCTAGCCAGGTGGTCTTGGGCAAGTCGGGTTGGGCGGGGGGGCTGGTTTCGTTTTGGCCTTTTGGCTCTCCATCGCGTTTGATTGACGTGGGAATGTCATAATTGGCAGCTGAATCCAAGGTCACCTGGGACGTGCTCAGGATAGCCCATAAGCAAACGCCTTCGTCAGAAAGATCGCGTAAAAGTCTGGAAATTTGCTCCTCGTTCCACGCCGTTTCGCCTACGTCCAGGGCGATGCGACCGCCCTTGAAGAAACGTTCCTGGCTTTGAATACGCCGAATGAGTAAATCCCGTTGGGCGAAACCGGAAACCGACAG
>JMBW01000010.1_pt1 | contig 12820 bp, 15 predicted proteins | sample 616541 | NCBI WGS metagenome assembly JMBW01 (sample SAMN02727905, study PRJNA239997) | anaerobic digester metagenome | biome: anaerobic digester; isolation source: mesophilic anaerobic digester inoculated with municipal waste water sludge... | place: Germany: Bielefeld University, CeBiTec ...
CACACGCACGCAGTGTGGAAAATATTAAGCACTCTCGCCCTGCTGTGGACGCAACTCATTTGCTGAGAAGTCTCGCTATTAGCAAAAAGGAATGTGGCAGAGCCAAGAAATCACGCTTCTATTTCAAAAAGGCATCCACAAAGACAAGTTTTTAATTCGTTTCCAAGACATTTCGTTAAATTTAAGGATTGTTTACATAAAATTCCTGGAGAAGATGAATTTTTAATGGTAATATGTTATTAACAACAATCGTCACTGTCATTTCAAATGCAAGCTTAGACCTACGCTTGCGCCAAGTTTACATCGTTCATAATTTATTAGGAGGAAAAAAATGAAAAAAAACTTTTATCTGTCCTGTTGATTACAGGATTGTTGCTATTTAATTTGTCTTTTGCTGCTGTTAGCGCGGAAGATGAAATCGTTTGGGAACAATGTGACCTGGGAATAGAACATACTGGTATTAAGACTATCGCGATTGACCCACAAACACCATCCACGCTTTATGTGGGAACGGGAACTAAAGGGGCATTTAAAAGCAGCAATGGTGGGGGGGTGAGCTGGCGCGAGATCAACAACGGACTAACATATTGGGAAATAATGTCTTTTGCGATAAACCCACAAACACCGTCCACGCTTTACGCGGGAACGTTTGGTGTAGGGGTCTTCAAGAGTATCGATGGTGGGGGGGAGAACTGGAACGCGGTCAACAATGGAATGGAGGAACAGGCGATTCGTTCTCTTGCAATAGACCCGCATGCGCCAGGCACACTTTATGCGGGAGCACTTTATGAAGGAATCTTCAAGAGCGTCAACGCAGGTGAAAACTGGAACGTGGTCAATAACGGTTTGACAAACCTTAATGTTCGTTCTCTTGTGATTGATCCACAAACGCCAGGCACGCTTTACGCGGGAACGGAAGGTGGAGTCTTTAAGAGTGTCAATAATGGGGATAGCTGGAATGTAGTCAACAGTGGGCTGACAGTATTGGATATCTATTCCCTGGCAATCGACCCACAAATGCCGACTACGCTTTACGCGGGAACGAATGAAGGAGGTGTCTTTAAAACCGTCAATGGTGGTGACAGCTGGAGCGAGGTCAGCACCGGGTTGACGAACAAGATAGTTAATTCCTTGGTGATAGACCCACAAACGCCATCCACGCTTTATGCGGCAACAGAACGTAAAGGGGGGGTTTTCAAGAGTATCGATGCTGGGGGGGATAACTGGATCGCGGTCAATAATGGGCTTCCGGATCCTACTGTAACCATTAGCCTCGCGATTGATCCGATAAATCCGAACAGACTTTACTTAGGAACATCTTATCATGGATTATTCCGAAGCCGTCGAATTGGTACAGACCCAGTAATAAAGTTATTTGTGCCGATGCTTTATACAAAATGAGATTAGAGTGCCACGAAAGTGGCACTTTTTTTGACGAATAACAGCTGGGTGGACTCCAGCCGAAATCCAAAACACCAGGTGAATCTGCATGGCGGGACGCCGGCAGGAGAACTAATGACGCTCGCCCCCCCGGCGTCTCGCTGTGGGAAATTAAATAATCAAACATAGTCGGGAGACCATGTTTGTACTATAGATATGGAAAAAGTGCAGGGCAGATAATTCACAAAAACACAAGCGATTAATCGTCTGCGTTTTCTTCAGCTTCGTCACGCCATTTGGACAGACGCTTGGCGATTTCGATTTCAGCGCCCTGGTCGGATGGGGTGTAAAAACGCGTGGATTCCAAACCGTCGGGCAGATATTGTTGTTTGACCCAGTGCCCTTCAAACGCGTGGGGGTATTTGTAGCCCTGGCCATGTCCGAACGCTTTGCTGTCGCGACTGGCGTCCATCAGATGGGTGGGCACGGGTTTGGCACCGTTTTTCTCAATTTCTGCGAGCGCGTCAAAGTAAGCGCCAACGGTATTGCTTTTAGGCGCGGTGGCGAGATAGAGCGTGGCATGGGCGATAGGGTAGGCGCCTTCGGGCATACCCAGCATTTCGTAATTTTGTGCCGCGGCACTGGCAACGACGATGCCCATGGGGGGGTCTGCCAGTCCGATATCTTCACTGGCGAGTATCATCAGCCGGCGCAGGATAAAGCGCGGGTCTTCGCCAGCATAAAGCATCTTGGCGAGCCAGTAAAGGGCGGCGTCGGGGGGGTCGGAGCCACGCACCGATTTGATAAACGCGGAAATGGTGTCGTAGTGATGGTCGTCGGTTTTGTCGTAAAGCACCGCGCGGCGCTGAATGGACTCCTGGGCGATTTCAAGCGTGATGTGGGTTTCTTCCTGACCGAGTGGGGTGCTTTCAACGGCGAGTTCCAGCGCGTTTAGCGCGTTGCGGGCATCGCCACTGCTGATTTCCGCCAGATGTTGCAGCGCGTCATCGTCGATTTTGACTTTTCGCAGTCCAAATCCGCGTTCCTTATCGGCTATTGCGCGTAGCAAAATTTCTTTGATGTTCTCAACGGTCAGGCTGTTGAGTTCAAAAACGCGCGAGCGGCTGACCAGGGCTTTGATGACGTCAAAATAGGGGGGGTTTTGGGTGGTGGCACCGATTAGCGTGATGAGCCCATTTTCAACGTGCGGTAAGAGGGCGTCCTGCTGGGCTTTGTTCCAGCGGTGAACTTCGTCGATGAACAGAATGGTGCGCGTTTGGTAAAGGCGGCGGCGTTCGCGGGCGGCTTCAATCGCTTTACGCAAATCAGCCACACCCGCCAAAACCGCGCTGAGCTGTTCAAAATGGGCTTTGGTGCTGTTGGCGATGACCTGCGCCAGGCTGGTTTTGCCGGTTCCGGGCGGGCCATATAGGATGATGGAGCCATGCAAGCGGTCGGCTTCAATCACACGCCTGAGCAAGCTGCCTTTGCCGATGATATGATCCTGGCCGACGATGTCGTCCAGCGTTTGGGGGGGACGCATCCGCGCGGCAAGCGGAGCGTGTTTGCGCAGCTGCTCTTCCAGGGATGAATCAAAAAGGTCCACTTAGTATCCCCTTTTAGGGTCAATGACGTTGTAAAGCGGTAAGTCATCCCGGTAGCGTTTTAGGTTGGTGTTGAAAAAGCGCAGGACGTTATCCAGTATTTTGGGCGAAACGCCGGATACGTGGGGGGGCGTGATGATTAGGTTCGGCTGTTTCCAAAGTGGACTGTTGGCGGGCAGGGGGGGTTCTTCGTTAAAGACATCCAGCATCGCGCCCGCGATGGTCTTGTTACGTAAAGCGACAACCAGCGCGGATTCATCCACCAGGGCACCCCGCGAGACGTTGATGAAATAAGCGCTTGGTTTCATGGCGGCGAAGGCTTCGGTGGAGAATATATTGCGGGTTTTCTCGGTGAGTGGCGCGGTAAGGACCACGAAGTCGCATTCAGGCAACATGCCCAAAAGCGCGTCGGTGGGGTACATGCGGTAGAAGTAATCGCCGTGGGGGGGGTCGCCCAGTCCTTCGGGGGGGATATAGCCGGTATCTTCCAGATTGCTTAGATCCGCTTTAGTTGCCAAAACTTTAGCGCCAAAGTGGTAGAGCAAACGGGCCAGTTCACGTCCGATCGAGCCATAGCCGATGATGCCTACTGTGCTGCTACGTAACTCTTTGGGCATAACCATGCCGGATTTGTTGCTAATCCATTCGTTTTTGAGCTGGGCGTTGATGATGGCGGGCATTTTGTGACCCAGCATGAGCAGTGCCATGAGAATATATTCGCCCATTTGGCTGACCATGACACCACTCGCGGAAGTGACTTGAATGTTCTCATCGTGGATGATGGCACGGTTCAGGATTGGGTCAACGCCGGCGAATGAGATTTGGATCCATTTGAGTTTGGGCGCCATTTCGCGGGTGGGCAAATAATCGCCTGCCGAGAGCAAAACTTCGGTTTTCGCCCACTGTTCAGCAGGAATTTGCTCGGCGGTGCTTCGTGGAAAGGTGCTAATGCGCACGTTCTCAATGCCGTCGTTAATCATCGCGATTTGGGCATCGCTCAGGTTAATCAGGCTGGTAAGTTCGATAATTCTGTTCTTATTTCGTTGGCTCATGTTTCCTCCGCAAAAGGTCTGTAAAATCCAAACAAAAAGCTGGCGGCGACTCGCAAATGTCGGTGGCCGCCAGCCATAGTATTCTTAGGGGGGGTGTTTACTCAATTATACTCACACGTGTGCGGCTTTGCTCGCGCATGTATGAGAGCAGAGCGTAGGGTCCGCCCGTGTTGCGACCGGTAGAGCCGGAAGCTTTCCAGCCGCCAAAGGGTTGAAAACCAGGCCACGCGCCGGTGGTGCTGCCCATAACACGGTTGACGTAACACACGCCAGCCTGAATGTTGTCAAGGAACCATTCGCCTTCTTCCGCACTGCCCATAAAGCCGGCGGTAAGTCCATAGTCGGTGTCGTTGGCGTAGCCCATGGCTTCTTCAAGGCTGTCAACAGCGGTGACCATGGTGATGGGCAGGAACATTTCGTGTTTCCACAGGTAATGCGTCATGGGTACATCAACCACGATAGTAGGCGCGCAGAAGAGGCCTTTTGCCAGGTCACCATCGGTGAGACGTTTTCCGCCGGTCAGGATGCGACCCACAGTCTCGAATTCTTCAATATATTTTCGTAATCTGCTGCGGCTCTCTCGTTGATAACCGTTCCAAACCAGTTTTCGCGCATGGTTGGGTCACCGATTTTGATTTCTTTTGTCAGGCGCACGAGTTCTTCAACAAAGGCTTGATAAACTTCACGTTCAACAAAAATGCGCGAGTTGGCGGAGCATTTTTGACCTTGCAAGCCAAACGCAGAGCGCATACAGCCTAAAGCGGCATCGGCGATATCAGCGTTTTTGGAGACGATGGTGGCGTTTTACCGCCTAATTCAAGCACAACCGGACGGGGGGGTATTTGAACTCGGCAAATTTGCGGTTGATACCCAAACCGACCGCGGCTGAACCGGTAAAGGTAACTCCGGCGATATCGGGATGGTCGATGAGCGCGTTGCCAAGGGTGCCACCTGGGCCAGTAAGGTAATTGATGACGCCACTGGGGGGGAAGCCGGCTTTTTCCGCACATTCCATCATCATCGCGGTTGCCCACGCGGAATCAGAGGCTGGCTTAAGCACCACCGTGTTGCCGGCAACCAAGGCGTTACCCATAGGTCCGCAAGCCAAAGCGGCGGGGGGGAAGTTGAAAGGTGTAATCACTAGCCACACGCCATGGGGCACCATGTGGCTTTCGTTGACTGACAGGACGCCTTCCATGGGGGGGTCGTTGGAGAGTTTCACCTGGTAGCCATTGGCTTGTTCCATCATCTTGCAGGGCCAGAGCAAGAGGTCAACGGCTTCCTGCACGTCCGCCAGAGCTTCCATGCGGTTTTACCAACGTCCAGACTGACCGCGGCGCCGATTTCGAAGATGCGGTCTTGAATCGCCTGTGCAAATTTGCGCACGTAAGCAACACGTTCCTGCCAGGGCAGTTTGCTCCAGGCAGGGAAAGCGGCTTTGGCGGCGGCGACGGCATCTTGCGCGTCCTGGGCATCACCGCTTTGGAAGCTGGCGAGTGTCCAGTCCCTGTTGATGGGTGAAAGTGCTGGGAATTTCTCTTCTTTAAAGCGTTTTTCATCGCCGATAATCAGCGGATAGTCTTTGCCAAGTTTCGTTTTGAGTTCTGCCAGCGCAGTTTCGTAGGATGTGTGAAAATATCAGGTGGATTGGCCATGCTGGCATAGGTAAGTGTAAATGACATTGGAGCCTCCTGTGCGTGAATGATTTAATTTTCTTAATCTCTATTCTATCAGAATTGACGCGAGAATCTGGATTTGCAGTCCACAAATTTGCCTGTCTATATATAAAGAAGTGCGGTATAGCATCTTTCCGTAGTATTTAAGTTGGAATGTTAAGAAATTTTTTTTAACTATCGACTGTTATAATGGGGGGGACATTAACGATAAGGAAAAGAGAAACTATGGCCAGAACAAGTGTACCGTGCCCAAATTGTAAAACCCCGATAACCGTCGATTTGATCCGGTTATTTGATACCAACACCAACCCGAATGCCAAGCAAATTTTACTTTCCGGGCAGGCGAACTATTACCAGTGCCCCCCCAGCTGTCGCAGTCAGGGTATTTATCCTACGCCGATTGTCTATCATGACCCCGAAAAAGAGTTGCTGTTGAGCTATTTTCCACCGGAATTGGGCGCGCCTGTGAACGAACAGGAACGCATCATTGGTCCCCTAATCAAGAAAGCGGTTGATGACCTGCCACCCGAAAAGCGCAAAGCTTATATCTTTAGCCCGCGCACCATGCTTACCAAAGAGTTACTTTTCGAGACTATTCTGGAATCGGATGGTATTACACCCGAGATGCTCAAAGCGCAACAAGAGCAGTTGGCGTTTATTCAACGTTTGCTGATGTCATCACCTGATGCCTTGCCCGAAATACTGGCAAAGGACGATGAACGCGTGACGGAAGCGTTTTTCATTCTGCTTTCACGCCTGGTGCAGACATCGCTGGCGGCTGGTGACCAACAGGGCGCGCAAGCCCTGGCGATGGTACAAAGTGTGGCACTGGAACATACCACGGTTGGCAAGAAAATCGCGCAAGACTCTGCTGAAGCCCAGGAAGTGATGAACAAATTGCAGGAGTTGAGTAAAGAAGGCATTACCCGCGAAAAGCTTTTGGATTTGGCGATTGAGTCGGCTGAGTCGAAGGTAAAACTGACCATGCTGGTCAGCGCGACACGGGGCGGCATGGACTATCAGTTCTTCCAGTTATTGACCGAAAAAGCTGAACAAGCCCAGGGCGATGAAAAAGCCAGGCTTGAAGGTCTGCGCGACAGCATTTTGGAACTGACAGAAGAAATTGACAAGGCCCAAAAGGTTTTATATGCTGAAGCCAAGGAAATGGTCGATAGCTTGCTTGAAGCCGAAAATCTGGCCGAAGTAACCCAGCAAGCCCTGCCATCTTTCACGCAGGCGACGCTGGAAGTGCTGAACGATGAGTTTGTAAAAGCCCAGGAAGCTGGTGATGAAGAACGGGTTAAGAAGATCGTGACCGTTTTAACCGTTTTCCGTTCGGCGAACGAGAGCAGTGTTTATCTGGAGCTGATTGATATTCTGATGCAGGCACCCGATGATGCTACACGCGACCAGGTTTTGGAAGAAGCGCACGAAGGCTTAAACGATGACTTTTTCCAGGTGCTGGGAAGCTTGATTAATCAGGTTGAGCAAAGTGGTGAGCAGCCCGAGTTGCTCGCGAAGTTGCGCGAAGTCAACAGCGCTGCGCAAAATTCATCATGCGCAAGAACTTTGAAGCCGCATCCAACGAATCTTAGGCGTTTATAAGTGAATTGCTATGCCACACTACGATATGTAGTGGGCAGGCACAGAAGCAGAATAAATCATATTAAACCAAAAGCCTGTTTCCAGCAGGCTTTTTTTTCTTTTCCGGTTTGAAAGGGTGCCGAAATCTCCAGCAACGGTAAGCTTTGGGCTAACGTGGACTTCAAACCGCACGGAGAGACACGATAGTCATCCAATACTGTTGGCAGAAGATCTGTTATGTCAATATGATATGGATGTAAAAATTTACTCTTTGCAGCTTACTTCAATTTACATTTCTCTTACTGTGAAAACACGATTTCCAAGGACAATCTCAATTATTCCTGACAAAATCGTCAAAACATCTGGACAAATTTTGCAATATGATATAATGAAAAAGCGACTGCTTTACTCAGAGCAGTTTTGTTCCGTGAGTGGGTCGTGATGTGCCACTTTTTTTTGCGGACTTCTGTTGACAGACTTTTGACTCGCGGACTATAATAATTAAACCTAATTCAATATGGAGAAAAGGAGAAAAATGAGTAAATTTGCACGTATTTTATCACTTCTGCTCGTCACAGTGATGCTCGGTGGCATGCTTGCTGCTTGTGGCAAAGATGTGGCGCCAGAACCCCCCCGTCGAAGAGCCGGTTGAACAACCCGTTGAGGAACCGGTGGAAGAACCCGTTGAGGAACCTGTCGAGGAAGAGCCCGTTGAGGAAGAACCCGTCGAGGAACCAGTCGTTTTCGAACCCGAACCCTTCGGTGAGAATCTGCCCACTGCACCCACAATCAATACCCCATTCGTTGTGGCTTATGAACAGTTCTCGGAAAATTCAGCCCCTTCTTCTCTGAAACTGCTTATGACGCTGACGTTGCAGGTATGACCCAAATTGGCCTTATGACCACTGACCGCTTAGGCCAAATTGTGATGAACGCTATTGAAGGCGAAATCTTGCCCTACAATGATGTTCCTTACGAATACAAAGGTGCCGCAAACCTGACCCAGGATTATGATCCTGTAACCGAACAGACCACCTATACCGCTCGCTTGCGCGTAGGTATGCAGTTCTCTGACGGCGAGCTGTAACGGCTGACGACGTTATCTTCACCTATTACACTTATCTGGATCCTTCCTATGTTGGTTCCACAAGCCTTAGCTCTTACCCCCCATCGTTGGTCTCAAAGAGTATCAAACCCAAACTCCTACCGCAGTCTTAGACCGCTACGTACAGTTTGCAAAAGATATCTACGCCGCTGGCCCCCCCGACCACGAATGGTCAGATGCTGATGCCTGGACCCAGGAACTCCAGGATGGCTACTGGGAAGAAATCGAAAAATTCGGTATCAAAGAATCCCAGGCCATTATTGACTATGTAACTGCTCGATACGCAGATGCTTACGCAGAACGCTTCATCTACAAGACAGCAGACGAAGTTCGCGAGAGCGAAGGCCTGCAGGCTGTTCTTGGTATGGTCCTCTGGGGATTTGGTGAAGTTGTCTGTGCCGAAGAAATCGGTGAAGACGAAGAATGCCCCCCCGAAGAAGCTGGCTACAAGTTCATTGCTGCTTCCGGTGAAGAATATGACATGGTTGAGAACTTTCCAACTGCTGAAGACTACAACCGCGAAATTACCTTAGCCTACGAAGGCGATCTTGCAACTGCATGGGAAACCGAAACCGCTACAGGTAACTCTGATATCCTAAACATTGTTGAAACTGAATTCATCAAAATCTGGGGGGGTCCCAAAGACGAAGAAACCGGTGACGAAGGCGTACCCAGCATTGCTGGTATCACCAAGCTTGATGACTACACCGTCCAGGTTGTTTTGAATGGTTTCTCAGCTCCCGCCATCTACTCTGTGCTTGGCGTTAGCGTTACCCCCCCTTGCACTACTACGGTGACAGAGAACAATATGATTACGAAAACAATAAGTTCGGCTTCCCCTTCGGTGATCTGAGCAAACAACAAAGCCTCACTCCCAAACCCATGGGTGCTGGCCCCCCCTACAAGTTTGTCAAGTACGAGAACCGTGTTGTTGTTTTCGAAGCCAACGAATACTACTATCGTGGCTGCCCCCCCAAGATTAAAGAAATCCAATTTAAAGAAACCGCTTCCGCAGAAGTTGCTTCCGCTTTGAACACTGGCGATGCTGATGCTGGTAACTTCTCCCCCCCATCAAAAACCAACATGGAAGAAGTCAAGGGCTATAACAGCAATGGCGAGTTGGATGGCGACGTAATCGTTATGAAGATGGTTGACAACTTAGGCTATGGCTACATTGGTATCAACGCTGACACCGTCAATGTTGATGGTCAACCCGGCTCAGAAGCCTCAAAGAACCTGCGCAAGGCATTTGCAACCATTTACGCGGTTCACCGCGATTTGGCTGTCAACTCCTACTACGGCGAAGGCGCTTCTGTTATCAACTACCCAATCTCCAACACCAGCTGGGCTGCTCCTCAACCCACCGATGACGATTACCAAATCGCTTTCTCGGTTGACGTTGATGGCAATCCCATCTACACCGCTGATATGACACCTGAAGATAAATACGCGGCTGCCCGCGAGGCTGCTTTGGGCTTCCTCGAAGCTGCTGGCTTCACCATCGAAGATGGCAAAGCAGTTGAAGCTCCTGAAGGCGCCAAGCTGAACTACGAAGTTATCGTTCCTGGTGGCGGTACTGGTGATCACCCTGCTTTCGCAATCCTGACCAATGCCGAAGCTGACTTAGCAGCAATTGGTATCACATTGAACATCAACGATCCTGCCAATGCCAACATCCTTTGGGACGCGCTGGATGGCGGACAACAAGAAATGTGGACTGCTGCCTGGGGGGGCTCAACCATTGATCCTGATATGTACCAGGTCTATCACAGCAGCAACGTTGTTGGCGAAGGTGGAACCGACTCCAACCACTATCACATCCGCGATGCTCAACTTGACCAATTCATTATGGACGCTCGCATGTCCGATGAACAGAACTATCGCAAGGCTGTTTACAAGCAGGCTTTGGATGTGGTTATTGACTGGGCAGTGGAAATCCCCACCTACCAGCGACAAAACGCTAATATCTTTAGCACCCAACGCTTGAACATCGACACCCTCACTCCAGATATCACAACCTTCTGGGGGGGTTGGATGAACGATATCGAGCTTCTTGAAATGCTCCCCCCCTAGTTCAACTGTTTGAACTGGGTGAGTCAGAACGCTGACTAGCACTGTGAGCCCACCTTAGGTGGGCTCACATTCTATCAACTCAGAACGAGTACGCTCGTTTATTATTTGAAGGAAGTGAAACGCTATGAGTAATTTCATAATTCGAAGAGTTTTCCTTGGTCTGTTCATTGTCTTCTTTGGAGCAATGATTGTATATGGTGTAATCCGCAGTTTGCCCAGTTCTTATGTTGAGACAGTTGCCAGACAACGTGCAGCTAATCCAACGAGCTTGCGAACTTATCAGGAATGGTTAGATGAGTTAAACCAAGTCTATCACCTTGATGTGGGCATTATTCCTGGTTACTTTGGATGGGTCAAAATGCTATCCGTGGTGATTTTGGTGTTTCCTGGATTTACAATGTGCCTGTAACACAAAAGTTTAAGGAGGTTATTCCTTACTCAATCTTCTTGAACATTATCACCTTTGCGGTGCAAATTATTGTTTCGATTCCGCTGGGTATATTGGCGGCACGCAAGCAATATTCTGGTGTGGACTACGCAATTACCGTCTTTGCTCTGGCAGGGCTTTCGTTACCGACCTTTTTCCTGGCGACCTTGCTAAAGTATGTGTTTAGTGTCAAGTTAGGCTGGTTCCCATTATATGGCTTGACAAGCCGATTCCATAATCAGATGGATCGAACAGGACAGCTCTTGGATATGGCAAAAAAATATGACCTTGCCAATTATTACCTTAATGATGCTTTCCATTGGTGGTTTGATGCGTTATACCCGTACGAACATGCTTGAGGTACTCAACTCCGATTACATCCGCACAGCACGGGCAAAAGGTCTTTCTGAGAAGGTGGTTATCAACAAACACGCTTTCAGAAACACGCTCATTCCATTGGTAAGCTACATGAGCACCCTGTTACCTGCCATGTTTGGTGGTTCCATGATCACTGAAACCATGTATCAAATTCCTGGTATCGGTTATATTTCATTTGGTGCTATGCAACAGGGCGACATACCGTTTGCAATGTTCTATACCACATTTTTGATTCTACTAACTCAGATTAGTCTGCTTATTGCAGATATTATGTATGCAGTGGTAGACCCCCGCGTGAGAGTAAACTAAAGGTAGGCGAAACATGAGTGATGAAAACAAAAAAAATCTGGAAATCGATGAACCTACTGACGCACAAATTGGCAGCGACGGATTGCCGATGACCACAACTGAAGAAATGGCACTTGATGACCAACGCCGTATTAAGGTTTTATCACCTGGCATGTTGGTGTTCAAGCGTTTCATTCGCAACAAACTCGCTGTTGTGGGCCTTATCATCCTGGCGATTATGTTCACTTTTTCCTTCATAGGCCCGCTGTTTTCCCCCCCATATACCCAAACTCAGGTTTTTACTGGTATGTCAACGATGTCTCGTGAATATGCCGGTGCAATTTATAACCTTGAGGAGCGGTACACTGTGGCTGATGGTGAAACTTTCAATTCCGCTGATCGCGCAGCCTATCTGTTAGCCAAGGGACGGGGGGGAAGTTCGACCTTTAACTCAGCGAATGGTGAGTTCTATTATGAAGAAATACTGCCAGGCTTTAACCGCATCGCCAAACTGGACGTTGTGGCAAAAACAGACCCCCCCTTAGGCAAACTGCCAACCGATGACCCAGCTATTTCTGAGGACTTTATAAAAGCCTACGAAGCGAACAAAAAAAAGCTGGAAGTTTTGTTTTTGAAGATGTCTTGTACATCATTACAGGACCAAAAGTTAAAACAATCTCAACAGACAAAGATATTGCTGTAGCTTCAACATTTGTTTTTGATGCATATAACAAAGCTGATGACAAGCTTGTACAGTCACATCTTTTTAAGCTTGCAGTGGCAAATGCTATTGCTGAAGAAGCCGATACCCTTGAGTTGGAAAACAGAGAATTTACGATTGTAATGGATGAAAGAAGCGGCACGATTAGTGACGAAACCGGCAAACACTTTGCTCAAATTTCCGACATCATCGTTAATCCCTTGGATTCAAGTGCTTTTCTAAGTGTTGATTTCAAAGAAACCGTTCGCGAAACAATGAACGCCAGAAAGAACGAATTCTACTTTACAGATGAGAATGGAATTGAAACTCACTATAAGATAGTTATCGTCAACCAAAACTACAGCATTATGAAAGACATGCCCACTGAATTGGTGCGAACCTATGAATTCCCCAGTAAAGAACACTGGTTAGGGCTTGATAACAACGGTATGGACCTGCTCACCCGTCTGATGTACGGTGGACGTGTTTCTCTGATGGTGGGTTTCGTGGTTATTATCATTGAGATGCTTATCGGTGTCATCTTTGGCGGTAT
>JMBW01000012.1_pt1 | contig 12561 bp, 19 predicted proteins | sample 616541 | NCBI WGS metagenome assembly JMBW01 (sample SAMN02727905, study PRJNA239997) | anaerobic digester metagenome | biome: anaerobic digester; isolation source: mesophilic anaerobic digester inoculated with municipal waste water sludge... | place: Germany: Bielefeld University, CeBiTec ...
TAAGCTTTTTGCCCGGATGAGTCAAAAGAATGTAAAAACTGATTCTGGCACAGCGCCAGTCCCGCCCCGCGACTTGCGCTCAGTTGATTTGTGCGACCCCATATATATTGAAGCACTGCTGAAGTATCTACGCATAAAACGCTAAGAACTTTGCCTTGCATCTACCCGTTTTTGCCTTCCTGGCACTAAAATTGCATTCTTAGAATGCAGATGAAAAGAAACCGTTCACGTAATTTCATTATCACCATCATTGTCGGGATTTTGCTGGGCCTGGCATTGGGTTGGTTGGTCATAAAACCAAAAGCGCCACAAAATGTTAACATCACGCGCTTGCGCCCTGATTTTCAAGCTGATGCCGTGTTGATGGTCGCGGAAAGTTTTGCGGTTGACGGTGACCAAATGTTGGCACTCGACCGCCTGGCACGTTTGGACCATGGGGGGGATTTGCTGACCTTTGTGGGAAAAGCCCTGCAAAACGCGCAAGCTTATGGTTACGCGGATGAAGACCTGGCCCAAATGCAAAAGCTACTGGAAGGTCTTGATTTAGTGGTCTATGAGAACTGGAAGATATTGCGAGGCCGGAATGACTGAGCAACCCAAACAAACAAATTGGTATTTGCTGACCGGCATCATCCTTGGTTTATTGATTGGTTTAATCCTGTCAACGATGATATTTCCTGCTGTAAATCGCTATGTCACACCAGCCCAGTTAGACGCGGTTGGCAAAGATATCTACCGCGAAGAAATTGCTTTGGCGTATACTGCGACGGGCTCGCTAAACCGGGCGATTGACCGCCTGATGCGTCTGGAACAAGCTCAGCCGGCATCTATACTGATTGAACAAGCGCAACGGCTTCAGGCGGCTGGGGGGGTCTCAACAGGTCATTGACGCGCTGGTGCTTTTAGCTGAACGATTATCAGGTGAATAGATTTTTCGTTTTATTACAATAATTGAAAACGTGGTCAGGAGACCACATTTGAACTTAGGGTGTGTGAACTTAGGGTGTGACCTTCTGATCACACTTGAATTTTTGCTCACACCCAAGGTCGGCCCTGTCTTTTGTACACACTTCCTTTCTTGACATCCATTTTCGAAGGACTATAATGCTTATTGAAAAATATTATCAATAAGGAAATCATGGACTGGAAAAATAAATTACGCAATGCCGGATATCGCATCACGGATGCCAGAGAGCAAATGATGGATTTGCTTATCAATACCCAAACCGCGCTTAGCCCCATGCAGATTCATAAGGCTCTGGCTGAACAAGGCAGTCAGATGGGTTTGGTAAGCGTCTATCGCAACCTGGCTGTCTTGCAGGAAAACGACTTGGTGTGTATAGTGTTCGCGCCTGATGGCAGCGCCGCTTATACAGCTGGCGGAATGGGACACCATCATCATGTGTTGTGCCGGCAATGCCTTAACTCCGCGAGCTTTGAAGGCTGCGAGGGTTTTGCTGATTTAATTCAGGAAATTGAAGCCCAGACGCAATTCAAGGTTCAAGGTCATTTGCTGCAATTTTACGGTCTGTGTTCGGAGTGTCAAAAAAAATGAAATTCACGTTTAGAAAGTCTCTTAGCTATATCGTTTTAATTTTGGTCATGCTCTTTAGTGCTTGCAGTCCGCAGGCAAAGCCTGTCACTTTGGAAGAAGACGCGCAAAAAAAATGCAAGTCACAGTGAGCATTCTGCCACAAAAGTGGTTCGTTGACCGCATCGCCGGCGATTTAGTCATCACACAAAACCTGGTTGGTTCGGGCGACAACCCGCACACCTATGAACCTACACCAGGACAAATGGCAATTTTGGAAAAGAGTGACTTGTATTTCACCATCGGCATCGAATTTGAAGAGGCCTGGATGGACAAGTTGATTGCAACTAACCCTACGATGAAGATCGTTGACTCTTCAGCTGGCATTGAACGTATTCCGATGGTTGGTGGACATCATCACGATGACGATGAAGCGCATGACCATGCCAATCACGACCACGAAGCTGATGCTTTAGACCCGCACGTTTGGTTTTCGCCTGACAATGCCCGGCAAATCGCGGAAAATATTGCCAATGCGCTGATTGAACAAGACCCCCAAAACGAAAGTACCTACACTAACAATTTAGAAAGCGTGCTTGAAGAAATCGCAAATACTGATGAAGAAATAACAAGCATCTTGCAAGATATCTCGCGACGGCATTTTATGATCGTGCATCCTGCCTGGGGGTATTTCGCGCACGCCTACGGCCTGCACATGATTCCGGTGGAAATCGGTGGCAATGAACCCGGTCCCGCGGACATGGCGAAAATTCTGGAAGCCGTCAAAGACTATCAAATCAGCGTGCTTTTTGTTGAAAAGGCAGCAATATGAGTTTGGCGCAGTCGATTGCCAGGCAGGCAGGTATCAGCGAAATCATCGAATGGGATCCTATGGCATACGAATGGGCTGAAAATATGCTTTCTCTGGGCAGAGATTTGCAAAACGCCTTGCACTAATGAAAAGTTTTATAGGTATTGAAAAGTGACAGAATCGATACAGGCACCAACGAAAAGCATTTTAAAAATAGAAGATATGTGGGCGGGCTATGATGGCGAAGCTGTTTTGGAAGACATCCAGTTTGAGATGTTCGCGGGCGACTATGTGGCGATCATCGGGCCAAATGGCGGGGGGGGCAAGACAACACTCATCAAGGTCATTTTAGGCTTGCTTCCCGTTATGCGCGGAAGTGTGAGCGTGCTGGGACAAAGTCCTGTGCAGGCGCGCGACCGTTTGGGTTATGTGCCGCAGGTCTCGCGCACGGACAGAGACTTTCCGATTAGCGTTTGGGATGTGGTACGCATGGGTCGAGAAAAGGCGGGCTTTTTTTTGGCGTCAGGTCTTTGTCCGCGCAAGACAAGCAAGCGATTGAACGCGCGCTTGGTCAGGCTGATGTGCTTGATTTGGCAAAGCGGTCTTTCAATGAACTTTCGGGCGGGCAACGTCAGCGCGTGCTGATTGCCCGTGCCCTGGCTACAAATCCCGAGATTCTGGTGCTTGACGAACCCACCGCGAACGTCGATGGGCAATCCACCGCGCGCCTTTACGACTTACTCGCCGAACTCAATCAAAGCCTGAGCATTTTGCTGGTGTCACATGATCTGATGGCAATCTCCACGCACGTAAAGACTATTGCCTGTGTAAATCGAAAAATGGTCTATCACAACGAAAAAGTTCTCACCCAGGAAATGATGGACCTGGGATACGAATGCCCGGTGGAACTTTTGGCGCATGGCGTGCCTCATCGCGTGCTGGCGCATCATGACCATGACCACCTTTCATCAAATACAAGCCATAAGCAAGAGGACAATCAAGATGTTTAATACCTTAGCTGAAATCTTCTCTTATGAATTTATGCAAAACGCCCTTTTGGCAGGGGGGGTACTGGTAAGCCTTGTCAGTGGCATTATCGGCACTTTGGTGGTGCTGAACCGCATGGTGGGGGGGATTAGTGGCGGCATCGCGCACGCGGCTTATGGTGGCGTGGGCATTGCCAGTTACTTTGGTTTTGACCCGGTGCTGGGCGCAGTTTTGTTTAGCTTACTATCATCGGTGACTATGGGCGTGGCGCGTCGTAAATTGCGCGAACGCTCCGACACCATGATAGGCGTTATGTGGGCTGTTGGCATGGCGACAGGTATCATCTTCGTAAGTCTCACGCCGGGTTACCGGGCGAATTTGATGTCGTATTTGTTCGGCAGTATTTTGGCAGTTTCAATACAGGATATTTGGTGGATGGCGGGTATCGCGCTGGCGACGGTGCTGTTTGTGGCGCTTTTTTTTACCGGCAATTGCTGGCCATTTCTTTTGATGAAGAATTTGCAATTGTGCGTAATCTGCCGGTTACGGTACTATCGGTCCTATTACTCATCATGACCGGTCTTACCGTGGTTGTCGCGATGCGCGTGGTGGGCTTGATTATGGTTATCGCGCTTTTAACGATTCCATCAGCCATTGCCAGTATGTTCTTCAAAGATATGCGGGTGATTATGCTGGTCGCGGTGGGTTTGGGTATTGTGTTTATTTCCGCTGGTTTGGTGATATCTTTCCTTTCAAATCTTCCCGCTGCCGCGGTAATTATTTTGCTGGCTGGCTTGGTCTATTTCCTGGCATTTATCATTAAACGTATTCTACTTAAAACGAAAACATGACAATTGTCATCTCTTTGTGATTTTTATGTAAAATTAAATAACCAAATCCTTGACATGGTGTTTACAATTATATAGAGTGGAATTGCGCTATGAAACTGAAAGACTTTTTGCAGGATGAAGGTTTGGTGCGTCTCGGCAAGGGTTTGGGAAAGAATCTCTCTTTGCGAGGCATTCGTCGGTTGGCAAATTTTGTCTCCGGCATACTTAACAGGTACCCCAAAAATCAGATGCGAAGGGTGATAAAGGGTAACCTTTCGGTTGTTTTAGACGAAGAAGCGAATTCTGATATAATTAACGCACTCAGCAAAGAAGTCATCCGTAACCTGATGTGGACACACGCAGACTATTTTATCTCTATCAGCACCCTGAAGAGAGTAAGTCAGCCATCGAATTTTCGTCCAACGCGCTGGAGATGATTGAAGACGTCCGGGAACGTCGCCAGCCAACGGTCATTTGCGGACCGCATTACGGAAACTTTGACCTTTTAGGACTTTCGCTCGCCAGAAAGAGTGTGCCGATGATGGTTCTAAGCGTGCCGAATCCGCAGGGCACGTATAGCGCGCAAAATGAAATGCGCAATAAATCCGGCATGAATGTCAGACCGATTGACATGAAAGCCATTCGCGACGCAAAAAAAGTTCCTGCTGGAAGGCAACGCCGTTGTTACTGGTATTGACAGACCGGTTGAAGATCCAAAAAAAATGCCAAGTACAAGCCTTTGTTTTTTTGGTAAACCTGCGGCATTGCCCGTTTTTTTATACGCGATTCGGTCTGGAAGAAGGCGTTAAATTACGGGTAGCCTATTGCAAGCGCAAATCGGACGGGCGATACATTGTAGATTGTAGTGCGCCCGTGGAAATGCGACAATATGATGATCTTAAAGAAGAATACGAGAAAAACGCGCAAGCGACACTCAGAGAAGCGGAGAAAATCATCCGCAAAGAACCTGAACATTGGTTGATGTTACATCCGGTTTGGGAAAAATAAACGCGATTAGAAATGAAAGCTGGTGTAAGATGACAAAAGAACAAACAAGAACTGAAAACGATAAACGCACAAATGATATTTTATTAGGTCCGCTGGAAAGACCGGCCTTAGCTTTCTTTGCCAAACATATGCCCATGTGGGTCAATTCCGACATGTTGACTATCTTTGCGCTTTTTGGCGCGGCAATGATCTTTTTGGCCTATTTTTTTGGCGGGTCAAGCCGGTGACTTGAAAGGCAATGGCTATCTCTTCCTGGTTAATCTTGGCTTGTTTATCCATTGGTTTGGTGACAGCCTGGATGGCACTCTGGCACGTTACCGCCATCACGAACGCCCCCCCAACTATGGATACTACACCGACCATGCCCTGGATGGTTTGGCATCGGTAATGATCTTTATGGGCATCGGCTTAAGTGGACTTGCTGATTTTAAGATCACCATGTTCGCTTTGGTGACCTGGCTTTTGGTGATGATGCAAGTCTTTTTGAAAACACATGCCACCGGCACGTTTGAGATGACAAGTGCCAAGATCGGCCCAACAGAAATCCGTGTACTCCTGGCGATCTTGAACACGGTGATTTATTTCACCGGAGCGGGTCAGCCATTGGCAGTCCTTGAGTTGCGAGGTTTGACCATCAGTTTCACGCCCGGTACAATTGTTCTGGCAGTAGTTTCCATTGTATTTTTGGTTTACTACATTTACCAAGTGGTTACCACTGGAAGCAAACTCTCGGCCGAAGACCTTGAAGCCTTAAAAGTAAAGAACGCGGAACGCGCCCGGAAGGCATCGTGAGCCAAATGGAACTTGACCGCCGCGAAAAAGAAAAGAAACTCGCCAGCCAGCAAAAACCGAAAACCTTACTGGATTTATTCAGCAAGCCTGATTAATCCATGATTAGTTTGTTTAGAAATAAAGGCTGCCTTCAGGTAGCCTTTATTTTTAGCAGTTCATTTATTTGTTGTCTGCTGGATAGCGTGTTGCGTGTATTGATGGAGCAATAGCCTGAAGTTCAGGTAAACGCGCGCCTAAAGGGGAAGGTATAATCCGGGGGGGCATTTCGTCAAGCCCCAAGCCAGTGCTTTGCTGCGCGGCTTTGAATACGGGTTCACTAAAGATTTCACCAGCCAACGAAGCAGGAAAGCCCAAAATAATAGCCTCCGGTCGCAATAAATGGATATATGGCGCCAAATGATGCCCCCCCAGGCTTGCTCCCGCTTTGCCAAGAATTTCAATGGCGTAGGGGTCGTCGTTATGGGCAGCGTTGATGATTTGGTAGATCGTCACTTGTGGGTCCCAGTGGCTGGCTTGTGTCGCGAGAGCTTGCCGAACCATGCCAACAGAGCTGCATTGTTCGTTGAGCGTAAGTGGGCCTTCGCCACTCGCATCACTTTCCTGACAGAGCCTGACACGGCCAACTGCACCGGCATGGGGGTTGCTGGGACTAAATATCTTACCCTGGGCACTAAAGGCCATACTAAGGTTGTGTCCCAGGTCGATGAAAACAAAATCGCGCAGGTCCTGGGTAGCGCCAAATAGTTTTTCTGCCTGTGCGCCGGCAACAGCATTTTTTTTCAACAAAAACGGGCAGGTTAAAAAGCAGTTGCAACTGTGATTTTAATGGTTCGTTTTTCCAGGCAGGAAAATCGCGCGAACTGATCAAGACACCTTGCTGGGCGTCATAGTTACCAGCAATTGATACGGAAACGCGTTCGGGCAAAGGAAGATGTTGGGCGCGGGCGAGGTTGAGCAGCTTGTCGCTGTGCTGGGAGATAAGCGCCAGAAAGCTTTGGAAGCTTTGATTGACCTCAGGTTTAAAACTGATGCGTTCGCTGATGATGCCAGACTGATTGCCGTAAACAAGGATAATTTCTTCAGCGGTGATATTCATACCAAGGATGTAATTAGCGTAGGCACCGGCTTTTTGTGCTTGTAACATAGTAATTATTATAGCCGTAATCCCATATTAGAGCGTTTTTTTTATTATCTTTTTTTTAACGCAAAGATTCGTTACATTAATCACCTTGAAATTTGATGCATACTACTTGACAAGCTGAAAATTATTCGTAAAATAATAGACGGATAAATTAACTACTGTCTACTAGTGGACTACGTGTAGAGAGTTATCTGGCGACAAAGGAGAAAACAATGGCACGTAAGGACGATCGAAGAATACAAAGAACACGAAAATTGCTGCGCGAGAGTATGCTTGCGCTTATTCTTGACAGAGGGTATGACGACATCAGCATTCAGGATGTCACCGACCATGCTAACTTAGGTCGGGCAACTTTCTATCTGCACTATCGCGAGAAAGACGAGCTCTTTCGTGATGTGCTTCTAAGCATGGCTGAAGAGTTTTTAGCGACCTTGCCCAAGCAAGATAAGAAAAACGATCAGATAATCAACACAAAGAAACTGGAGATGCTTTTCAGTTACGTTGAAGATCGTTTTGATTTTTATCGCATCGTCAATATGGGGCGTAGCGCGATATTGACATCCGCGATTGTAGCTGAACTGATTAAAGAGAACTTCAAGGTCTTTTCAACAACTGGAATGGAAACCTACGAAAGCATCACCGGCATACCTACAGATTTTCTATTAAGTTTTAACGCCAGCACATTGAAAAGCACACTCTTTTGGTGGCTCGAAAACGATATGCCCTACACCGCTGCCGAGATGGCCGAGATGTACACAAAAGTAAGTTTCTTTACAAATTTCCAAATTTTGCGGGCTGGGAAAGATATGGAACTGCAAAAAGCCGAATCCAACGACCCAGGCAAAGCATCCAAACAAGAAGCCCAAAACCAAGATAAAGCGCAGTCTGATACCAAAGAAAACGCGCCCAAAAAGGAAAACAAAAGGCGTCAAAGAAAAAAAGACGCTAACAAATCTGAGGAGCTTGAGCAGGAGGAGCCATCGCCTGAAAGCGAAGCACCAGAATCAGACCAGTAAAAATTAAATAAGGCACATAAGCCACGGGGGGGATTGAAGAACTTTACCACCGCAAGGCATATAGCCATGCGAGATTAGTTAATATTTAAAAAAAAGGATTAAGCATGAAAATCTTGATGATTTACCCTGAATTTCCCGATACTTTTTGGAGCTTCAAGCACGCTTTGAGCTTCATCCGAAAAAAAAGCGTCCTCACCTCCCCCCCTAGGGCTTTTAACCATCGCGGGGCTTTTTCCGCAAAGCTGGGAAAAACGCCTGGTGGATCTCAACGTCGAAAAACTTCGCGATAAAGACATTCAATGGGCGGATATGGTCTTTATCAGTGCCATGACCGTGCAGCGCAGTTCATCGGTAAAGGTGATTGAGCGCGTAAACGCTATGGGCAAGCCGATCGTGGCTGGTGGCCCCCTGTTTACCATGGATCCAGACGCTTTCCCAACGGTTGACCATCTCGTTTTGAACGAGGGTGAAATTACCATCCCCCCCATGTTTTTGGCGGACCTGGAAAAAGGGCAAGCCAAAAGCCGCTACGAAACCAGCGAATATGCCGATATCACCCAAACGCCCATTCCCGACTGGTCGTTGATAAAACTGAATAAATATGACTCGATGAGCATACAATACACGCGGGGGGGCTGTCCGTTTGCCTGTGATTTCTGTAACGTCACCGCGCTTTTGGGGGGGCGAAGGATGCGCCTTAAAACAACCGAGCAGTTCATCGCTGAGCTCGACTCGTTATATGAACTGGGCTGGCGACGGAATATCTTTATCGTAGATGATAACTTCATCGGCAACAAACGCATTTTGAAGCAAGAACTGCTTCCCGCGCTGATTAAATGGCGCGAAGGCAAGAAAGGCTGCCTGTTCCTGACCGAAGCCAGCATCAATCTTGCTGACGACGAGGAGCTTATCGACATGATGGTACAAGCCGGCTTTACACAGGTCTTTATCGGTATCGAAACGCCCGAAGAAGACAGTCTGGCAGAGTGTGGCAAGGGGGGGCAAAACCGCAACCGCGACCTGCTAAGCAACGTACACAAGCTGCAAAAGGGTGGCTTGCAGGTGATGGGTGGCTTTATTGTTGGTTTCGACAATGACAATGAAGGCACCTTCCAGCGCCAGATTGACTTTATTCAAAAGTCGGGCATTGTCACGGCGATGGTCGGTTTGCTGCAGGCGCCTGTCGGAACTGAACTCTATGAACGCATGGAGCGCGAAGGACGCCTGAAGGCGCAGGATTACTCGGGCGATAACGTGGACGGCGAAACGAACATCGTGCCCGTTATGGAGCCTAAAAAGCTAAAGAAGGGTTACCGCAAGATTCTCGATACCATCTACTCCGCAAAGGGCTTTACAGACCGCGTGATTACCTTTTTGAAAACTTACAAACCGCGCCGGCATCCAGTAACGCTTGAGTTTCAGGAAATCATGGCGCTGTTCAGGTCGATATGGGAGATTGGCATCAAAAGCAAGGAACGCTTCCATTACTGGCGCTTGTTCTTTTGGTCGCTGTTCAACGATATTCGCAAATTCCCCCCCCTGGCGATTACCTTTTCGATTTATGGCTACCACTTTAGAAAGGTCAATGCCTTGCACGTGTCGTAAATCTTACCATTGGATAAGACGTGGTCAGGAGACCATGTCAGAACGAGACGACCGAGAGACACCCTTAGTGACAAAAGAGCTTGGCTTCATATCACCAGGCTCTTTTTCTTAAATTTCCGTATTAAATAGTTAGAAAAACAGTCTGGTTAGTTAGTGTTTACCCCTTTTTATTAACACCTTGTTTTATTTGCTATAATATTTATAAATTCAGGGAACAGTCAATTAATGGCTGGGTATCCTCCTTCTCCATGGCAAGTCCAATGGGAGTTTATGTTCAGTTTGTTTTCTGCTTACGCACAGTAAGCGCCGCCGGTAAGTTTTGGCGAATACTCAAAATTAAATAGTCATGAAAAGGAGAAAAATGAAAAATAAATCGTTATTAATAGTAAGTTTTTTTGCTGATTGCTTTCTTGATTGGTACCAGCTACGCTCCAATGGCAGCCAAAGCGGAAACACCTGATGAATATCCGATGGCAATATTGAAGCCTGGAAAAACTATTCCTCAAATCGATAGGCCTCAATATGAAGGTTTAAGGTATTGGCAATTTCCAGCCCTAACTTTTACACCACATCATAGCAACGTAACTTACTACAATGGCAATCTTGGTTGTTTGGGTAGCATTTATGATGGTTCCACCAATAAAACCTTTGTCTCTCGGCTGCCTTTAGAAGCGGGCACAAATGTCTTTCATGTATACGTGGCTTACTTTCAATTTGATGATTTTCCTGATTTAAATACGCGTATAATGCTATTTAGAACACATGCCTGGTCTGGCCAGACTGAAGTGCTTTTCAGCAAACAATTAGGAGAACCCGGTTATGCTGGCGAATGGATGGTTGACTATCTTGATGGTGTTAACAATTCTTTCACTATGGAAAATGAATATTCTTATTGGTTCCAAATAGATTACCCTAAGGGTAATCCATCTGTAATGGTGTGTTCTATTATGATGGCATATTGGCCAGTTAAAGATTCCCTGTTTCCCCCCCTGGCTTTCCCGACGGTTGTGAATGGTAATTAATAATCGTTTACAAGATATAATCCAAATGTGACTCTATAAGCGCTCTTTGGTAAACACATTTCAAGTTCATATATGCCTGCAAGACTGTACCATCTGACTTGCAGGTATATTATTTGGGGTTGCTTTTCCTGAATTTTGCTAATTAATTGGTGTGTTGCGTCCTTACCATAAGTTTCTCTGCTCTCAACGATACTGAGACATGGTTATCAAATGAATATCTTCCTGGTCTCAAGAACACGGGAGCGGACTGCGGTGGGATACCGAGGGCATGATAAGTCTTATTTGCTGGATTCCCGCTGAATAGGATGAGCAAAACGCGTGAGATTGGGATATAGATGTGAGGAAACAAGGGCGAACCATCATTAGTTGGAATTTTTACACTCCTAAGTCTGGTGTCTCAATGACGGTTTATTATTGGAAAACCTGAAATTATTTATCATTAGCAACATAAAATAGTTAGAATATTATCCTGTTTAGTCAGTGATTCATTCTTTTGATTAAATCCCGGCTTTTTTTTGCTATAATATTTAAAAATTTAGGGCGTGGTCAGCTAATGGCTGGATGCCTCCATCCCCCATGGCATGACCAATGCATGATTTTGTTCAGTTTATTTGTTTGCCTAGGCTCAGTAAGCATGGCCTGAGAGTATTGTTACATTGCCTGCATGGCTGTATGAGCCGCGGGCTGCTGAGAAGGAAAATCCGTTTTAATGTCATTGTTTCTGTTGGGCTTTTTTTTGTGCTTAAAGCGTGGAAAAGGCGGACAAGCATGATTATCAGAGGCTGAAGATGGTACCCCCCCAAAAATGAGCGGAGCCCTTAGTTCCGTAACTCACTTTGATATTGAAATCTTTCAGCGACTGGCTGACCAATTGCCCTGTTTAATTTGTGTTTTTGATTGTAAAGGCACGTTGCGCTATATTAACCCCCGCCATGCTTAAGTGGACAGGCATCCCACAAAAAAAAGACTGTGGTTGATGAATATAACCTGCATGACTGGCATGCTCCGGATTTTGAAGCATTCCGGATTTCCAAAAGGCTTCAAGAGGTTCTGGATGGTAATGTGGATTATGCGGCCAGTGTGCTTATACCGGTTTATGAGGAAGAAGGGGATAGGGAAAAAGTAAATAACTACCAATATGCCAGCGTTTGTGCTTTTCCTTTGCAGCGCAAAGATGGCAGCATTCATGAAGTAGGTTTTCTCTTTTTCCCGCATTCCAGCGAAAGGGTGGAAGAGCCTGTAATGTATTGTCGCATGTATATTGATCGTTTTTGGAGAGAACCCTTTGATATGGAATATCTGGCTATCGAATGCTCGATGAGTAAGAATCATCTGAGCAAATTGTTCAAACGTGCTTTTGGAATGACCCCCCTTTTCAGTATTATCGCTGGGTTAAACTGGAAAATGTACGCGTAAACCTGGGGGGAACCCAGTCAGACGATTGCGGAGGCGTTTGAAGCTTGCGGGTTGCAATACAGTGGTTTTATGGCTAAAGAATTTAAAAAGCTCTTTGGGCTAAGCCCAAGGGAGTATCGCAAGACCTTGTTACTGGCTTATGGTCGGGAGACCATGAACAAACTTTAGCTGTCATTCAGCTTTCGAAGACAATCTTTCGACCATAACAAATCCATTTCTTATCCTAAGTTCTTATAAACCCAGGTCATCTTAACAAAAAAATGCTCGAAGCCATTGCTTTCTTTCAGTGGCTTTTTTTTCTTTGCATTAATGCTAAAATCTCAAAATTCAGTAACTGAATGTTAAAGAAACTTCCACTTTCTTGCATTTTGGGGGGGGTCGGATTTCCACTTTTGACACTTT
>JMBW01000013.1_pt1 | contig 12324 bp, 25 predicted proteins | sample 616541 | NCBI WGS metagenome assembly JMBW01 (sample SAMN02727905, study PRJNA239997) | anaerobic digester metagenome | biome: anaerobic digester; isolation source: mesophilic anaerobic digester inoculated with municipal waste water sludge... | place: Germany: Bielefeld University, CeBiTec ...
TTTCGTTTTTTTTAAACCAATAATTATTGGTTTATTAGGTGTGCATTTTTTTTATTATTAGTTTTTTTTAAAAATATTTAATATTATTTTACTAAAATCTATTGACTTTAATTAGCTGGTCTTATTTTTAATATAATAAACCTGTACCTTCCATTTGACGATAAAAAAAACCCTTCATCCTTAAAATTTAAGGACGAAGGGTATATTCGCGGTACCACCTTATTTCCATAGATTCTTCTATGGCACTTAAAATTTTTAACGGGATTACCGTTTAGGCCTAATACTATTTCAGCCTAAATACTCAGAAGCTACCTTCTATAAACACTTCCTAAAAAGGTCTTTCAGCCTATGAACCTTTCTCTCTAATAGGGTATTTATATACTCCTCTTCCTCATTGTTTTTTTTATTTGTTCATATTATATATATATTCTAAACTTTTGTCAAACAATTATTCTCAATTTATGGGCTTTTTATCCCTTATATTTATATAGATTATTAGATAATTTAAAAATGCTATTAGATTTAATACTACTGTAAGTATAAATAGGGATTTTTAATTATAAATGGTGCCTTTAGGATAACAGAGAAAACTGCAATATAAAGAGATACAGTGGCAATTTTACCATATTTATTAGCTGGAACTACTGTATTTGCCTTAAATAAATATAATATAAATCCTCCAATTATCATAAGCATTTCTTTTACGCCTATTATTTTTAATATCCAGGATGGTATTAATTTTTTTAGATGTAAAAGAGATTAGCACAGCAAAGGCCATTAATTTATCAGCTAAAGGATCTAATGCTGCACCTAAATCCGTCATTTGATCGTATTCCCTAGCTATATGACCGTCTAAAACATCTGTAATTCCCGCTAATAAAAAGACCATTCCTGCATATAATAGATGGTTTTCCCCAGTTGAGTAAAAGAGAATTAAATAAATAGGTACTAATATTATTCGCAAAATAGTTAGCATATTAGCCACATTCATAGAATAACCCCCCCATTCCTAAATTGAAATTTTGTAACCTAATATTCTAAAATGAATATTATGAATATAAAAGATACTCGTTATTATATATTATAGGAGGAGGGAAGTAATGTCAAAGTCTTTTAAAATATTTTCACTTATTTTAGTAATCTTATTAATTAGCATTAGTATAAGTGGATGTAAGAAAGAAGAGTTAAAGAAGGTAAGACTTATAGAGGTAACCCATTCACTTTTCTATACACCCCAATATGTTGCCATAACGGAAGGTTTTTTTTGAGGAAGAAGGTTTGAAAATTGAATTAATCAATGGAAAAGGTGCAGATAAATGTATGACAGCATTACTCAGTGGTGAAGCAGATATTGCTTTTATGGGTCCAGAGGCTTCCGTTTATGTTTACAATCAAGGCAGGGAGGATTATGCCATCAATTTTGCCCAATTAACCCAGAGGGATGGCTCTTTCTTAGTTGGAAGAGAACCTGACCCAGATTTCACCTTTGAAAAACTTAGGGGGAAAGAAGTTTTAGGCGGCAGAAAAGGCGGTATGCCAGAAATGACTTTAGAATATGTAATTAAAAGTCATGGACTAATGCCTGGGGGAAGACCTAAATGTAAGGACAGATGTGCAATTTGATGTATTAGCTGGTGCTTTTGTAGGGGGGGGAGAAGGAGATTATGTATCCCTATTTGAACCTGTAGCTGCTACTTTAGAAAAGGAAGGCAAAGGATATGTAGTGGCCTCTATTGGTAAGGAAGCTGGTTATATACCTTATACTTGCTATTCTACTACTAGAAGTATAATAGATAAAGACCCAGAGCTAGTGCAAAAATTTACTAATGCTATTTATAAGGGTATGATTTGGACTCAGAATCATACTGCTGAGGAAATCGCAGCATCAGTTAAACCCCAATTCCCTGATACAGATGATGATGTTTTAGTAGCTTTAATTAATAGATATAGGGAACAGGATAGTTGGAAACCAGATTTAATTATTACAGAAGAAGGATTAAATCGCATGATGGATATAATGGAATTGGCAGGAGAACTAGAAAAAAGAGCAGATTATGATGCAATTGTTACAGCAAAATTTGCTCAAGTGGCTATGAAAAATATAAAAAAAATAAATTTGTTAATGGCAAGGAATGGCTTATCCTTGCCATTTGTTTTTAAAAACTAAAATTTGGTAACAAAAAAAAGTTACGAAAAAGTTACATTTCCCTTTCTTTTTTTTATGAATATATAGTATACTACTATATAAATAATAAGTTAATAAAATTTAAAGGAGATGTTTTATAATGTCGGACACGAAAAGCTTAAAGAAATCTATTATCACTTTCACTATATCGGGAATTTTATTAGCTAGCCCATTAATGGTACAAGCTGAATTAGGAGATCAAGTACTAAAAAGTGGAATGACTCATGAAGATGTTCAAACACTTCAAGAACATCTAATGGATTTAAAATACTTAGATATTAATAATGCTACTACATACTATGGAGATCTAACTGTTAAAGCAGTAGCAGATTTTCAAAGAGATCAAGGATTAAAAGCAGATGGTGTTTTTGGACAAGATACCTTTGATGCATTAAGTGATATAGTTTATTTTGAACCCTTAGTTTATGAAGGTTTACTTCAGGAAGGTGTAATCGGAGAAGATGTATTGGCCTTACAAGAGAGACTAAAATCCCTAGGATTTTTAGATATAGACAATTGTACTAATTATTTTGGTAGTCAAACTAAGGATGCCTTAATGGAATTTCAAAGGGCAAATGGATTAAAGGTAGATGGAATAGCAGGTGCTGAGACAATTAATACTATTAATAAGGCTTTTGCTAAAGGCCGTAAACCTAAACCAAGATCTGCCAGTAGAAGTGGCTCTAGAAATAGTTCTAGGGGAGAAGATATTGTAAATACAGCTAAAAACATATGGGAACTGGATATAAATTTGGTAGTTCCAGTGCATCTGGTTTTGATTGCTCAGGTTTTACTCAATATGTGTACAAGCAACATGGTATAAGTATTCCACGTGATTCATCTGGACAAGCTGGTGCAGGCACTAAATTAAGTAGATCTGATTTGCAAATTGGGGGGGATTTAGTTATATTTAGTGGTACTTATAAATCTGGTCCTAGTCATACTGGTATTTATATTGGGGGTGGAAAATTTATACACTCTAGCTCTGCTGGTGGTTCTGTAATGATTTCAGATTTAGATTCTGGTTATTATAAAAACCATTTTTCCTATGGAAGAAGGGTATATTAGAAATATATTGGAAATATTAATGGTCTAAACAATATAGTGTTTAGACCATTTTTTTTGTATTAAAAACTTTTCTCTCCTACCACTTCTTTTCTCCTATATACACTGGATATTATCCCTATCATTACCATATTCACCATATTTAAAGTGGTTCCATAGCTTATAAAGGGCATAGATATATCTGTTAATGGGGGCTAAACCTAGTATCATCAAAATATTGTATATAAATTGAATAATAAACAATGAACTAAAAGTAGCTACAAGTAATTTCCCATAATTATCCTTGACTTCCTTAGTAATTTTAAATAATCGAATAAAGAAAATAATAGACAATACTATTATGAAAATTCCAGCTAACCATCCAAAAGTATATATAATAGAAGAGAAAATATAATTAGTATGCATTCCTGGCAAATTTAAAACATTTGACTCTCCACTGTTTATATTAATTCTATTTCCTAAAAAGCCAGCTGAAGATATTAATTTTTTTTAATTGAACATCTACATATCCAAAACCTAATGGATCTCTAAAAGGATTTATAAAATTTTTCAATCTCTCAATTCTATATGGACTGTTCACTACTAAAAATATTACTACACCAACTCCAATTCCCATACTTCCTAATATATATTTAATACTTCCTCCTGATACAAGTATTAAAACTGAAGCCATTGCAAAATACATGACTATAGGAGGTATTATTGACCTTTGAAAAGTAATAATTAAAATCATAGGTAAAAACAAAATTATTAAATTTGAAATAACCTTGTCCTTTTTCCATCTATTTTCAGCAAATATTCCAGATAAAGCTATAGCATATAAAAAGGGGGGGACTATATATCCTAAATCTGTACTAAAGATCATAACCCTTCCCCCCCTGACAACTTTAAAAATTCCAAATCCCCCATATATATTCCCTATTATTTTTCCTACTACAAGAAGCAAACTAGTAATAATATAAATAGATTTTGAAATAGGTTTTATTTTTCTATAATCAAAAAAAATATAATATTAACACTGTACCCACACCTAAAAAAAAGCATTATTATGGAACTTTTCATAATTCCATAAGTACTCATGCCAGGTATTAATTCATTTGAACTTAAAATATAAATAGCTAAAATACCTATTAATGTGAATATAAAAGTCAAGGCCAATATACTCCATTCAGGTTTAGGCTTATGTATCTTATTTAAATCTTGCCCCCCCAATACATATGGATCTCCCATTTGTTTTATTCCCATATTTATTGCTTCTTCTAAAGAAAGGCCTTTTTCCATATTTTCTTCTACCAGATTACTTAAATGGTCTACTAATTCTTCCCTAATATTCTTATGAATTTCTTTAAACTTTATTTGACTACATACTAAATCCATATAAACTTTTATTCTTTCATTTTGCATTAAATCCATATATATTCACCCCCCCTATAATCTTGTTTATTGTTTTAGAAAAAAACTTCCCATTCTTCCTTTTTATCTGCTAATTCCTTTTTCCCTTTATCAGTTATAGAATAATATTTTCTTTTTCTACCTCCATCTCTATTATCCCAATAGGACTCTAAATAGCCATTAGATTCTAAACTATGCAATAATGGATATAATGTACCTTCTTTAAATTCAAAATCCCACTGGACTTCTTGTCTATTTCTTTTATTAATTCATATCCATACATTGATTTATCTTCTAAAAGGCTTAATACCAATGTACTGGTACTACCATTGATTAATTCCTTGCTAATTTTCATAATATTACCTCCTATACCTATTCTATCTATGTATCGACCATCTATGTATAGCATAAATTATTTTTATGTACATGTCAAGGTAAAAAAAAGAAAAACACAAGTAAAAATACTTGTGTTATCTTTGAATAAAGCCTACTTTTTATAAACTTTTCTTAAGGTTTTCATGGCTACATATTCTGCCCTATCTCTTCCTTCATTATATACCTTTTCCAAAAGTTCCTTATTATTTATTAATTCCTTATATCTTTCTTGAATTGGGAATAGTTCTTTTATAATTACCTCTGCTACATCTTCTTTAAATTTACCATAGCCTTGACCAGCATATCTCTTTTCTATTTCCTCTATGGAATCACCAGAAAACACACTGTAAATATTCATTAGATTTTTAATGCCTAATTGTTCATCATTGTATTTGACTTCTCCCATAGAATCCGTAACAGCTCTTTTTACTTTTCTTCTAATAGTATCTGGATCATCTAATATTAATATATATCCATTTTCATTATCATCAGATTTGGACATTTTCTTTTCTGGATCTTGAAGCTCATAATCCTAGCGCCTTCTTCTTTAATTAGTGGTTCTGGCACTTTAAAGGTTTCACTATATCTATTATTAAATCTTTCAGCCAAATCCCTAGCTAATTCCACATGCTGTTTTTGATCATCCCCCTACAGGTACAATATCTGTTTGATATAATAATATATCTGCTGCCATTAGTACAGGATAAGTAAATAGAGCTGCATTTAAGTTTTCCTCAGATTTTTGGGATTTCTCTTTAAATTGAGTCATTCTACTTAATTGTCCCATGTAAGAAATAGAGTTTAATACCCAAGTTAATTCCAAATGCGCTGGAACATGGGATTGTATAAATACCGTAGACTTTTCTGGATCTAAGCCACAGGCTAAATAAATTGCCAATACCTCCAAAGTGTTGCTCCTTAAATCCTTTGGTACTTGTGGCACTGTTATAGCATGTAAATCTACTATAGAATAATAGCAAGTGTATTTATCCTGTAGTTCTATCCAATTTTTTTATAGCTCCAATATAATTTCCTATGGTTAGTCCTCCTGATGGCTGGACACCGCTAAATGCTACTTTCTCTTCCATTTTAAAACCTCCTATAATAAAAAAATCCCCCCCTTCATCTCAAAATAAGAGACGAAAGGGTTATTTCCGTGGTACCACTCTAATTGGCTTAAAGCCCACTTTAATCTATTAAGGGTAATTAACCCTAATATCCTACTATTTTCAGATATTAACTCCTAAGTCCATTCAATATAATAGTATCATTGGGCTTTCACCTTCCCCAATTCGCTACAGACCTTTATTATATCTACTACTCTTAGTCAAAGCTTTGATATTTGATTGTTATAATATATTATACACAATATATTTAAAAAGTAAACCAAAAATTAGATTACATACATTAAATAATCATCTCTATTTATTTTTACAACTTTTCCAGGTATGCCTACTACTGTAGCATAAGGAGGCACATCCTTCAGCACTACTGCATTGGCACCAATTTTAGCTCCTTTCCCTATGGTTATAGGCCCTAATATTTTTGCCCCCCCTGTACCTATTATTACATTATCTTCTACTGTAGGATGACGCTTTGAATTTGAATCTCCTCCAATACCTCCTAGTGTAACTCCATGAAATATAGTAACATTATTCCCTACTTCAGCAGTTTCTCCTATAACCACTCCCATGCCATGGTCTATAAATAAATTTTCTCCAATTTTTGCCCCCCCTGGATGTATTTCTATTCCCGTTTTTCTCCTAGCCCTTTGAGAAATTATTCTGGCTAAAGTATATCGCTTTTTATTATATTGTTTATGTGCCCATCTATGGTAAACCAGCGCCTTTAAACTTGGATAGCAGAATATAGCCTCAAATAAAGTTTTGGCTGCAGGATCCTTTTCTAATATATTTTTAGCTTCTTTTAGGATAAATTTAAACATAGTATCACACTCCATTAAATAAATCTATAGATAAATACCTTTCTCCTGTATCAGGAAGAACTGTAATTATATTTTTTTCTTTTCCTACCTTTTCAGCCACTATTATTGCAGCTGCCATATTGGCGCCAGATGATATACCTGAAAGTATTCCTTCATCTTTTCCTAGATTTTTAACCTGTAAATAGGCATCTTCCTCATCTATTTTAATTATTTCATCTATTATACTTCTATCTAATATATTTGGTACAAAATTGGCACCTATACCCTGTAGTCCATGGGGGCCAGCCTTTCCCTCTGATAATAATGGAGATTTACTAGGCTCTACTGCCACTATTAGAGTATTTGGATTTATTTCCTTTAATCTCTTCCCTACACCTACTATGGTACCTCCTGTTCCTACTCCTGCCACAAAACATCTACCTTCCCATTTGTATCTTCTAGAATTTCTACTGCTGTAGTTTCATAATGAGCTAATACATTATTTTTATTTTCAAATTGTTTTGGCATAAAATATCCATTTTCTTTGGCGAGTTTTTCTGCCAATTCTACAGAACCAGCCATACCATATTTCCCTTCTGTTAGCAGAATCTTTGCCCCATAGGCTTCCATTAACTTTCTTCTTTCAATACTCATAGTATCTGGCATTACTATTATTACTTTGTAGCCTTTTGCAACTCCAATCATAGATAGGGCAATTCCCATATTGCCACTGGTAGCCTCAATTATAGTCCCATTACTTTTCAAAAGTCCTTCTTTTCCCCAGCTTCAATCATATATAATGCTGCCCTATCCTTAATACTTCCCCCTGGATTAAAAGACTCTATTTTAGCAAATATATTTCCCATATTGGTAGTATAATTAATTTTCACCAACGGAGTCTTGCCAATTGTATCGTATATATTGTTGTATTTCATGAAAATACCTCCTTTTATAATAAAAAAAATCCTCCACCTCTATATAAAAATATACAGAGGCGAAGGTTTAACTTCACGGTTCCACACTGCTTAGGACATAATCCTATCTTTTCAGGTACCAATATACCCTAGTTCTGTAACGTGAACTACCGTCTTAGTCTACTATAGTTTCGACTAGAAGCTCCTTGGTGCACTTCAAATATATTTTTTTTATAGATCTCTCCCACCAATGAAATCCTCTCTGGAATAAAAAAAATATATTTTACTTTACCAATTCATAGCCTTAAATTGTTGTATATTAATTTATTATATGCTAATAAATTACATTTGTCAATGAAAATTATAAAGATAAAATAGAATATATATGAGCTACGGGATTTTGATTTATATCTCCACCAAAATTTTTTTTAATATGGATTTATATTTATTATATATATTCTCATCCTTTGTAATTTTATATAGTGTAGATAAATTTAATAAGGCTATGCCATTGCCAGAAGGAATGGCTCCATCATATATATCCTTCGGCTTTAGTATAAGTTTTTCGGAAATACTGCTATAGAAGTATAATCCTCCAGCATCTTCATCTCCAAAAAGCTTAAGCATATCTTCATTTAATTTTTTTTAGCTATAGCCAAATAAACCTGATCCTCTGTTGCTTCATATAGCTTTAATAAACCAAATATAAAAAAAAGCATAGTCTTCTAAAAAGCCATAATTATAGGCTTTTTCGGCAATGTAGACAGCTAATAGATTTCCCTCTTTGTCTATACAATTGGAAATTATAAAATCTGCTGCCTTTTTAGCATTATTTATATAAATTTCGTTGCCCAATGCTTTCCCTCCATAGGCTAGAGCCCCTATCATTAGGCCATTCCAAGATGTAAGGATTTTTTTTCATCTCTATGGGGGGGTTTAGTTCTTTTTTTCTCTATAATAAAATACTTTATCCCTCAAACCTTCTAACTTGGTTTTATCCATATCATTAATACTATTTAAATCCTTATCTATTAAATTAGGAATACTCTTGCCCTCAAAATTGCCTTCATCGATTATATCATAGTAATTACAATAGAACTCCCCCGTATTCTTTTCCTAATGCATCTATTATTTCCTCTTTAGTAAATATATAAAATTTACCCTCTTCCCCTTCTGTTTCTGCATCTAGGGCAGAATAAAAGCTACCTTCTTCTGAGGCTAAATCTCTAATTACAAATTCCAGAATCTTTTCCGTAATCTCTTTATAAAGTGGATTCTTAGTTTTCTCATAGGCCATAGTATATGCCATACTTAGTAGGGCATTATCATATAGCATTTTTTTTCAAAATGGGGGGGAACTAGCCATTTCTCATCTACAGAATATCTATAAAACCCAAAGCCTATATGGTCAAATATGCCACCTTTATACATATTGTCTAAAGTCATAAAGGCCATTTCTAAAGCCTTTTCATCCTTTAAGTCATGGCCATATTTTAATAAAAACATTATATATTGTGGTAATGGAAATTTAGGCCTATAGGAAAAGCCTCCATGATTTTTATCATAGTCCTCTTGTAATTGATTTTTAGTCTTAACTAATATATCTGGATCTAGTTTACCCTTATTATCAGAATTATAAATCCTATCTACTTCAGCTAATATACGATTACTTTCTCCTATGATCCTATCTTCATCTTCCTCCCATACTACTTTTATTTGATCTAATAAATCTATTAGGCCAATCATTCTATTTCTGCTTTCCTTTGGGAAATAGGTGCCTGCAAAAAAATGGCTTTTTCTCGGGAGTTAGTATTAAATTTAATGGCCAGCCTGCAGAACCAGTTAAAGCCTCTGCAAATGTAATATAAACCTTGTCTAAATCCGGCCTTTCTTCTCTATCTACTTTAATGGGCACATAGTGTTCATTTAATATATCTGCCACTTTTAAGTCTTGGAAGGATTCCCTGTTCATATTATGGCACCATCTACAAGTAGAATATCCTATAGATAAAAATATGAGCTTATTTTCAGCCTTAGCTTTTCCTAAAGCCTCTTCCCCCCCCAAGGATACCAATTCACTGGATTATCTTTATGTTGTAAAAGATATGGAGATTTTTCTTTAGCTAATCTATTCAAAATATCAACACCTTTCCCTATTCTTATTATATTTATTTTACCCATGGGAATTGTCAATATTCCATAAAATAAAAAAAACTGATAGATTAAACTATCAGTTATAAAACATATCATAATATCTAGAAATTCTATTTTCTATATCTTCCATACTAATATATCTAGCTTCCCTTATGGTTTCCTTCCCATCTATAAATAGTAAAATCCCGGGAATGGTGAAGATATTATGTTTCCTTGCAATCTGAAGATTCTCATCTATTTTACTTCCACAGCTTTAATTTTAGGATATTTATTTAATATTTCCATGACTTTTGGTTTCATATCTACACATATACTGCAAGTTTCATTGCCAAAATATACTAATAACATTTCTTCATTTTCTATTAAATTATCCAGCAGTTCATTTGAATTAATTAATTCCACGTCTTCATCTCTCCTTGATTATAATTATATCCACTTAAGGCCAATAGTATTTGAGATGGCAAATAAAACAGCCACATGGATACAAAGGATATATTATAAAATACATCTACCTTTCCCATATACCCTAAAATATTATATAAACCCACATTTATATCACAAAGTAAAAATAGTGTCATGCCTATTAATATCATTTGTCTATTTGGTTCTGGATATATTTTATATTTATAGGCCTTAAAAGCCCTTCTAAAACTGGTCAATAAACATATACCATAAAACAATCCCATTACCCATATAAAGTCTAATTCTACAAAAAAAATTTATTTAAAATAATATGTAGTAGAAACAAGCCTAAAAATATTATAATAAAATTTCTAATGGTATATTTTAAATTTCTAAATTCATATCTAAAGGAATATAGTATTTGCACTATAGAAAACAAAAACATTCCCAATATATATTTATTAGAAAATAAAAGAAAATAATCTGCTAATAATGTAATAAATAGGCCAAGTTGTAGTAAATGAAGATCTTTAAAACTTAAGGCATCTTCCCTTGTTATAAGAGATGTAATAAAAACTATTACTATGGATATATACTTTAAACTATCTGAGGATATGAGGATGCTCGTCCCAAATATATCCCACCAGGTAAATATCATATAAATTATAATATTTAATACTACTAATGTTTTTATTAGATTTATCTTCTTGCTTTTAATTGTCATGCTTTTCAACCCTTCTAATTTTTGTTCTATTAATAATATAACTATAATTTTAGAAAATTGTCATTAAAAAAAAGCCCTATTAGGGCTAATTTAATCTGTCATTCTGAGCGCCAGTAAAGAATCTAAAAGGATCCTTCACTACGTTCAGGATGACAAAAATTCAGGATGATAAAAAAAACGTTTATTCCCCCCCTGCTATGGCTAATTTTTTTTAACTTTAATAGTGGGTGATCCAACGCCGTTCATAGAGAATCTTAAATCATTACCTATTTCTTCAATATCCATTAAAGTTTCAAAGAAATTTCCTGCTATGGTGATTTGATTTATAGGTCTTTTGATTTTTCCATTTTCTATTTCATATCCATTGGCAGATAGGGAATAGTCTCCAGATACTGGATTTAAGCCAGAGTGTAGACCTTGCAAATCAGTTATATATACTCCATTTTCCACAGTATTTAAAATTTCCTCAAAGGATTTATCTCCTTTTTCTATATAAAGATTTGTAGCAGATGTGGAAACAGAGGATTTATAGGAATTCCTAAATCCATTTCCAGTGGATTCTACATTGTCTTTATTTGCAGATTTCCAATTATATAGATAGGTGTTAAGTCTACCTTCATCTATTATTTTCTTATATTTTGTGGCTGTACCCTCATCATCAAAAGTACTGGAATTAAATCCTTCACTTGCAAATGGATCATCTACTAAAGTGAATTTACTACAAGCAATATTCTCTCCAATTTTATCCTTTAATAAGGATAATCCTTTTTGAACATATTCGGCATAAAATATAGAATCAAAAGCTCCTAGTAAATCGGCAAAGGTATCATTTCTAAATACGACTGAATATTCATTGGATTTTATGGATTTAGCTCCCAATTGAGACAATGCCTCATCTACTGCCTCTTTAGCCATTTTCTTATAGTCAAAATCCTTGAAATCCCTAGATATTACATAACTTATTCCAGTTTTAGTGTCTTCCCCCCCTTCCCTAGCCACTACTACTAAAAATGCATAGGCTAAATTAGTATGGTCTTCTAGATTTAAACCTTTTGTATTTATTAATTGCTTGCTATTTTCCACTTCATTGTAGATACAGTAGCTAACTGCTACAATTCTTGAATCTAAAGCTAAAGCTTCTTTTTCTAAAAGTTTTACAAATTCTATTTTATTCTCTAGAGGGTGTTTT
>JMBW01000014.1_pt1 | contig 12223 bp, 19 predicted proteins | sample 616541 | NCBI WGS metagenome assembly JMBW01 (sample SAMN02727905, study PRJNA239997) | anaerobic digester metagenome | biome: anaerobic digester; isolation source: mesophilic anaerobic digester inoculated with municipal waste water sludge... | place: Germany: Bielefeld University, CeBiTec ...
TATGAAGCATCTAAGTTATGGAAAATAGTATAGAGGAGATTAAAGGAAAAAGAATAGAGATATAGAAATAGATGTCCAATATGATATAAATAGTACAGGAATTATTGGAGCAGAATTCAATGGAATCACCACTACATTAGGAGCTTTAGAGGCTAAGAGAACCTCTGCTAATCCTAATTTTGCAGCAGTTATGGTAGATTTAATAAAGGAAGCTGGGCTAAATAAGGGGAGTAATGTGGCCGTTAATTTTTCTAGTTCTTTCCCAGCTTTGAATATTGCTACTATATCAGCCTGTGAAGTTTTGGGAGTAAATCCTATAATCATTACTTCCATAGGTTCTTCTACTTGGGGCGGAAATAATCTTGAATTTACTTATTTAGATATGGAAGAGTTTTTATTTCAAAAAGGATTAATTAATTATAAATCTAAAGCCATATCTCCTGGTGGTGCTGGAGATATAGGTAAGGATATGGATAGAGAGGATTTAGACATAATTATAAATAGAATGAAGAACTATGGGAAAGAGATTATTATAGAAGAGAATTTACAAAGAAATATAAAAACTAGATATGATTTATATTATCAAAATATTGACAAGATACATGGATTTATTAATGTAGGTGGAAATATTGTTGCCTTTGGTAATACAACGGACTCTATGAATATTTCACCAGGTGTTCTAAAGGATAAAAATTATGAAGTAACAGATAAGACAGGTTTAGTTCAATTATTTTATTCTAAAGGAGTTTCCATTATACATATATTGAATATTAAGGAATTAGCCCATAGATATGGTATGGAAATTGATCCAAAAGGGCCTTTTATAGTAGGAAAAGGAGATGTATATTATGCTTATAAATATCCTATTAAATGGATTTTAATAGTAGTTATTATGTCTATAATATTATTAATTATTTTTAGAAAAAGGACAAGGATTACCTATGATTAATAAAAGACTTTCCATAAATATAGAAAGAAAAAAAACTTAATAATGGGTTGTGTGCTTATTTTATTAGGCATATTTGCACCTATATTTATAAATGTTTATAATTTTAAAGTTTATGATTTTTTTATATGAAAGCTTGGAAAAGAATCATCAAGGACTATTAATGATAGGTGCCATAAGACTTGTATTATTAAATGGCATAAGAGGATTACCTCATTATTTAGGAACCTTTATAATTGCTGAGTCTACTGATATTAAAATCAATGAAGAAAGCGTTCCTCATATTAAAGGGTTAATTGCCTTAATAATTATACCTTTAGTATATTCTGCCATACATACAATACACGATATTAAATATGATTTAGGTGTACCAGCTTTTATTGTGATATTTGCAATAATGTATCTAGAAAAATGGATTATTCTAAGATATCTTTTTTTTAAAAAAAATCAATAATAATAATTCTTCTTCTTTTGGGTGCTCAATGGCTAGATGTAATACCACAACTTTCTCCTTTAAGATTTGGAAGGGGGGAGAGACTTCTCGAGATATTAAAGCCATTGCCTGTGTTATAGATGGTATAGAAATACTCTCTATTTCTTCAAGTATGTTTTTCTTTCTTTTTACTTTTACTGCTATACTGGTAACTAAGTTGATCAATGATGAACATAAGATTTTAACCACTACAGAAGAAAATGAAAGGGTTGAAAGACAATTACATGAAACTAGAATGAAAGCCTTAGAGGCAAGAAATTATATAGAGTTAAAGCATCTTGTCCATGATTTAAAAACTCCTTTAACTTCGATGCAGGCTTTAGTTAGTGTAATTAGACTTATGGAAAAGGATTCTAAAATACAAGAATATTTGTTAAGAATAGAAGCTTCCATAGATAATTTAAGTGAGATGATATCAGAAATACTTTATGAGGAGAAAAAGAATATTATAACTACAGAAGAACTTTTTAATTATATCCTATCCCAAATATCTCATTTGTCCTTTGCCCATAATGTAGATTATAAGAATGATGCTAAAGAAGCCTATGTAAATGTAAATAAAATTAGATTTTCTAGAGCTATAATAAATGCTTTAGATAATTCATATAATGCTTTAAAGGACAAAGATGACAGGATATTTATATATATAGGATTAAAGGAGGATAAAGTCTATATAGAAGTAAAGGATAATGGAATAGGAATTAGAGAAGAAGTTTTAGAGGAAGTAGTAAAAAGGGGGGTTATAGTAAAAGGGAGTCTACAGGCTTGGGATTAAGTTTTATAGAAGACATAGTAACAAATCATGGAGGAAAAATGCATTTGGAAAGTAAATATAAAATTGGTACGAGATTAAAAATATTTTTACCTAGGGTGAATGTAAATGAGTAAAAAAAATATTAATAATTGACGATGATAAACAAATATTATATGCAATGTCTGCTATTTGCCAGTATCAAAATTGGATTCCTATTACAGCTTGTAATGTAAAAGAAGGCATAAAAAAAATATAAGGATAAAAAAACCAGATATAATTTTAATAGATTATCATCTTCCTGTAATAAGTGGTATTGAAGGAGTAAAGAAACTAAGAAAAATAGATAAGGATATTCCAATTATTGTCTTAACAGTTGAAGAGGATCAAAAAGTAGCAGATAAATTTATTAAGGTTGGGGGGGCAAGTGATTTTGCTTTGAAACCTATTAAAGCTCCAGATATAATTTCAAGGATAAATGTTCATATTAGGCTGAAGAAGTCTATTGAAGATTCCATTAGAGGTTTTGATGATTATACTAAAGGGATTTCTCAGGAAACTTTAGAAATAATACAAAGATATATGGATGAAGAGGATAATTATTATTCTATTAATAATATAGCTAAAGCTACAGGATTAGCATATCAAACAGTACATAGATATTTGCAACATATGGAAAATGAGGAAATAGTAGAAGTATCATATAAATATGGAAAGGTTGGAAGACCACAAAAACGATATAAATTAAGAGGAAAATAAGATTTAGAAAGCAAACCCGATTGTGGGTTTGTTTTTTTTATTTTTGTTAAAAATTTATTTATTCTTGATTTTTATTTTTATAATGATATTATATAGGTAAACGATTACCTAGTTAAACGATTAACCAATAAATATATCAAGGAAAGTGATTATCATGACTATAAAGGAAATAGCAGAGATGGCCAATGTATCTAGTGCTACTGTATCAAAGATATTAAATGGTAAAGATAAATATATAAGTGAGGCTACGAGGCAGAGAGTATTAGAAATAGTTGAAAGGGAAGGATATATTCCCAATGCCATAGCCAAGAGTTTAAAGATGAAAAGTACTAAGACTTTAGGAATAATTATCCCAGATGTAATGAACTTGTTTTTCTCAGAATTAGCTAGAGGAATAGAAGATGCAGCTGAAAGAAAAGGATATTCTGTTATTCTTTGTAACTCAGATAATAAGGAAGCTAAAGAAGAAAGATATATTCAAGTTCTTCAGGAGAAGATGGTAGACGGAATAATCCTTACAGCGTCAGAAAAAAAAGTGTTAGTAAATCTTTAAAGCGAAGAAATACTCCTATGGTACTTTTAGATAGGGAAATATTAATAGATGATAAAGTAGGAAGAATAGTAGTAGATAATGAAGAAGGGGCATATACTTCTACTAGTTATTTAATAAAGAAGGGATGTAAAAACATTGGATTTATATCTTCTGATAATATAAATAAATCTTCTGGACAGAGGCTTAAGGGATATGAAAGGGCTATTTTAGAAAATGGTATGGAGTATGATGAAAATAAAATATTTTACAAAACTATACAATAGATACTGGATATGAAGGTACTATGTCTTTGTTAGATAGAACGGAAATAGATGGGATATGCTGCGGAAACGATTTAATAGCCATAGGTGCTATTAAAGCCCTTAAGGAAAAGGGGGGGACAAATGTACCAGAAGAAGTAAAGATTATAGGATTTGATGATATTCACATATCACAATATTTAGATCCCCCCTTTGACTACAATGAGACAACCTATTTATGAAATGGGAGAAGAAGCGGTAAAGATGTTGATATCCATTATTGAAAAAAAAGATGTGGGAACTGTAAAGATCTTAAAAACCACATTGGTGGAAAGGAGTAGTAGCTAATGTCAATGGTTACAGTAGTTGGAAGTATGAATATGGATTTAGTAGTAAATACAGATGAGATTCCTAAAACAGGTGAAACTGTATTGGGAAAAGAGCTATTACAAATACCTGGTGGTAAAGGTGCCAATCAAGGTGTGGCCATAGCTAAATTAAATAATAATATTATATTTTTAGGAAAAGTAGGCAAAGATGGGTTCGGAGATGAACTTTTAAAGTCTATGAAGGATGCTGGAGTAAATACAAAACATATAGAAAGAACGAAAACATCTACTGGAATAGCAGTGATAAATGTAGATAAGGAAGGAAATAACAATATAGTAGTAATTCCAGGTGCCAATGGAGAAGTAGATAAAGAGTATCTTAATAGACATATATCTGCCTTTGAAAAAGCAGATGTGGTAGTGTTTCAATTAGAAATTCCTTTGGAAACGGTAAAGGAAGGTCTAAGGATTTCTAAAGAATTAGGTAAGACTACCATATTAAACCCTGCACCTGCCATGGATTTAGATGATGAAATCATTGAAACATAGATATACTTATACCAAATGAACACGAATTAGAAAGATTATCAAAGATAAAAGTAGGTGATGAAGAGTCCATGATAGAAGCTGCCAATATATTATTAAATAAAGGCATAAAAGAAATAATCGTTACTTTAGGCAGCAAAGGTGCTTTGCATATAGATAATAATGGATATAAATTTTTCCCTGCTTATAAAGTAAGGGCAATAGACACTACTGCAGCAGGAGATAGTTTCATCGGTGGATTTGTATCTTCTTATATTGAACATAAAGATATGGAAAAGGCTATAGATAGGGGACAAAGAACGGCAGCATTAGCAATACAAAAAAATAGGAGCTCAAAGCTCATTGCCTACAATGGAAGAAGTTGAAAATTTCAAGTAAGGAGGTGTCTGTTGTGGGAAAAGAAATATTGAAGATGGAAAATATATCTAAAAGCTTTCCAGGAGTTAAAGCCTTAGATGATGTAAATTTTACTGTATATGAAAATGAAGTGATGGCACTATTAGGTGAAAATGGTGCAGGTAAAAGTACATTGATGAAGATTTTATCAGGAGTATATACAAAGGATGAAGGAAAGATAATCCTTGAAGGTGAAGAAGTGGATATTACATCTCCTAGGGATGCTACTTCAAAGGGTATAGCTATAATACATCAAGAATTAAATCTAGTTCCTTATTTAACAGTATATGAAAACATATTCCTAGGTAGAGAAATGAAGTCACCCTATGGGGGACTTTATAAAAAGGAAATGATAAAACAATCAAGGGAGATATTAGAAAGATTAAAGGTAAATATTAGTCCTACTACCACAGTAAATTACTTATCCATAGCTCAACAACAAATGGTAGAAATAGCTAAAGCTCTTTCTTTAAATGCAAAGATTATAATTATGGATGAGCCTACAGATACTTTGACAGACAATGAAGTAAGTAGCTTGTTTGAAATTATTAGAGAACTGAAAAAGCAAGGAAAGGGTTTAGTATATATATCTCACCGTATACAGGAAGTTTTTGAAGTATGTGATAAGCTTACGGTTTTAAGAGATGGACAATTTGTAGGTGAAAGAAATGTATCAGATGTAGATGAAAGGGAGATTATCCGTCTTATGGTAGGAAGGACATTAGATGAACAATTTCCCTATATAAAGACAGACTATGATGAAGAGGTATTAAAGGTAGAAAATTTAAACAATGAATATGTAAAGGACTTATCCTTTACTTTAAAAAAAAGGAGAAATATTAGGAATTTCAGGTTTAGTTGGAGCCGGAAGGACTGAATTAGCTAAAACCTTATATGGATTTTATAAAAAGGATACAGGAAAGATAATATTAAATGGAGAGGAATTAAATTTAAATTCTCCAAAGGAAGCTTTAGACAAAGGTATAGTTTATGTATCTGAAGATAGGAAATCTGATGGGCTAATTCTTATTATGGATGTAAAAAGTAATATTACTATTTCAGCATTGGAAAAGTTTAAGACCTTTTTAGGATTAGATAAAAAGAAGGAATATGAAGTAGCTGAAGAATATAAGGAAAAAAAATCAATATTAAAACACCTTCCCTATATCAGCAAGTTAAAAACTTAAGTGGTGGAAATCAACAAAAGGTGGCAATTGCTAAATCTCTATTGACTGATCCCAAGGTTCTAATTTTAGATGAGCCAACTAGAGGAGTAGATGTAGGGGGGGCAAAGAGGGAAATCTATGATCTATTAAATGAGATTAAAAAGGAAGGTAGATCTATTATAATGATTTCTTCAGAGATGCCAGAGATATTAGGAATGAGTGACAGAATATTGGTAATGCATGAAGGAGAATTAAAGGGAGAATTAAATAGAGAGGAAGCAACTCAAGAAAAGATAATGAGCTATATTGTTAGAGGGGAGGAAAACATAAATGAAGAATAAAGAAACTCTGGATAAAATGAGGCCATTACTGGGATTAATAATATTCTCAGTGATTATAAGTATATTGAGTCCAAGATTTTTGACTAAAAGTAATTTACTAAATGTATTTAGACAAACATCTATAAATGCAATAATAGCTGCAGGAATGACTTTTGTAATTTTAACATCAGGAATAGATTTATCTGTAGGTTCCATATTAGGTTTTTCTGGAGCTATAGCAGCAAAGATGTTGGCAACAGGGAGTAATATTTTCTTAGCCCTTTTAGTGGCCATGGTAATAGGAGCAATATCAGGGATATTAAATGGAATAATTATTACTAAAGGCAAGGTTCAACCCTTTATAGCCACTCTTGCAATAATGATACTCTTAAGGGGGTGCTACTATGGTTTTCACATCAGGTAGGCCGATAGCTGTATCAGGGGATAAGATATCTCCAATATTTAGATGGGTAGGAACAGGAAATATAGGTGGTATTCCAGTACCTATAATCATCATGGCAATAGTATTTATAATATGCTATTACATTTTAAACCATACCCAATTTGGCAGACATATATATGCTGTAGGTGGAAATGAAGAGGCAGCTTTATTGTCAGGAGTAAATACTGATAAAGTAAAGATATTGGCCTATACCATAAGTGGGATATTGGCAGCAGTGGCAGGCATTATTGTAACATCTAGATTATCCTCAGCCCAACCAACAGCTGGGGGGGATGGATATGAATTAGATGCTATTGCAGCAGTAGTCCTAGGAGGGACATCTTTAGTAGGTGGACAAGGAACAGTAATAGGTACAATAATAGGTGCATTAATTATAGGAATACTTAATAATGCTTTAAACTTAATGGATGTACAATCCTATTATCAAATGATAGCAAAGGCAATAGTAATCTTAATTGCAGTGCTATTGGATAAAAAAAAGAAAAATCAAAGTAAGGGGAGTGGTTTGATGAAAAAAAATAGGTTTATTACATGGTGAACTATCAAAGGTAATAGGTGAAATGGCTCATCATGACACTATCTTAATAGGGGATGCAGGGATGCCAGTACCAAAGGGTGTTCAATTAATAGACCTGGCAGTAGTCAATGGAGTTCCAAGCTTTTTTTTGAAGTATTAGAAGCAGTTTTAAGTGAATTATGCGTAGAAGAGGGAATTATCGATACAGAGATGAATGAAGTAAGCCCGCATATGAGAAAGAAGTTAGATGAGGTAGTAAAAGGGGGGAATTTAAATTAACTGAAATACCCCATGAAGAAGTAAAGGAATTATCTAAAGACTGTAAGGCAGTAATTAGAACAGGAGAATTTACTCCATATTCTAATATTATTTTGAAATCAGGAGTATTATTTTAATTATATGTGTAAAACTTTGTATTCAATAAAACAAGGGGGGGGTAAAAATGAAGATACTATTTGCTGGAGAATCTTGGGTAATAAATTCAACCCATATTAAAGGATTTGACCAATTTACAGAAACCAAATATGGTGAGGGAGGAAAGTGGTTAATAGAAGCATTGGAAGGTGCAGGTATGGAAGTTGATTATATGCCATGCCATATAGCAGCAAATGAATTTCCAACTACATTGGAGGAGATGCAAAATATGATGTAATAATCTTAAGTGATATTGGTAGCAATACCTTGCTACTAACTGAAGATGTTTTTGCAAAGGGCAAGAGGATGCCCAATAGGCTTCAATTAGTTAAAGAGTTTGTTGAAAATGGTGGTGGTTTTGCCATGATGGGAGGTTATATGACTTTCCAAGGTATTGATGGTAAAGGTAAATATGCCCATACAGCTATAGCGGATATTTTACCAGTAAAGATGATGGAAACTGATGACAGATTTGAAGCGCCAGAAGGGGTGACACCTACAATTGTAAATCCTGATCATCCAGTTTTGCAAGGAGTATCAGAGGATTGGCCACATTTCTTAGGTTATAATATGTTATTTGAAATAGACCCTAAGGATGTAATAGCCAAATGTAATGACCATGTATTTATGGCAGGTAGAGAATATGGGAAAGGTAGAACATTTACCTTTGCCAGCGATATTTCACCACACTGGGGCTCCCCCCCTGAATTTTTAGCATGGGAATCCTACAACACTTTGTTTTCTAATATGGCTAAATGGTTAGCCAAAGAAATATAATATTAAAAAGGAGAGAGGTTAATTATGAAGAGGATATTAGCATTATTAATGGTATTGGTACTAAGTGTATCTCTAGTAGCATGTGGTGGTAAAACAGATGAAGGTAAGGCACCAGAAGCTCCAGCAGAAACACCGGCTGAAACACCAGCAGAGACACCTGAAGAAGAAACATTTACAGTAGGTTTTGTAATTTCAACTCAAACAAATCCATTCTTTGTAACTTTAAAGGATGGAGCAGAAGCAAAAGCAAAGGAATTAGGTGTAGAATTAATAGTATTAGATTCACAAGATGACTCAGCAAAAGCAGCAGCAAATATGGAAGACTTAATTACAAGAGGAGTAGATTTAATCTTAGTTAACCCAACAGATTCAGATGCAATAGTAAACAGTGTTATAGCTGCAAATGAAGCAAATATACCTGTAATTACAGTAGATAGATCATCTAATGGTGGAGAAGTATTATCCTATATTGCTTCTGACAATGTTGCAGGTGGAAAGATGGCAGGAGAATTTATAATAGAGCAACTTGATGGAAAAGGTAAAGTAGTAGAATTAGAAGGTATTGCTGGAACAAATGCTGCAAGAGAAAGAGGAGAAGGATTTAACGAAGCTATTGAAGGTACAGAATTAGAAGTAGTAGCAAAACAAACAGCAGATTTTGATAGAGTTAAAGGTCTAGAAGTAATGGAAAACATACTTCAATCTCAACCAGAAATAGATGCAGTATTTGCACATAATGATGAAATGGCATTAGGTGCATTGGAAGCAATAAAGGCAAGCGGTAGAGAGATATTAGTAGTAGGATTCGACGCAACTGATGATGCAGTAGCAGCAGTAGAAGCTGGAGATATGGCAGCAACTGTAGCACAACAACCAGAATTAATAGGTGAAATAGGCGTTGAAACTGCAGTTAAGGTATTAAAAGGTGAAACAGTAGAAGAAAATATACCGGTAGAATTAAGATTAGTAACTAAATAGTTAAGCTTTAGAAAGCCCAACTAGGCTATATCTAGCTGGGCTTTCTTTATGAGCACATTGTTAGTTAAAGAAATATATTATATAATGAGGAAAGTATATAATATAGAGTATATTGGAGGTATTTAATGTTAGAGAAAATTCCTGTAATAATCGATTGTGATCCAGGATTAGATGATGCAGTAGCTTTATTGATGGCTGGTGCCAATGAAAAAAATAGATATAAAGGCAGTGACTGTGGTAGCTGGGAATCAGACACTGGATAAAGTAGGGAATAATGCCCTTAGGATTCTTGGATTTGGAGGGATTGATGTTCCCGTTGCTTTTGGCTTTGAAGAGCCTATAGTGAGAGAGTTAAATATTGCATCTGAGGTACATGGAGAAGATGGACTCTACGGAGTCAAGATTCCAGAATCTACTCTTAAGCCAAGTAATCTTCATGCTATTGACTTAATAGCGAAGATATTAAGAGAATCTAATGAAAAAAATTACACTTATTCCCATGGGACCTTTAACTAATATAGCTATGTTTTTAAAGATATATCCAGAATTAAAGGATAAAATTGAGAGGATTTCCTTGATGGGTGGAGCTATAAATGGCGGGAATAGAACTTCAGCTGCAGAATTTAATATCTTTGTTGATCCAGAAGCAGCAGATATAGTGTTTAAATCTGGAATTCCTATTACTATGTGTGGATTAGACGTTACTCAAAAACTATTGTATTTAAGGATGATATAGAAAGGATTAAGTCTATATCTAATCCAGTAGCTAAATTAGTGGGAGAGATTCTTGAAAATCTATCTAAATATCATAAAGAAGATGGGATTGAAGGGTGTTACCTACATGACCCTGTAGCTGTATCCTGTGTAGCCAATCCTACTATTATTAAAACCACACCTTTAAAGGTGGATATTGAATTACAAGGGAAATATACTACAGGAGCCACTGTTGGCAATTTTAATAAGAGATTTAATTATAATCCTAATGCAGATGTAGCTTTCGACATAGACAGAGAAACTTTTGTAAAAGAGATAATTGAATTAATGAAAAGATATTAATGGGGGGGCAGATTTCTGTCCTTTTTTTTATGTAGAAAATAAGGTTTTAAATTAATTAATCTTAAATCAAATAATAAAATAAACGATTTCCTATTGACATCTAAATCAAAAGGATATAAAATATAATACAAGATGTGCACGAGCACAGTAAAAACAATAGGAGGTTTTATGTATGAAAAGGTTTGTTGGAATAGTTTTAGCCATAATAATGGTGATTTCAATGGTGGGCTGTGGCACAACGGAAACTAATACTGATTCTGATTCTGGTTCTGGATCTGAATCTAAAAAAAAGTAATGGTTGGAGTATCAATGCCTACAAAATCACTTCAAAGATGGAACCAAGACGGAGAAAACATGAAAAAGATATTAGAAGAAAAAGGCTATAAAGTAGAACTTGAATTTGCAGAAAACAAGACTGAATCTCAAATCTCTCAAATAGAAAATATGATAACAAAGGGAGCAGAAGTAATAGTAGTAGCTGCAATAGATGGAAGTGCATTGACTAATGTTTTAGATAGTGCTAAGGAAGATGGCATCGATATCATAGCATATGACAGACTTATTATGAATACTGATGCAGTTAGTTATTATGCTACTTTTGACAATTATAATGTGGGAACAATTCAAGGTGAATATATTGAAGAAAAACTTGGTTTAAAGGATGGAAATGGACCTTTTAATTTAGAAATTGCAACAGGACCATTAGATGATAATAATGTTGTTTTCTTCTATGGAGGAGCAATAGATGTTTTACAAAAATATATTGATAATGGACAATTAGTTGTAAGATCAGGACAAACTACTAGGGAACAAGCAGCAACACCTAATTGGGATGAACAAGAAGCACAAGCGAGAATGGATAATATAATAACAGCGCATTATACTGATGAAAAATAGATGCAGTATTATGTTCAAATGATTCTGTGTCCCTTGGTGTACAATCAGCATTAAAATCTGCAGGATATGGAACTAGTGAGAAACCAATGCCTATATTAACAGGTCAAGATGCTAATATATCAAATGTAAAAGCAATAGTTGCTGGTGATCAATCCATGTCAGTATTTAAAGATACTAGGGCTTTAGCTGATAAAGTTGCTGAAATGGTTGATGCTATAGTTAGTGGTGAAGAAGCAGAAGTAAATGATACTGAAACATATGATAATGGAGTGAAAGTAGTTCCTTCATACTTATTAGAGCCTAAGTTTGTAGATAAGACTAATTATAAAGAGTTGTTAATTGATAGTGGTTACTATACGGAAGATCAGATAAAATAATTTTATTAAATTTCATACTAGTTTAAACTAGTATGAAATTTAATTTAAGTATCTACTTTTAAGATTAAAGAGTAGGAATGGTGATGTAAAATGGATAACACTTTATTGGAAATGAAAAATATAGATAAAAAAAATTCCCTGGAGTAAAGGCTCTTGATAATGTAAATTTAAAGGTAAAGAAAAATACTATTCATGCTATAGTTGGTGAAAATGGTGCAGGAAAATACTACAATTAATGAACATATT
>JMBW01000015.1_pt1 | contig 12170 bp, 14 predicted proteins | sample 616541 | NCBI WGS metagenome assembly JMBW01 (sample SAMN02727905, study PRJNA239997) | anaerobic digester metagenome | biome: anaerobic digester; isolation source: mesophilic anaerobic digester inoculated with municipal waste water sludge... | place: Germany: Bielefeld University, CeBiTec ...
TGAAATTTTACCTTATTTTTTTTAAAAACCATTTTCTCTTGCATCGGTTTTAAGACCTATTTGCCCAGTTTCGTAAGGCGTCAAAAGCTTGAATGGCTCTCGCGCGGTGGCTGAACGTATTTTTTTTGCTTTTCTGAAAGTTCTGCCATAGTCTGATTTCGGTCGGCTAACAGGAAAATGGGGGGGTCAAAGCCAAAGCCATTTTCTCCGCGAAAATCTTCGATTATTTGTCCAGGGCAGATACCATGAGAACTGTATATTTCCTGTGAATTGATGTAGAGGATCGTTGTTGAATGAAAGGCAGCCAGCCAGGGCTTGGGCTTTTCTGCAAGTCTGCCCAAAAGGTAAAAACAACGGTCACGGTCAGTGGCGTTGTCGATTGAGATTAAACGGTGGGAGTGTATCCCTGGAAGACCATTTAATGCGCTGACTTCAAGCCCGGAATCGTCTGCCAGGACAGGCATATGGCTGGCTTCGTGAAATGCTCGCGCTTTGATTAAGGCGTTGGCATAGTAGCTATCGCCTGTTTCGGCGACATCAATTTTGATGCCTAGATCGCTTGGTTTGATGAGCTCCAGGTTTAAACCTGCTAAAAGCGCGGAAAGTTCCTGAAATTTGTGGGCATTATTGCTGGCGATGAGTAATTTTTTTCATAATAGCTGTCCCAGAATCCTTTTATATTTACGGCTTAGGATGGCATGATATAATTTAGAAAACCTAAGAGATTGTACTCGTTATGGAAAAGAAAATCTATTCACTACGCACAAATGTTGGCTATTTCTACAACCGGCCTATTGGTTACAGTCGCTCTTTTCATCAGGAATATGATGAAATTTTCATTCAACCTGACCTGAATTTAAGAGATTTGATTGTCGATTATACGTTTTCGCGCACGCGAGAAGGCTTGCTGTTACAAGCGCAATTAAGCACACATATGGAAGCGCAATGCGCGCGATGTCTAACCCCCCCTTTTTATGCGAATATAAAGTCAGAATTTGAAGAACTTTATACCTTTCCCGAACGCTTTCAGCAGGAAACGGATGATGAAACGATTCCTGAAGATGGCTATATTGATTTAGGCGTACTGTTCAGGGATTATTTGCTCATTGAACTGCCGATGAACAGTGTCTGCAAGCCTGATTGCAAAGGAATTTGTATTGAGTGTGGGCAATTATTGAATGAAGGGGGGGATTGTGAACACACTAATAGCCGCATCCTTTTTGATTAAATTTACAATATCGAAGCACGTTATGGTGATAAAATTTTGAAACACATTTAAGTGGAGTTAACTATGAATGAAAATATATTAATTGCAATTGCATGGCCATACGCTAACGCGGATATCCACGTCGGCAATATTACTGGCTCACATCTTCCTGGGGATATTGTCGCCCGTTATCATCGTTTGCGCGGGCGCAATGTACTGATGGTCTCAGGTGCTGATGCTCACGGAACACCCATTACCATCAAAGCTGACCAACTTGGTAAGACCCCCCCTATGCAGGTTTACGAAAGCTATCAACCGCGTTTCGTCGAATTGTTTGAACGTTTGGGTATCAGTTATGACTTGTTTACATCAACGCATACCGAGAATCATTTTGAAATTGCTCAAAAGGTTTTCGTAACACTGCTTGAAAATGGTTATTTACACACTGAAATTTCAAAGCAGTGGTTTAGCGAAAAGCAACAACGATTCTTACCCGACCGCTATGTGGTGGGTACGTGTTATCTTTGTGGCGCGGAAAGACAAAGGTCAGATCAATGTGAACTGTGTGGGCAAATATTAGACCCGGAAAACTTATTGATCCGATTTCAATTATTGACGAATCAACACCGGTGCTAAAGGAAACCGAACATTATTATCTCGATTTACGTTCACTCGAACCAAAAATCCGCGATTTTTTTGCTTGAACGTGAAGACTACTGGCGACCGAACGTGATGCGCCAGAGTTTAGGTAATATCGAATCGGTAGGCTTGAAACCAACATCAATTACAAGGGACCTGCAGTGGGGGGGTATTCCCGTGCCACTTAAAGGCTGGGAAAACAAGGTGCTTTATGTTTGGTTTGAAGCCGTTATGGGATATCTTTCCGCGACGATTGAATGGTCAAGTCTGCATGAAAACCGAACGCCTGGCGTGACTGGTGGACTAATCCTGACGCGAAGGCTTTTTACTTCATTGGTAAGGATAATATTACCTTCCATGCGGTAACCTGGCCGGCAGAATTGCTGGGTATGGATACTGGTTTTGATGCCCATATGGGAGCAAAATCCCGCAAGCTCTTAATTTGCCTTACAATGTGCCTGCCAACGAGTTTATGAATCTGGAAGGACGCAAAATTAGCGGTTCAGCTAACTGGGCGGTTTGGGGGGGACTGGATATACTCGATCGTTATGACGCCGATGCTATTCGCTATTATCTGACCGTGACCATGCCCGAAACCCGTGATACGGACTGGGACTGGGAAGATTTCTTCAATCGCAATAACAGTGAACTCTTAGCGACGTGGGGGGGCAACCTGGCAAATCGCGTGTTGAGTTTTACTTATAAAACTGGGTTGGTGTTATTCCTGCACCTGAAGAACTGCGTGATTCAGATAAGGAATTACTGCAAAAGATTTCAGATGGTTTTGATGCCGTTGCTGAAAAGATTGAAAAAGTAGAACTTCGAAACGCCTTAGGACAAATTATGGACTTGGCTACTGAAGTCAATAAATATCTTGATGTGCATGCGCCCTGGTTTGAAATTAAAACCGACCGCGCGCAAGCTGAAAAATCTGTCTTTACAGCTATCCAGGCTATTGAATGGCTGAATGTCATGTTTGCACCTTTCCTGCCACACACATCTGAGGCGCTGCATAAAATTTTGAACCATCCTGGAACGCTTTTTGGTGTCAGCAAGCAAAAAGAAGTCAAAGATGAGCTTGGCCAACACCTGACGCTAGGCTACGAATTGCAAGAAGATTGCCTCAGCAAACCCGGATATGATTTGTGGCAAGCAAAAGAAATGGAAGGCGGGCGAGAGTTCAATAAGCCAACACCATTGATCAAAAAGCTGGACGCCAGCATTATCGCTGAAGAACGCGCGCGATTGGGTTAGGTGTTTTGTAGGATAAAATAATAATAATTAGGTCTGTGTTGGTTACCGACACTCGCCAGATAGATGATAGAAATTTATGGCCATCCGAGCATAGTGCCTGGTGGCCATTTCAATTTAAATAAGATTGATTTTGGGTGAGATAGTCAGGTATGTATTCGCTAAGGCTAATGGCGAATTTCTAAGTGGTAAAAAAAACACGAGCCAGACAGGAATGTGTCACTGGCAGTTTTACAAGGTCTTATCTTTTTTTCTAAAATCGAATCATGGATAAAATCATTGCCAGGACAATGATGATGGACAGGATTGCAATAAGAATTTTATAAGCTCTGTTGGTGTTTCGAGTCATATTACTCCAGTTGGGTCTTGATTTGTTGTGCTAAATTTAGCGAAATGCCTTTGATGCCGGCGATATCTTCCGCATTGGCATTTTTAATGCCTTCAATGGAGCCAAAGCGCTCAATCAGGGCACGTCTGCGGGCTGGTCCGAGACCGGGAATTTCCTCCAGGCGGGACATCATGCCTATTTTACCACGGCGATTTCTGTGAGCAGTAATGGCAAAACGATGGGCTTCGTCGCGAATGCGCTGCAAGAGAAACAGGCCTTGCGAACCGTCATCAAGACGAATAGAATCTGACTGCTTGGGAACGAAGAGCTCATCTTGTTTTTCTGCCAGCGCGGCAATGAAAAACTTATCTTCTAAACTGAAATTTTTATCACTTCCAAAGCAGCTGAAAGCTGTCCTTTTCCGCCGTCAACAATGAGTAAATCGGGCAAAAGACTAAAAGCCAAATCCTGTTTTTGCCGGGTTCATCTTTTTGTTGCAAGGCTTCTTCGTAATTCGCAAAGCGGCGGTGTAGGGCTTCAGCCATTGAGGCGTAATCATTTGGGCCTGTTACACCGCGGATGTTGAAGCGCCGGTAAAGCTTCTTGTTGGCAACGCCACGTTCAAAAACGACCATACTGGCGACACTTGCCATGCCCTGGGTATTGGAGACGTCGAAACACTCGATGCGGTTGGGTGGGGGGGCAGGCATGTCTAATGCGCTTTGTATTTGTGCCAGGGCTTCCTTTTGACGGTCTTTATCAGCTTTCCAGCGGGTTTCCAGGGCGGTAAGCGTTTCTTTGGCGTTTTCTGTTGCCATTTCTACTAATTCGCGCCATTTTCCGCGCTTGGGTACCTTGATTTCAACTTTCTGACCACTCCGTTTGGTGTTTAGCCATTCCCTGATGATATTGGCTTCATCGACATCTTGCGGGAGAAGGACATTTTTGGGGATAAATGCAGCTTGAGAATAGAATTGCTTGATGAATTCTTCCAAAACTTCACTGTTTTCTTCGTCGTTGGTGCCTTCAAGAATGAAGTATTCTCTGCCTATCATTTTGCCACTGCGAATGAAGAAAACTTGCACACAGGCTTCGTTGTCGCCACGTGCCATGGCAATGATGTCGGAGTCTTGTTGGCTATCCGAGACGATTTTTTGGCGTTCAACCACGCGTTCAATCGCGTTGATTTGGTCGCGGATAGTGGCGGCTTTTTCGTAATTGAGCGCGTCTGAATGTTGCGCCATGTCGCTTTTGAGGCGCTTCATGATGGCATCGGTTTTGCCTTCCAAAAACTTGCATAAATCATCCACAACCTGACGGTAGCTTTCCTGGTCAACCGCTCCGATACAAGGGCCTAAACACATTTTTAAATCATAATACAAACAAGGACGGGTGTCTTTGCCCGTGATATGTCGATTGCAACTCAGTACAGGGAATATCTTTCGCAACACGTCCAGGGTCTGATGCACTGCCCAAACGGATGTGTATGGTCCAAAATACCTGGATCCATCGTTGTCCATCTGGCGGGTAACGGTTAGCTTTGGAAAAGGATCCGCCCAGCTGACTTTGATGTAAGGATAGCGTTTGTCATCTTTTAGTTTGACGTTGTAAAAGGGACGGTGTTGCTTGATGAGATTGAGTTCAAGGATGAGGGCTTCAAGTTCTGAACCTACAACAATCCAGTCAATATCGCGAATGGCCTTAACCAGCTGACGGGTTTTGAAATTTTGCGATGCGGTTTTCTGAAAATATGAACGCACGCGATTTTTGAGATTAATCGCTTTTCCGACGTAGATAATCTCATCTTTTTCGTTCTTCATCAGATAGCATCCAGGCTTATCGGGCAATGTGCATAGGATGTCTTGAATGTGCTGTTCATAGTTCATGACATCATTTTAACATCAAGGTATACAAACTTTATAAAATAAATCGACTTGGTATAATAAAACTATGAAAATAAAAGTACTTTCCGAACAACTTGCATCTCAAATTGCCGCTGGGGGGGAGGTGATTGAAAGACCTTCGTCAGTGGTAAAAGAGCTCATTGAAAACGCAATTGACGCCGGTGCGACACAAATCGAACTGGAAATAAAAGACGCAGGCAAAAAGCTTATACAAGTTTCCGACAATGGTGTTGGTATTCCTGCAGATGAAATTGCTTTGGCTGTATCGCGCCATGCGACGAGTAAGCTTAGCAAAGCCGAAGATTTATTTGACATTCGTACCCTGGGTTTTAGGGGTGAGGCGTTGTCTTCAATAGGGTCTGTGGCAAAACTGTCCATTGTCAGCAAGCATCGGGATGCTGAACTTGGCGCAGAAGTCAGCGTTGATGGGGGGGGCAAAACTGAAGGTGTAAAAGCAAAAAGCGCGCCTGATGGAACTGTGGTGCGGGTTGAGGATTTGTTTTTCAACGTACCTGCCCGACTAAAGTTTTTGAAACGAATACGACTGAAACCGACAGATAACCGGTCTGGTTACACGCTATGCCCTGGCTTATCCACATATTCGCTGGCAACTGATTCAGGATGGACGGGTGTATCTGCAAACGACTGGCAGTGGTGACCGCAAGGAAATCTTGCAGAGTTTGTTTGGTGTATCGGACGCCAAACGTATGTTGCCCATTCTTTTTGAAGATGGCGAAATGCGCATTGAAGGTTTCATCAGTGAACTGGGCTTTACGCGTTCAAACCGACGCGATATTACGTTGTTTGTCAATGGGCGCTGGGTTCAGGATGCGTCACTTACCGCAGCGGTAATCAGGGCATATAACACCATGCTGATGGTTGGACGTTTTCCCGTTGTTGTTTTATTTATTCAAATGCCACCGAACATGGTTGATGTGAACGTGCATCCTTCCAAGGCTGAAGTGCGGTTTAAGGAAAGCGACCAGGTCTTTAGTACTGTTCAACGCGCAATCAGGCGGGGGGGACTTTTGGCATACTCGCCAGTACCTGAACTCAATACAGCTGTTTTGTGGGGTCGTCCAGTTGAAGATATTTCCACATCAAAACCAGTACAGATGGAAGCTCCATGGCAAATGCCTGACCAGCAGCATGAAAAACAGAAGAATCAGAAAGGGTGCAAACTGGTTTTCAACCAGTCGGACAAACCCAAAGCTTACAGGCACCCTTATCTAGCGATTATCTGCCTGTTTTAAGGCTGGTAGGGCAAGTTGCGGCGACCTATCTCATCGCTGAAGGGCCAGATGGCTTGTATTTAATCGACCAACATGCTGCCCATGAACGGGTGCTGTTTGAACAAATGATGGCGCAGGCACGCTCGGGCATTGTGCCATCGCAGGCTTTACTGGAAGCAGCCGTGGTAGAACTGACGCCTGAAAAAGCGGGCATCCTGGAAGAACGGTTAGATGTGCTAAAGGGCCTGGGCTTTGAGATTGAAAATTTTGGGCCGAACTCCTTCACATTGCGCGCTATTCCTGCCATTTTGGCTGGGGGGGGTGATCCGGCAGAAGCCATTTACGCTGTGGTGAATGCTTTTGAAGAAGATGAGACGCCATTAATGGAAGAAATTCAGGATTTGGTGGCTGCCAGGGTGTGTAAACGTATGGCGATAAAGGCAGGGCAGATATTGAGCCCTGAAGAACAAAAAAAATCTTTTACTCAACCTGGAAACCTGTCAGGTGCCACGCACTTGTCCGCATGGTCGTCCAACGATGATTCATCTTAGCGCGATGATGCTTGAACGACAATTTGGTCGGACTGGGGGGGCGATTTAAATACAGGAACTGACGATGAAAGCATTATGGCTTGAAGAAAAACAATTGCGATTAAGGGATGATGTTCCATTGCCTGAATTAAATGCTGGAGAAGCGTTAATTAAAACGCATCTGGCAGGGATTTGTTCTACTGACCTTGAGATGCTTAAGGGCTACTATCCTTTTACGGGTGTGTTAGGGCATGAGTTTGTTGGGACAGTAGTTGAAGCACCTGATAATCCAGACCTTATAGGAAAAAGGGTAGTTGGAACGATTAGCATCTATTGTGGAGACTGTTCGGCTTGCAAGGCTGGTCGCACCGGTCATTGTGAAAAGCGTAGCACCCTGGGCATATTGAATTACCATGGCGTATTTGCTGAGTACTTTAAACTTCCCATAAAAACTTGATTTTAGTACCAGATAGTGTCGAAGAAGAAAAGGCTGTTTTACGGAGCTTTTGGCGGCGGCTTTGCAGATACCCTTGCAGTTGCATATCAAGCCTACGGACAAAGTCGTGCTGGTTGGCGCGGGGCGTTTGGGCTTGCTGATTGCCCAGGTCTTGAAATTAACGGGCGCAGATTTGAGCGTTGTCGTTCGGCGCCCTGAACCAGCCAAAATGCTTGAGAAATGGGGGGGAATAAAATGGGTTTACGCTAGTGAATTGCCCGATGCCTGTGCTGATGTTGTCGTTGAGGCAACTGGTTCTGCGCAAGGCTTTGCTTTATCGCAAAGGCTTGTTCGGCCAGCGGGAACTTTGGTTTTGAAGTCCACTTTTGCCGGTGATGTGCAAGTAAATCTTTCAAAACTGGTTGTTGATGAAGTCAATGTTATCGGCTCACGTTGCGGACCGATGGACGCGGCACTTCGCTTATTAGAACTTGGTTTGGTTGATACCAAATCGATGATAAGTTCGCAAATTCCTATTTCTCAGGGAATGGAAGCTTTTGATCTTGCCAAACAGCCTGGTATCTTGAAAGTTTTGATTTCTTTTGACGCATAGAAAGTTTGCCTTTATTCACAGAAAGTTGTGCTATAATATCGGCTCACGGGGGGGCGTGGCTCAGCCCGGAGAGAGCGCTCGGTTCGGGACCGAGAGGTCGGCAGTTCAAATCTGCTCGCCCCCCCGACAAAAGACAGGCTAAGCTTGTCTTTTTTTTGTTACAATCAAAGAAAACACAGGAGCGTGATATGTCCAGCGATACTCAAGTAATTTATTCAATGATGCGGGTTGGAAAGATTTATCCGCCTAACAAACAGGTTTTGCGGGATATCTCGCTTGGTTTCTATTACGGTGCTAAGATCGGCGTGTTGGGCTTAAATGGTTCCGGTAAATCATCGTTACTGCGCATTATGGCGGGAAAAGATACCGACTATTTGGGCGAAATTGCTATGTCGAAAGGCTATACAGTTGGTTTACTTGAACAGGAACCTGAACTGGACGATGAAAAGACGGTCATTGAGGTTATCAAGGAAGGCGTTCAGCTGATTGTGGACTTGCTTGCTGAATATGACGCGGTGAATGAAGCCTTTGCTGAACCTGATGCTGATTTTGAAAAGCTGATTGCCAAACAAGCACGTTTGCAAGATGAACTTGAAAAGCACGACGCGTGGAACCTGGACAGTAACCTGAAAATGGCGATGGGTGCCTTGAACTGTCCTGATGCTGATACGCCGATTAAGGTGCTATCTGGTGGGGGAACGACGTCGGGTTGCCTTAACGCGTTTGCTTTTGCAAGAACCCGATATTTTGCTCTTGGATGAGCCGACCAACCATCTTGACCCTGAATCTGTGGCTTGGCTTGAACATCATCTGCATAACTACAAGGGCACCGTGATTGCGGTTACTCACGACCGTTACTTTTTGGATAACGTGGCGGGGGGGTGGATTCTGGAACTGGACCGCGGACATGGTATTCCGTGGAAAGGGAACTATTCCAGCTGGCTTGAACAAAAGCAAGAACGCTTGCGTATTGAAGAAAAAAACAGAAAGCAAGCGCCAGCGTACACTTCAAAACGAGCTGGAGTGGATACGTATGTCGCCTAAGGCCCGTCATGCAAAAGGACAGGCACGTGTGAACGCTTATGAGAAACTGCTGTCGCAGGAATATGAAAGAGAACGTCAAGACCTTGAAATATACATTCCACCAGGACCAAGATTAGGGGGGGATGTCGTTATAGAAACGCATGGACTTAGCAAAAGTTATGGAGACCGTGTTTTGTTTGATGACGCGAATCTTGTTATTCCCCCTGGGGGGCGATTGTGGGGGGGTTATCGGTCCGAATGGTTCCGGCAAATCTACATTAATGAAAATAATTGCCGGGGGGGCAGAGACTGCAGATAAGGGGGGGCAGGTGCGCATAGGAGAAACGGTTAAACTTGCGTATGCCGATCAATCGCGGGCATTGAACCCAAGCGATACGGTTTATGAAGCAATCACCGGAGGTGCGGAATATTTGCTGCTGGGTCAGGTTACAGTCAACGCGCGGGCCTATTGTGCGTCGTTCAACTTCACAGGATCTGATCAACAAAAGTTAGTCAGTGAGTTAAGTGGTGGGGAGCGAAATCGGGTGCATTTGGCGAGAACTTTGAGCACAGAAGCGAATGTATTGCTTCTCGATGAACCAACAAACGACTTGGATGTAAATACTTTGCGCGCACTAGAAGCAGCGCTTGAAGATTTCGCGGGAACCGCAATAGTTGTCAGCCATGACCGCTGGTTTTTAGACCGCATCGCAACGCATATCCTGGAGTTGGGGGGGCATGAAGATGCGCCAAAACTGTACTTAGGAAACTGGTCGGATTACGAGCAATATCAGCTTAGTCTTGGCCGAGAGATGGGTATCAACCGACGTGACAGAATGCGAAGTTTAAAGAGAGACTAATTAGATCCAAAATCATTAAATTTAAAAGCCGTGGCTTGACCACGGCTTTGTTGTCGACGTTAGAATATTAAGCAATAACCTTCACATCTTGTGCCTGGGGGGGCCCTTTTTCGCCTTGCACAATCGTAAATTCAACCTTTTGGTCTTCTTTCAAGGTTCTGTATCCATCGACTTGAATAGAGCTGTAATGGACGAAAACATCTTTCGCGCCACTATCTGGGGGCAATGAATCCAAAGCCTTTTTCACCATTGAACCACTTAACGGTTCCTTTTTCACGTTCTGACATTCTAAAAAAATCCTCTCAATACTGAAATTGTTTTGTGTTACTGGGGGTTTACTTCATGAGATACGCGCAGATATGCAAACTGCCAATACGCGCTTAACTTTACTACAATCCTAAAATTGCGTCAAACAAAATCACTTATAATTGCTTTGGTGTAAGTTTGCAAAACCTGGTCTTTAACTTCCGTTGCCGAGATAATCCATGATAGATTTTGCTGCTTTGCGACCGGCACCCATTGCCAGGATGACCGTTGCGCCACCGGTAACGATATCACCTCCCGCGAAAACGCCTGGCAGACTGGTCTGCATGGTTTCGGGGGTTAACAGTGATATGTCCCTGGATGTTAACGTCAAGTCCGGGTGTATTCTTTTGGATAATGGGGTTTGAACCATTGCCAATGGCAACAATGGCGCGGTCTATGTGCAAGATATAGTCACTGCCTTCAATCGCTTTAGGGCTTCTTCTGCCGGATTTATCAGGTTCGCCGAGCTCCATTTCACCAAACGAACGCCGGTGAGCCAGCCTTGACTGTTCCCATAAAATTCCTGCGGATTGCGTAAGAAGGTAAACTCAACGCCTTCCGCCATGGCATGTTCGATCTCTTCTTTTCTGCCAGGCAGTTCTTCTTCGCTGCGACGATAAATGATATAGACTTTTTTTTGGCACCAAGTCTGAGGGATACTCGTGCGGAATCAAGGGCGGTATTGCCACCACCAAAGACGGCAACAGTTTTCTCATGCATATTAAGAATCGGTGTGTCAACCTTGGGATAGGTGTAGGCTTTCATAAGGTTAACGCGGGTGAGAAACTCGTTGGCAGTGTAGATGCCAATCATCGATTCACCGGGAATATTCAAAAAGCGAGGTAAGCCGGCACCGGAACCGATAAAGACAGCTTTGTAGCCCATTTCATTTTGCAGGTCCTGGATGGTGTGGGTAGCGCCAATCAAAACGTTGGCTTCAAATCGAACGCCCATCTTCGCGAGTGTTTCTACTTCGTTGCTGACGATTTCTTTTGGCAGACGAAACTCAGGAATGCCATAGCGCAATACACCACCAAAATCATGAAATGCCTCATAAACGGTTACTGGATAGCCCGCGCGTGCCAAATCGCCCGCGCAACTTAGGCTTGCTGGCCCGGATCCAACGATGGCAACCGGTGGCAATGTGTTCGTTGCTTTACTTTCTATCTGAATTGACGCGTCTTCTTTCGCAAGCAGGTCTGTTGCATAACGTTCAAGTGCGCCAATAGCGATCGGTTGGCCACGTCTTCCAAGAACGCAATTACCTTCGCATTGGTCAGCTTGCGGACAGACACGCCCACAAACCCGTGGCAAGGAGTTGTCTTCCTTGATGAGTTTGCCAGCTGCGATTGGGTCACCAGATTTGATTAGTCGAATAAAATCGGGGGGGATTTTAACGGATACCGGGCAGCCTTCAACACATTTAGGCACAAGGCAGTCCAAACAGCGATTTGCTTCGGCTAAAGCCTGCTCTGGGGGGGTGAAGCCCAAGGCAACTTCTTCAAAGTTGTGGATGCGTGTTTCAATGGGTAATTCGGGCATCTGTTGGCGTTCTTTTTCGCCGGCAAGTGGATAGTCTTCGAGATTAGGTTTTTCAAGCGTGGCGATTGCTGTATCAAGGCGGCAATCTTCATCATGGTTATAAGCGCGGTTACGATAGATGATGGTGTCAAAATCGACTTCATGGCCATCAAATTCCGGGCCTTCAACACAGGTGAAACGGACTTTGCCACCAACCAATACGCGGCATCCGCCACACATGCCAGTACCATCAACCATAATGGTATTAAGAGAAACAATGGTGGGGATATTATAGGGTTTGGTTACCTGAAGTTATGGCA
>JMBW01000016.1_pt1 | contig 12133 bp, 21 predicted proteins | sample 616541 | NCBI WGS metagenome assembly JMBW01 (sample SAMN02727905, study PRJNA239997) | anaerobic digester metagenome | biome: anaerobic digester; isolation source: mesophilic anaerobic digester inoculated with municipal waste water sludge... | place: Germany: Bielefeld University, CeBiTec ...
GGGGGGCGCCAGATTGTGGCTCTGGAGGTCGTGGGTTCGAATCCCATCATCCACCCCATTATATTTTTAAATGACCCATTAGCTCAGGCGGTAGAGCACCTGACTTTTAATCAGGGAGTCCGGCGTTCGAGTCGCCGATGGGTCACCACCTTTTAATTAATTTATTTAAACAATGCGGGAGTGGCGGAACTGGCAGACGCGCTAGACTTAGGATCTAGTGTCTTTGACGTGGGGGGGGTTCAAGTCCTCTCTCCCGCACCAAAGGAATTGGCGGAAGTCAATTCTTTTTTTTAATGCCTTATGGAGGTTTTTCTTAATATGAAAGGTATACTAATATTAGGTGTGTTGGTAATATGCATATTGATATATAATTATATTCAGATAAGTAAATTCTATGTAAATAAGATAGTTTTATATAGCACAAAAATATCAAAGGAGCTTAGGATAACTCAAATATCTGACTATCATGCTAATTATAGGATTGATAAGGAAAAGTTGTTAAATGATATAAAGAAATTTAATCCCCATATTATCGTATTAACTGGAGATCTTATAGATAGTAGAACTAAAAATATAGAGCCAACTCTAGATTTCATAAAGAGTATAATGGCAATAAATAAGAATATTTTTTTTATGTTAATGGGAATCATGAATTAAACTGTATATTTGGGGGGGATAAATTTATTTCAAGCTTGGAGATAATGGGTGTAAATGTGTTAGTAAATACTGGGGGGGAAACCATAGATATTAATGGAGAAAGGATTAATATTTGTGGTGTAAGTTTTTATACTACTAAGAAAGAGTATGAAGATAGTCTAAAACATATAGATGAGCAAAACTATACCATATTATTATCCCATTCGCCAAATAGGCCAATATATTATATGACAGGAAAAGAAGACTTAATAATATGTGGGCATACTCATGGGGGACAAGTGAGATTACCTTTCATAGGAGCTATAATAGCTCCTGGTCAGGGATACTTTCCCAAATATGATAAGGGTATATTTGAATTAGGAAATAATACTATCTTATATATAGATAGTGGCCTAGGAAATAGTGTATTTCCTATTAGAGCATTTAATAGAATCCAGATAAGCAATATTACTATAAAGGGAAATAATAATTGACCTTAAAGATTTTTACATTTATAATATATTATATAGGTATGCACCCTTAGCTCAGTTGGATAGAGTCGCTGACTTCGAATCAGTTGGTCGGGGGTTCGAGTCCCTCAGGGTGCGCCACTAAAACCTTGTAATCATAATGGTTACAAGGTTTAGTTTTATATATCGGTTTACATAACTGGGGACAGAAATATTTATTGATTCCTTGTAATAATTTAGGAATATGGCAAGAAGAAATTATCATTTCTATACAGATTTCTATAGTAACTATGGATTGTATGATGTTGTAGTGGATTCAAAAGCAGAAAAAAAAGAAAGTAGATTAGTAAAATAAGTGTAATATTTTTGTAATATATTGATATAATAGAAAGTGAGAAGAAGTATAGGGGAGGTATCTGCTCCCCCCTATGAAAACTAACTCTTTTTTTTGTGTAGAGAGCTCTTCTTTATCAGAGGAGCTCTTTGCATTTTTGTTTATAGAACTAAGATTAATTAGACTAATCATTAGATTTAGTAAAGCTGTCAAAGTTTTTAAGAAGGTTTCATAAAAAGACATTATTCTCACCTCCTATGTATAAACTCTAATGAGTTAAATGTCTCATAGAGGTGAGATTAAAAAGAGACAGATAGGCAAAATATATTTATTATTATTATTGTATGAGCTTGTTTACTTAAATATTCTTATTTTGGTAAAAAAAAGGCCAGAATTAATTTTTGGTCTTTTTTTTGTTTTTGTAAAAATATAAAGATTAAAAGCTATACATAATTAACTTTAAAAAAAAGAAATACATTATTTTATGTAGAATAGAGCCTGAAAAGTAAAATAGATAATAATATAATGGAAATATTGTTTATTATTTAGTAACTTATATACAAATAAAATATATAATTTATAGTGGGTGTTATATCATGAATTATAAAATTTAGCATATAGCTATTAGTAAGACCAAAAGACCTAAAGATATGGCTACGAGAGAAGAGATAATGATGATATTTAGATCAAAGGGGGTAATATAATGTATGATGACTTTATGACTCCTGAAGTATTGACTACTTTCGTAGGATTAGTTTTAGCTACAAATGTTATAGTTCAGTTTACAAAATCCATTATAAAAAAAAGCAATTAGGTGATAGTTATGTAAGACTGTATACTTTTATAATAGCTCTTATTTTAACATTTGCATTTAGTAAAACTGGAGAAGGCATACAGGGAATAATTATCACTCTTATTAATGCAATATTGATAACTATTGCTGCTATGGGAGGCTATGAGATGATATCAGATCCTTTAGCACAAAAGAGGAAATGACATAGAAGTAAACATATATCAAAAATAGGAATATAATCCATCCCTATTTTGTTGTACTATATAAAGAGGAAAAGGGGGGGTTGACTATATAGAATATGATATTAGGATATATTGATTTATAACATAAAAGGGAGGAAGAAGATACATGAAGGAAAAATTAATGGAGATGCCTAAAATTGAACTACACTGCCATTTAGATGGTAGTGTAAGGGTAGAAACCATGTATGAATTATTGCTAGAACAAGGGGGGGAAATAAACCCTATGGAGATGGAGCAATTTGAACAAATGGTTAGGGTAAAAGATGATTGTAAATCTTTAAAGGAGTATTTGGAAAAGTTTAAATATCCTTTGAAGATTATGCAGAGAAAGGAATACTTAGAAAGGATCACCTATGAATTACTAGAAGACTTAAGTTTACAAAATGTAAAATATGTAGAGATAAGATTTGCTCCTTTTCTCCATATGGAAGAGGGCCTTACCTTTGATGAAGTAGTGGAAAGCGTATTAAGGGGGGGAATGGGAAAAGGACAAGAGGAATTTGGCATATTATCCAATGTAATACTTATATGTATGAGACATGAAGGGGGGTAGAAAATAGTATAGAAATCGTTGAACAGGGAGAGAAATACCTAGGCAAAGGAGTTGTAGCAGTAGATTTGGCAGGAAACGAAGCAGATTTTCCACCGGAAATTCATCAAAAGGCTTTTCAATTAGCCTTTGAAAAGGGATATAATATTACTGTACATGCAGGGGGGGAGACTGGCATAGAGGAGAATATAGTAAAATCTATAGAACTACTCCATGCTGATAGAATAGGCCATGGAATAGCAGCTATAAAGGATCCAGATATAATGGAGTTAATAAAGGATAGAGGAGTATCTGTTGAAATGTGTCCTATAAGCAATTTACAGACAAAGGCTATAAAAACAATAGAAGAATATCCTATAAGGGACTTCTTTGATAAAGGATTAAATATAACTGTAAATACAGATAATATAACAGTTTCTAATACTTCCTTACAGAGAGAATATCAATTATTGATGGACAAATTGGGATTTTCTATGGATGAAATATATACTTTAATAGATAACTCCATAGAAGCTGCTTTTTTTTATCAGAAGAAGAAAAAAAATAGGTTAAGGAAGATTATAATAGAAGAGTTAGGATAATAAAGGCTAATATAGAATTAAGCTATAATTTTTTTTAACTAAAGAATATTTTTATATTCAATATCTCCTACCTATACGTATTTTTTTGATAGTATAGTTTAAAAAAAATTAAACTATTTAGCATCAAGTGAATATAGTGTAGGGAGGAGGTATAGACTGTGATAAAGGGAAAGATATTTAAAAGAATAGGCTTATTTATAATTGTTTTTTTTATTTACAATTACATCAAAAGGGCTTGCTAAATCCCTAGAAAACGAAATCCTTTTAAAGGGATATGTAAGCAAAGGATTTAATAGAAACAATTTAGAAGAGAGGAATACCTTATTGCGTTTTCAAGCGGAAAATAATCTACTAGTTGATGGAATTATTGGAGAGTTAACAAAGGAGGCATTAAATAAGGATAATAGGCGGATAATAGATATTATTCCTCAAGAAGTTGAAAAAAAAGATTGGTTTATAGTTGTTAACAAGACGAAAAAAAATACTTACCGTATATTATAAGGGTGAAGTATATAAAAAAATATCCTGTAGCTTTGGGAAAAATCTCTACTCCTACACCTGATTATAAGTTTACAATTATAAATAAGATAAAAATCCTTACTGGGGAGGAATGGGAGGCAAATATAAACCGGTAAAAGGAGGGGGGGCGCCTAATAATCCATTAGGCAAAAGATGGATAGGTCTTTCAATTGAAAAATATAAAGGTTATGGAATTCATGGGAATTCACAACCTACTTCCATAGGTAAATATATATCAGCAGGGTGTATTAGGATGATTAATGAAGATGTGGAGGAATTATTTCAGTATATACCTATTAAGACAGAGGTATGGATTGGTACAGAAGAGGTTTTAGAAAATTGGGGGGGAATTAAGCAATATATAGAATATGAGAAAATGGAAGAAGTATGTAAAATAGTTTTAAGAAATATAGAATGGCAGTTAATGTTAGAACTGCCATCCATTTAACACATATATCCAATGTATTGTAAGAGGTATAGGGGTAAGCCAATTGGAACTCAATATTCAATAATTTTCAATATTACTTCTACAGCCTTTTCCATAGCGAAAACTGGAATATATTCATATTTTCCATGGAAGTTATGGCCCCCCCGGTAAATAGATTAGGGCAAGGTAAACCCATATAGGATAGTCTGGCACCATCAGTTCCGCCTCTTATAGGCTGATTATTGGCTCAACTCCTACTTCTTTCATAGCTTTTTTTTAGCAATCTCAACAATTTCCATAACAGGGACAATTTTTTTTCTTTCATATTATAGTAGGAATCCTCTATTTCAAGCTGGACTATATCCCCCCCATATTTATAGTTTAAGAATTTAACAACTTCTTTTAGAACATCTTTTTTTTCTTGTAAACTTATCCATATCATGATCTCTAATAATATAGGACATATGGGTTTTTTTCTACAGTACCAACAAAATCATCTAAAAGATAGAATCCTTCATAGCCTTCAGTATATTCAGGCCTTTCATTGACAGGAAGCATAGAATGTAGTTCCATACCTATTAATATGGAGTTGACCATTTTGCCCTTTGCAGTACCTGGATGTATATTTACTCCCTGGATAGATATATTTGCAGTTGCAGCATTAAAATTTTCGTATTCTAATTCTCCTATGGGACCTCCATCTACAGTATAAGCAAAATCTGCACCAAATTTTTCAACATCGAAATAATCTGCTCCTCTACCTATTTCTTCATCAGGAGTAAAACCAATCTTAACGGTCCCATGGGGGGGAATATGAGGATTTTCGATTAAATATTCCACTGCTGTAATTATTTCTGCAATACCTGCTTTGTCATCTGCACCTAATAATGTAGTGCCATCTGTGGTAATTATAGTTTCCCCTATATAATTTTTTTATTTCCGGGAAGTCATCTACAGATAGTATTATATTATTTTCCTTATTCAACACAATATCTTTACCATCATAGTCCTCTACTATATTTGGTTTTACATCTTTCCCTGACATATCTGGACTTGTATCCATATGGGCTATAAATCCTATAGTGGGCACTTCCTTTTCAATATTTGAAGGCAAAGTAGCCATTACATACCCATTATCATCTACTGATACATCCTCAAGGCCTAATTGTTTTAATTCATCACCTAATACCTTTGCAAATTCCAATTGATTTTCAGTACTAGGAGTAGTTTGAGATTTTTCATTAGAAGTTGTTTCAAATTGGACATATTTCAAAAATCTATTTAATACTTTAGACATAATAATCCCTGGTTTCTAAAATCATATTAAATGATTTTTCACTTAATAATAAGTGGTAGCATCACAGGATTCAGCTAATAGGTATAGTCTCTTAATTATAAATCTCGTATAGCCTTATTTATATTTTATAAATAAGTACAACAAGATTAAAGGCGTTACCTTTTCCTATTTATATATCTAGATTGCCAAAGGCTTTTCCTTCTAGGTGTCCTTTAACAAGATATATCTTAGGAAGTTATACCTAGTATGCTTTTTCTGTTTCTTTGCCACAAACCAGGTATTTCACCACCTTTCTTTCTCTTTTAGCCATACTTTTAATATTTGTTAATAGCTTTTTATATGCAAATTAATCTTTTATTCTTCTAAATTTTTTTTCTTTACTTCTCTATCGCCTTTAAGGCTTAGGTCTTCTATGGCTAGGGAATACTTTTTAGTTTTTTTTGTTAATAGTTTAGACATAAGTTTTATTCCCCCCCGTGTTTAAGTTTATCCTAAATTATTTGGCATATCAACATATTTTATAACTATTTAATATATTTTGGTATTATTTTTGCAAGCTACTTCTACCTCCTAAAAGATATTTTAACTATATTATATATTAAATATGAGAAATCTATTAATTTTAGTTGTAGAAATTTGTATGAAAATTTAATTTAATTGTCATAGAAATTTTTTTGAGATATTGATATAATGGTAAAAGAGACTATGGGGAGAAGGTATTTATTGTTTTGGTTGTTTCAATCTATTTTATTTGTGGTATTTAATAAACAAGAATATGAAATAACACTTAGAAGTATGGAATATATTATTTATGAATACAGGAAACTTTACAGGAAGGAATAGCCGACCAGAACCTTTGGACCTTTTAGATATTTATATGAAAGGGGGGGAAGGAAGAAGATGGAAAATAGTTTTTTTTATTAGAGGAGATAAAAAAAACGAAATAGAGGATAAAAGAAAAGCGTTAAACCAGTTAATCCTTGTAGATGCAGACAAAGAAGATATTTTAAAATTTAGTATTGAATTGGACAGACTTATTGACAAATACTATAGCCTTAAATTAAATAAAAAAAACAGAGCAGATGATTAGAAAATCTGCACTGTTTTCATACTATTATTTGTATTGTAAGACTTCCTAGAGCTGATAGTAAAAGAATAAAATGCCAACTATTGCGACTAAGATAATTAGTATCCAGTATAATGTTTTTTTTACGCACAAAGAAAAACTTCAATAAAACCACCTCGCATTAGTCCTGGTAATATAATCTATTTTAAAGTGTGACAATATATACCAAGCAATTTGATTTTTACTGTTTCATTTGTTTTAAAAGAATGGTATTATATATATAAACTATGGATAAAGGGGGGGAGAAACTCTAATGACTGTTAAGATTTTAAGTGATAGTGCTTGTGATTTACCTGATGAAATAATAAAAGAACTTGATATAGAAATTTTACCAATTATAGTCATGAAAGGTGATGAAGAATATTTAGATAAGGTCACAATAGATCCTAAAAAGATGTATGATGATATGCGAAAAGGAGTAGTATACAAGACAGCACAGATACCACCTAAAGTATTTGAAGAAAAGTTTGAGGAGATAGCTAAAAAAAAGGAGAGTCTACTATATATATAGCATTTTCATCAGGACTTTCAGGTACTTATGAAACATCGGTATTGGTTAGGGATTCTTTGAAGGAAAAATATCCAGACATGGATATAGATATAGTGGATTCAAGGTCTGCGTCGGTAGGATTTGGTTTATTGGTCCAAAAAGCTGGAAAGATGGCTAAAGAAGGTAAAAGTAAAGAAGAAATATTAGATATGTTAGATTTTTATGTAAAGCATATTGAGCATATATTTACTGTAGATAATTTAGAGTATTTATTAAGAGGAGGAAGAGTTAGTAGAGCGGAAGCATTTCTAGGGGGGGACTATTAGACATTAAGCCTATTTTAGATATACCTGAAGATGGTACTTTAAGACCAATAGAAAAAAATTAGAGGAAGAAAGAAATTATTGAAAAGAATGATTGGGATAATGGAAGAAAGGGGGGGAGGTAATGCAGATCTAAAGAATCAGACTATTGGAATAAACCATGGAGATGACTTAGAAGGAGCATTACAGTTAAAAGAAATGATAGAAGAAAGATTTGGTTGTACTGATTTTCTAATAAATATAATAGGTTGTGCTATAGGAGCTCATTCAGGTCCAGGTACTTTATCTGTATTCTTTTTAAATGAAAAATATGAGGAATAATAAAAATCCAGGTAATTACCTGGATTTTTATATTGACATTAATAAATTCTATGATATAGTAATAAAACATTATATCATTTAAAGGGGGGGTGATTATATTGTTGAAAGGTAAGCTAGTAAGGCTTAGAGAATATAGACAATCCGATGTAGAATTAGCCTATAAATATATGAATGATCCAGAAGTTTTACTAAACTTAGGCAATGGTATACCCTATCCCATGATTTTAGAAAAGGAACAAGAGTGGTTTGACAGTCAAATTAAGAGTAAAGATACCTATAGCTTTGCAATAGAATCCTTAGAAGACGGGATATATATAGGAGGCTGTGGAATTAACTGGTATGATTGGAAAATGGTACTGCAGAGATAGGTATATTTATTGGTAATCAACAATTTAGAGAAAAAGGCTATGGGACTGATGCTATGAAAGTACTTATAGATTTTATATTTAATCAAACTAATATAAATAGAATACAGCTTTCTACTTATAGCTTTAACGAACGAGCTTATAAAACCTATCTAAAATGTGGGTTTAAGGAAGAAGGCCGATTAAGGCAAAGGATATTTAGAAATGGAAAATATCATGATGAAATATTAATGGGGGGGCTATTAAGAGAAGAATATAATAAATTTTTTCTAAAAAAAAGGTATGGACAAATTCAATCAATAGTAGTATAATTGTTAATGTTGATTGAGTGTGCACCTTTAGCTCAGACGGTAGAGCAACTGACTCTTAATCAGTGGGCCCAGGGTTCGAGTCCCTGAAGGTGCACCATAGTAGAATCAAGACTTGCAGAAATTTTTTTTGTAAGTCTTTTTTTTATGCTTATTTTTGCGTTTTGACTACTATTTGTATCCAATATCATTTTTTTTGTAATTTTGGCAAGAAGTTTTTTTGCCTCCAAATACAGTCTATAGGGAATATAAGTTATAAAATGTTCTAAGATATGGTAGAACTTTAGGGAATAAAGTGAGCAAATGGGAGAGATGCAAAACAATAAAAAAAATTAATATTAGCTTGTAGTTTTATAAGTATATGTTGTATAATTGCTTTATAAAGTATAATTTATTTTTGGAAAAATTAAATATACCAAAGAAGGAGAAAAAGAATGGATAGGAAAATAAAATTAGGAATAATTATACCTATTTTACAGTTGGTTATAAGTATTATCTTTTTAGTATTAATATTTAAATTAGATATTATTCCTAATAAGTATCTAATCCCTATGGTTATTGTATTATTTGCACTTGAAGTGTTGACTTTATATACTCACTTATCTAATAAAGGTGAAAAGTTAGGAAAATATATTGCTGCTTTTTTTTATGTATTATTATGGTATTTGGCTCTTATTATTTATACAAAACTCAAGTTGTTCTTAAGGATATTTCAGGTGTTAATATAAAAGTTAATGATATATCTGTAATTGTAATGAAAGAGGATCCAGCTCAAAGCATAGAAGAATTAACAGATTATTTATTTGGAATCCAAAAAAACTATAGATAGAGAGAATGGAGACAAAGCTTTACATAAGATAAGGGAACAATTAGGAACAGAAGTTAAAGTATTAACTTTTAATGATTTTGATACACAAGTTGGTGCATTATATAATGGTGAAATTGGTGCTATACTAATAAATGAAGCTTACAGAGATACTATAGTTGAAACATTTAAAGATTTTAATGATAGGACAAGGGTAATTGAAAGCTATCGAATGGAAAGTTTGCTGGAACTTGCTACTAGTAATATAAAGGTAATTGAGGATTCCTTCAATGTATATATAAGTGGTATAGATACTTATGGCCCCCCCATTAGAAATACAGGAAGAAGTGATGTTAATATTATAGCAACTATCAATCCTAAAAGTAAATATATATTATTAACTTCAACTCCTAGAGATTATTATTTACCTCTTCCCATTTCTCGTGGTATGGAGGATAAATTAACTCATGCAGGAATATATGGTATTGATGTATCTATTGGCACATTAGAAGAACTATATGATATTGATATAGATTATTATGTTAGAGTTAATTTTACGACTTTAGAGGAAATAATAGATGCTTTAGGTGGTATAACAGTATATTCACAATATGAATTTTCTTCAGGAGGATATAATTTTAAAAAGGGCTATAATGATTTAAATGGTAAAGAAACATTGGCTTTTTCTAGAGAAAGGTATTCATTTGCTTCAGGTGATAATCAACGAGGGAAAAACCAAATGGAAGTAATAAAAGGGATGATAAAAAAAAGCTACTTCTCCTGCTATTATTATCAAATATAATAATATATTAAATAGTATATCAGGAACTTTTGAAACTAATATGAGCTTAGAAGAAATTACAAGCTTAATAAAAATGCAGATAAATGACATGTCCCCCTGGAAGGTAGAGACCAATAGTGTTGTTGGTGAAGGAGCGAGAAAATCTACATATTCTTATAAAAGTAAACCATTATATGTTATGATACCAAATGTAGATTCTGTTAAAACTGCTAAGGAAAAAAAATAAATAAAGCGATGGAAATGGGGGGCGGTGAAAAATTCTGTCCCATTATTTTTTTTGTACTTTAATAACTAGTACTAAAGCAAATATTACAAAAATAGAAATTCTATAAAGGAAATATAATAAATTAGCTTTAAATAAGTTTTTAAGATAAATTATGAAATTATTAAAAAAAAGGAAATAAAAACATCAATAATAAAATTTAATAGAGAGGAGAATATTTAATGTTTAGCATAAAAACCACAAAAAAAATAATCTGGGGATTACTATTACAGGGGGGGATTATAGGGATTTAAACAAATTGCATACAGGATTAAGTAATTTAGTAGGATATGAGGAGGAGATAGAAGGTTATGAGGATATATCTTTAAGAATACTTGGAATTTGCTATGATTTGCGACATGCATATATGGGAGATAGGGAAATAGAGTTGGTTCACAATGGAATTAACGATGAGATAAAGAAATGGCATGGTAAACTATATCCTGATTATAATGTGTATTATTCTGTAAATATATTATGGATTGAAGCTATTTTTTTCTGCTTTAGTATTAGAAGATATTATAAATATTCGTTGTGATAAAAGATTATCTAAAAATACATAGTAGAAACTGAGGATTTTTGGATACCAGACGATATGGATAGAGAAGAAATTGAAAAAAAAGGTAAAAATTGAAAAAGAAATAAGACTTCCCTATGATATTGCCATTGTAAGACTATATCAGGCTAGTATTTGGAAGGCTTTGAATGATGTAGTTGGCATAAATAGATATAGAAGGTTGAGAAATTTAGTTTTACAGGATGGTTATTATGGATCTTTAAAATATCATGGGTTTTTTTACTCAATACTTAGACATACTCAATATGGAATATATATATGGGAAGCCAGAAAAGAGGAATACATTATTAGCAGCTTTAATTAGAAAATTGATTAAATTGGATAAGGAGTATTATGATATAGAAGAAGATATCAGGGAATTTGCAAAAGAAAATGATATAGATTATAGAGATGTACAATTAACTAATGTAAATTATCCTGAGGAATTAGAATGGTAGGGATTATAATTGGAAAAAAATATGATAAGATTAAATTAGATGGATCTTTAGGAGGTGATTTTATGTTTAAAACCCACGACTATGCTTTTCAAATAGAAGTAACAATAAAGGCCATATTTAATTGTGATAAATATGATATGGGGGTATAGCAGATGCAAATTTTATTGAAAGACAACCTTTTATTGCTATAGCCTTAGTATTAGGTAATTTCTACAATAAAATAGATATTAGCTATAAGGAGAAGATAGATGATTTTTTTTGGGAAATATTATTCAGAAATGGGTAAAAGCATATCAGAAATTGGAGAGGATAAAATTAAAGAAATTGTAAAGGATTTTAATAGCATAGTATCTACCATCTAAGAGAGTTAACTACCACTACTTATAGAAGTAGGCGGTTTCCTGCAATTTATTCCCTCTAACATAAAAAAAATATACAAGTTTTGCTAAAAAAAACTGTCAAGTTTAA
>JMBW01000017.1_pt1 | contig 12108 bp, 19 predicted proteins | sample 616541 | NCBI WGS metagenome assembly JMBW01 (sample SAMN02727905, study PRJNA239997) | anaerobic digester metagenome | biome: anaerobic digester; isolation source: mesophilic anaerobic digester inoculated with municipal waste water sludge... | place: Germany: Bielefeld University, CeBiTec ...
AGGTATTTCGTTGATATTTTTTTTATATTTTACATAAAAGCAATTGGGGGGGAGAGATAAGGGGGGGCTATGTGTTTTTAGGATTCTTTATGGGGGATTTATGTATTTGAATTTATTGAGTAAATTATTTTATCCCCCCCTATTAAAGAGATTGTTTGATGGAATAGGCTTACTTATAAATAAAATTTTTCAAGGGATTATGCTCCTTTTTAAGCCCATTAAAAAGAGATTATCACCAATATTAAAGGGGGTTACAAAATTTGAAGAAAATCCCCCCAAGGAAAGTTACAATCAAATAAAAAAAACAAAAAGCTATTATTTCTAATAAAAATGAAGGAGTTTTAAAATGAATGTAGAATAGGAATATTAGGTGGTGGTTTTATGGCGAATAAAAATAAAAAGAAAAGGAAAAGATTTAAACTAAGGCATTTAATAATTTTATTTTTAGTATTTATGATAGGGAAAACTTTTATAAGTCAAGGTATAATGATTAAGAACCTAACTGACAAAAAAAAGAAAAAGAGGAAAAAGAGATAGCTCAGTTAGAAAAGGAAATTCAACAGTTAAATTATGAGATTCAGGATAAGGATAGTATTGAATTTATAGAAAAAGTAGCCAGGGAAGATTTACGAATGGTTAAACCTAGGGAGATAATATATATAGATAGGAATAGAGATAAAAAGCGATTTATGAATTTTAGAACAAAGTAGTATTTATTGACAATAGAAGAATTCTCATATATACTAGAAAGAGAATATAATTATAAGGAGGAATTGTTTATTTATGCCCATAACTGTTGGAAAAGTAGTTGAGGGCACGGTCACAGGTATTACAAATTTTGGTGCATTTGTTCAATTACCAGGTGGGAATAGTGGATTAGTCCACATTTCAGAAATATCTGATGACTATGTAGAAAAGGTAACCGACTACTTGAAAAAAAAGATCAAAAAGTGAAAGTGAAAATCTTATCAATATCTAAGGATGGCAAGATTAGCCTTTCCATTAGACAAGCTCAACCTAAAACTACAAATCCTATTGAAATTGATTGGGATAAAGTTGATGAGAAACAAAAACACATGTCTTTTGAGGATAAGCTTTCTCAATTTTTAAAGGACAGCAATGAAAAGCAAGATCAGTTAAAGATGCGAGAAGGTAGACGTGGACAAAAATCTAGAGGGACAGGTGGTTTTTAAACAAACCTATGTATTGTTTATTGAGGAGAACGTTATAAAATGTAATTTAAAATGGACTTATAAAACCGGAGTAATCCGGTTTTTTTTAATGTTTTATATTACTTTAACTTTAACTAAACTTAATATTAATTTCATAAGGACCATATTTGCTCTTTAGAAGTCTTAAAACAAAATAGTACATCATATGTACATATTTTATTATAGCTTTGTAATATAGATACTTATCATGATAAAGGCTATAGAACTTATTTCTTTAGATTAACAAATAATCGTGGAAAGGAAGGCTTTGTGTCAAAAAAATTCTCCATTTCCTACAAGGAGTATTGACAAAATATTTTTAAATAATTTGTTAGTATATTTATAAAACAGGGAATAGGGGGGAATTGAAATGTTAAAATCAGAATTTGCTTTATCAAAACAAAAAAAAGCTTAACAATCTGTTTTATTTTGATAGTAAGCAAATACTATACATGATATTGGCTTTTTTTATTGGAAGAGCTAATATCCTGGACAAGCTAACTCCTTTTGGAATAGCCTTCATAACAGCCTATATCATTCTTGGGAAATTGAATATTTTTATCCTTGCTTCTACAATATTAGGCATATTTACTTTCCATGGATTAAAAGGTGGGGGGATTATTTTTTTGGCTATCATTATAATCTTCTTCCTTTTTAATCAATCCAACAAACTAAGGAGTTTATCTATGATAAAATCTTCTATAGTAGCTAGCATATTATTTCTATTGGTAAAAATGGTAGCATTATTCATATTTAGAGAGATATTTATCTATGATTTATTTATAGTTATATTTGAAGGAATAGTAGTTTTTGCTCTTACCTATATATTTTGTTATAGTCTTTCGCTGGAATCTATAGGGAAAAGTCCCACTAGTGAAAGTCTCATATGTGGTATTATTACTCTATCTTTAGTGATTGCAGGGATTCAAAATATTTCTATAGCTGGATTGTCTATAAAAACTGTATTAAGTGTATTTATAATATTATATTTAGGTTTTTCAGAAGGCGCTTTTGTAGGAGGAATTGCTGGTATAAGTTTAGGATTAATATCCTATATATCTCAGCCAGAGATGCCTTTTATACTATCTATATATGGATTGGCAGGGATGCTGGCTGGGCTTTTTAAGGATTTAGGGAAAATAGGTTCTACATTAGGTTTTCTATTAGGCAATGGAATTATAAGTTTTTATATCAATGGATATGGAATCAGTTTTATTAAACCATTGGAACTAGGTTTAGCTATAGTATTGTTTGGGATATTATATAAAACATTAAATTATTATCTTTCAGATTATATGGAAATAGTTCTAGGACGTATGAAACAGAAAAGCTACTCTCAAAGAAAAGATGAAATAACTATGAATAGATTAAATGAAATATCTAGGGTATTTAGTGAACTATCTGCTACCTTTAGAAATTCAGTAGAATACGAGCAAATCTATGATATAACTGATGTATATGAACTAATTGATGATATAGCCAACTCTTTGTGTGCTAATTGTGGAATGAGAAAGTTTTGTTGGGAAGAGGGTTTTTATACCACCTATAATCTTATGTATGATATCATAAGCTTGATAGAAGAAAATAAGTGTATAACTGAAGAACACCTACCTGTATTAATGAAGGATTATTGTATAAATAAAGATAAAATAATAGAAGTTATTAAAACCAAATTTGATATATTTGCAGTCCATTCCATGTGGGAGAAGAAACTTTTAGAAAATAGGCTTTTAGTATCTGAACAACTAGAAGAAGTAGCTAATATTATAGGGGGGGATATTAGCAAGGATATATACATGGATCCTATATTTAAAGAGGATATGGAAGAGATAATATATGCAAATTTGAAAAATGAAAAGATAGATGTAAAAAAAATGTAGTAGTGGTAGAATTAGAAGAAAACAGAATAGAGATATATATAGATGTAGATAAGACATACAAAGCAAATAATAGTAAGGAAAATATAAAGAAAATAGTTTCAAACACAATAGGTATACCTTTAAAAGAAGATTTTACATTAGAAGGGACAAAAAGGGGGAAGCAAAGTTTTAAATTTGTAAGGAGTAATCGTTATAGTGCCTTTACTGAAATAGCAGTTAAGGCCAATAGTTACAATGATATTTCAGGAGATAATTATACCTTTGGAGAAGGGGATAACAATTATTTTATAGCTATAAGTGATGGAATGGGAGTTGGTAAAAAGGCAAATAATGAAAGTAGTATAGCCATTAAACTATTAGAAAGTTTTTTTAGAAGCGAAATTTGACAAAGAGATAACCTTAAAAACCATCAATTCAATCCTTATGCTTAAATCTAATGATGAAATATTTACCACTTTAGATATATCATTACTAGACTTGTATTCAGGGAAACTTCAAATCATCAAAACTGGTGCACCAGCAACTTTCATAAAGAGAAAAGATGAGATAAAAATAATCAATTCCCAATCCTTGCCTGTGGGCATATTGAAGAATGTAGATTTTAATATATATGAAGAATATATAGAGGATGGAGATATTATAATAATGATGTCCGATGGAGTATTGGAATCTAATGAACAAATTAGAGATGGGGGGGAACAGTGGATGAAAGATGTAATTAGAAATATTGACAGTGTCAATCCTAAGACTATTGCTGATAGTATATTAGAAGTAGCAGAAAAGGTAAGCAAGCATCAGATAAAAGACGATATGACTGTATTGGTCACAAAAGTATGGAAGAATCGATAGTCCTAAATATAAAATATATTGTATATAATAAGTATATTTGTCAATAATCCAGAAAAACTATAGGAGTGATATTTATGTTAAAGCAAATTATCTTAATTTCAGATGGTCAATCCAATAGGGGGGTGGACCCTAGGGATATGGCAGAATTAGCATTAAAAGAAGGTATTAGAGTTAATACCATAGGGATTATTGACAATGATAAAGACCAGTTGGCAATCATGGAATTAGAAGATATAGCAGAAAAAGGTGGAGGAGTATGTGAACTAACCCATTTAAATCATCTTTCAGAGACCTTAAGTAGAGTTACCATAAACTCCATATATAGTACTATAGAACAGATGGTAAGCCAAGAATTAAAGGAGATAATAGATATGGATATAAATGAGGTTAGTCCTACAGAAAGATATAAATTTGTAAAACTAATAGATAGAATTGGAGATGAAGTAGATTTAAAGTGTTTAATCCTATTAGATGCTAGTGGTAGTATGAAACATAAAATTGATATTGCTAAAAAGAGCATATTGGAATTACTCTTATTTTTAGAAGAAAGAAAAGGGAAAAATAAAATAGCTGTTTCAATATTCCCAGGTAAAGAAGGGTACTATGAATTATTATGTGAATTTACTCAAGACTTAGATGAATTAAAGCGTAGTCTAGATATTATAGAGATAGGGGGGGAATTACACCTACAGGTCCCGCTATTGAAGGAGCAATAGACATATTTGCTGATGAAGAATATGAGAATATATCCTATGATCATATAGTTTAGGTGATTATATGAAAATAAAGGGTAAATGGAAAGGAAATGAATACAAGCTTATTGGATTAATAGGAGTAGGAAATTTTGGTAAAGTATATATGGTAAGGGATATAGATGGTAATGTAAAGGCCATGAAGATATCTAAAGATACATTATCTATTACCAACGAGTATAATGCTATGATAGCATTGAAAGATTTAGAATTTGTGCCTATAGTTTATGAATTAGATGATTGGGAATACAACAAAGATATATTCCATTACATAGTAATGGAATATATCTTTGGAATTAATCTAAAAAAAACTGATGGGCAGCGCCTTAGAATCTAGAAATATATTTAAAATAGGACTAATTCTTGTAAATATGTTTAAAAGAATAGATATATTAGGGTATAAATATACTGATATTAAATTAGAAAATATAATATTAGATAGTAAAGGACGAATATATTTTATAGATTTTGGTGGTTTAATAGAGAAGGAAATGCCTACAAAAGAGTATACACCTATATATAATATAAATTCATGGAATGTAGGTTTTAACTATAATCACCAAATGGAAGTAATGTTTAGTATAACTATGATTATGATAAGTTTGATAGGTAACACAGAGTATAATCCACTAGTATATAGCTTAGAACAAATTAAGGCTAAAATTCAAACCTTTCCTTTAAGAAAAGACCAAGTACAATTTTTATGTAATGCCTTAGATGGGAAGTACAAAACCTTTAGCCAGTATGAGAAAGTTTTATCTAATAGGATTAGCTACAATAAAACAAATAATAGTCTTAACAAAATTGACTATGTACTAATTGCTAGTATAGTCAGTTTTGTTTTTGTTATAATTATGAGTGTAAGATATTTCTTGTTAATATAGAATTTTTAAAGGGAAAATTTCTATTATATAGAAATAGTATAAAGGATATTTTAAAGCAGAGAAAGGTGATAAATATGGAGAACAAGGTATTAAAAGTTATAAAAGAATACAGATTAATTCAAAAAGGGGGGGACAATATAGTATTAGGACTTTCAGGGGGGGGCCAGATTCTATGGCACTTTTATATATTTTATTGGATATAAGAGAGATTATAGATTTTAATATATATATAGCCCATTTAAACCATGGAGTAAGGGGTAGGGATGCTTTAGAGGATCAAATATTTGTAGAAGAATTATCTAAAGACCTAGGATTACCTTGTTATTCTAAAACCGTTAATATGGATGAATATGCAAAGAAAACAGGTCTTTCATCAGAGGAAGCTGGAAGAAAGCTAAGATATGATTTTTTTTCGTGAAATATTAGATGAGATTGGAGGGGGAAAAATTGCAGTAGCTCATAATAAAAACGATCAAGCAGAAACTCTATTAATGAGATTTTTTTAGAGGAACAGGAATAGATGGATTAAAAGGTATGGATTATGTGAGTGGAGATATAATAAGGCCTATACTAGGTGTGGAAAGACGTGATATTGAAAAATATTTACAAGAGCGAAATATTAAAACTAGATTAGATAGGACTAATCTTGAGACTATATACAATAGAAATAAAATTAGATTGGAGTTGATTCCATATATAGAGGAAAATTTTAATCCAAATATAGTAGATACATTATGGAGAACTTCGAGGATTTCATCAGTTGATAGCGACTTTTTAGAGGAATATGCTCAAAAAAAAGCTATAATAGGATGGTGAAAAAAAAGTCAAAAGATAGTATAATTTTAGATGGAGATCAATTTGTCAAGGAACATAGAAGTATTCAAAATAGAATAATAAGAAATTGTATTTTAGATATAGATGGTAATCTACAAGGAGTTACAGAGAAGCATATATCTGATACATTAAAGCTTTTTTTAGAAAGGAGGACAGGGAAGAGTATTGATTTAATTAACAATATTATAGCTAAGACAAGCTATAATGAGTTTATTATTGAAAAAAAACTATAAAACTAAAAAAAAGGATTTTTATACAGACTAGATGTTGAGGGAACAACATATATAGAAGAGATAGATCTAACTTTTAATGTAAAGGTGCTTCCTGTTACTGATATATATATGGACAAAAATGAAAGGTTTATCAAATACTTTGATTATGATAAGATAAAGGGGGATTTGTATATAAGAAACAGAAGAACTGGTGATCGTTTTGTACCCTATGGTATGAAAGGAAGTAAAAAGATTAAGGACTATTTTATTGATGAAAAAAAATTCCAAAAGATAAAAGGGATAAAATACCTATATTAACTGACGATGAAAATATTCTATGGATAGTTGGATATAGAACTAGTGAATCATATAAGATAACTCCAAATACTCAAAGAGTATTGGTAGTAAGCTTAAATAATAAATTTAAGGGGGGGCTCAACTATGATGGAAGATATTATAAAGAATGTACTGGTGACTGAAGAAGAAATAGAAGCAAGGGTTAAAGAATTAGGAAAACAAATAACCGAGGATTATAGGGGGGGTAAAAATTTAATGTTGGTGGGTATATTAAAAGGAGCAGTAATATTTATGGCAGATTTAGCTAAAAGTATAGAAATACCTATATTAATGGATTTTATGGCGGTATCTAGTTATGGAAAATCTTCTACATCAACAGGCATTGTTCGAATAATAAAGGATTTAGATTGTAGTATAGAAGATAAAGATATTTTGATTGTAGAGGATATAATTGATACTGGCCTTACCTTATCATATCTAACAGATAATTTGAATAAAAGAGGTGCAAAGTCCGTAAAGATTTGTACCCTTTTAGATAAACCTGATAGGAGAAAAGCCCAAGTGCCTGTAGATTATAGAGGGTTTATAATCCCCCCCGATGAATTTGTGGTGGGATACGGCCTTGATTATGCAGAACAATATAGAAACCTGCCTTTTGTTGCTGCATTAAAAGAAGAAGTATATAATTAAGAGTTAAAAAAACATATAATATTGTACTTTAATTGGAAATATGCTATAATCTTAGAATATGATTTGAATTTAGATAGAAGGGAGGACTTGGATTGAGAAGATTTTTTTAGAGGCACAAGTCTTTACTTGCTTTTATTCATCATAATAATATTTGTAGTAACTATGTTTGGCAAAGATGTAGAGCAAGCTAAAGCAATGGATGTAACTGAGTTTTTGACCAATTTGGAAAATAATAATATAGAAAGTATTATAACTGTAGGTGATACATTAAAAGGAAAGCTAGTTGACGGTACTCAATATACTTTTATGATTCCCGAACATATGAAAATAATTTTTATGAAAATTATTTGAGGGATAAAGTAGAATCTGGTCAGATAAAAAGTTATAGTGCAGAACCTGAGCCAACTGAACCATGGTTTATTACCGCATTGCCTACAATATTTGTAATATTGATGTTTGTTGTATTTTGGTTTGTCCTTATGCAACAATCCCAAGGTGGGGGGTAATCGGGTTATGTCTTTTGGAAAGAGTAAAGCTAAGATGCATAAAGAGGAAGAGGGCAATCTGGTTACTTTTGATGATGTAGCAGGTTTAGAAGAAGAAAAAGAGGAATTAGAGGAAATAGTAGACTTTTTAAAGAGTCCAAAAAAAATATTTAGAAATAGGAGCTAGAATTCCTAAAGGTGTACTATTAGTAGGGCCTCCAGGAACAGGAAAGACGTATTTAAGTAAAGCTGTAGCTGGAGAAGCTGGAGTTCCATTCTTTAGCATATCTGGTTCTGATTTTGTAGAAATGTTTGTAGGAGTTGGAGCTAGTAGAGTTAGAGATTTATTTGAAGAGGCAAAAAAAGAATGCACCTTGTATAATATTTATAGACGAAATCGATGCAGTAGGAAGGAGAAGAGGTGCAGGGCTAGGTGGAGGCCATGATGAAAGAGAGCAGACTTTAAATCAACTTTTGGTTGAAATGGATGGTTTTGGTACCAATGAAGGTATAATCGTAATGGCAGCTACTAATAGGCCTGATATATTAGATCCAGCAATTTTAAGGCCAGGTAGATTTGATAGACAGATCTATGTAGGATTACCTGATATAAAAGCTAGAGAAGAAATCCTTAAGGTTCATACTAGAAACAAGCCTTTAGATGATGATGTAGATTTAAAGGTAGTGGCAAAGAGAACTCCTGGATTTACGCCAGCAGATTTAGAGAACTTAACTAATGAAGCAGCATTGTTAGCAGCTAGGAAAAATTTAAAGAAAATTCCTATGGAAATTATAGATGAAGCTTCAATAAAGGTTGTAGCAGGTCCAGAAAAGAAATCCAAGGTAATTAGCGAAAAAGAAAGAAGGCTTACCGCCTATCATGAAGCAGGTCATGCAATTACTGCAAGACTTTTACCAAATACAGATCCTGTTCACATGATAACCATAATCCCTAGAGGTATGGCAGGGGGGGGATTTACTGCTTATTTGCCTGAGGAAGATAGATATTATATGACGAAAAAAAACAAATGGAAGACGAATTGGTTCAATTATTAGGAGGAAGAGCTGCAGAAGCTTTAGTACTAGGAGATATAAGTACAGGAGCCCAAAACGATATTGAAAGAGCTACTAAATTAGCAAGACGAATGGTCACCCATTATGGTATGAGTGAAAAACTTGGACCTATGACATATGGTACAGACGAAGAAGAAGTATTTGTAGGTAGGGATTTTGGAAGGACTAGAAACTATAGTGAGAAAGTAGCTGCAGCCATAGATGAAGAGATGAGAACATTAATAGATAGAGCATATAGTAAAGCAGAACAGATATTAAAAGATAATATGAATGTTCTTCATAAAGTGGCAGAAGCTCTTTTAGAAAAAGAAACTCTAGATGGCAAAGAATTTGAAGAAATATTCTTGGCAGCAAGTGCATAAAAAAACAAGGTAGCTAAAAATTATATTAGCTGCCTTTTTTTATATTGTGGCAATAGAACAATTTTGCAATATTTGTTGCATTTTCAAAATATATTGAAATTAATGTTGCAAAACCTATGTAATTATTACTATAATATATAGTGAATGGATATATTTAAGGTGGTTAACTTTTCCAATACAAGGAGGGCGAAAAGATGTTTGATGAAAACAAGATAGGGGGGGAGATTAAAAAGGCTAAAGAGAAATGGACAGAAGAAAAGGTACAAAAAGCTATTAGTAGATTTCCTGAGAGGAAAGAGAAATTCACAACAGGATCTAATTTAGAAGTAGATAGGCTATATACACCAGAAGATATAAAAGATTTTGATTATGAAGAAAAACTAGGGTTTCCAGGGGGGGAATATCCATACACCAGAGGAGTTCAACCTACTATGTATCGAGGTAGGCTTTGGACTATGCGACAATATGCAGGTTTTGCCACTGCAGAAGAATCCAATAAGAGATATAAATATCTATTAGAACAAGGGCAAACAGGTCTAAGTGTTGCATTTGATTTACCTACTCAAATAGGATATGATTCAGATCATAGTTTATCAGAAGGAGAAGTAGGTAAAGTAGGAGTTGCTATAGACTCTTTAAAGGATATGGAAATATTATTTGACGGCATTCCATTGGATAAAGTAAGTACTTCCATGACCATCAATGCACCAGCAAGTGTTTTATTAGCAATGTATATTGCTGTAGCGGAAAAGCAAGGAGTGCCTAAGGAAAAGTTAAGGGGGGGAACCATACAAAATGATATATTAAAAGAATATATAGCAAGAGGAACTTACATATTTCCTCCAGAACCATCTATGAGACTCATTACCAATATATTTGAATATTGTTCCAAAGAAGTACCAAAGTGGAATACCATAAGTATTAGTGGCTATCATATAAGAGAAGCAGGAGCTACAGCTATTCAAGAAGTAGCCTTTACATTAGCAGATGGAATTGCTTATGTAGAAGCTGCCATAGATGCGGGATTAGATGTAGATGATTTTGCACCTAGATTATCTTTTTTTCTTCAATGCACACAATGATTTATTAGAGGAAGTAGCAAAATATAGAGCAGCTAGAAGATTATGGGCTAGGATTATGAAAGAGAGATTTAATGCCAAGAAGGAAAAATCCATGATGTTAAAATTCCATACTCAAACAGCTGGTTCAACCTTAACAGCACAACAACCAGATAATAATATAATCAGGGTAACTATTCAAGCTTTAGCAGCAGTTCTTGGTGGAACTCAATCTTTGCACACCAATTCAAAAGACGAAGCATTAGCACTACCTACTGAAGAAGCAGTAAGGATTGCTCTAAGAACTCAGCAGATAATTGCCCATGAATCTGGAGTAGCTGAAACCATAGATCCATTAGCAGGCTCTTACTATATAGAAAACTTAACTGATAGAATTGAAAAAGAAGCTATGAAATACATTGAAAAATAGATGAATTAGGTGGTGCTCCAAAAGCCATAGAAAAAGGATATATTCAAAAAGAAATTCAAGACTCAGCATATCGCTATCAAATGGAGATAGAATCCCAAGAGCGAATAGTAGTAGGGGGGTTAATAAATTCCAAATAGATGAAGATCACCATGAAGATATATTAAGGGTAGATCCAGAGGTAGAGAGATTACAGAGACAAAAGCTAGAAACCTTGAGGAATGAAAGGGACAATAATCAAGTAAAAGAAAGTCTAAAAGCATTAGAGGATGCTGCAAAGACTGATGTAAATCTAATGCCTTATATATTGGATTCTGTAAAACATATGCAACTTTAGGAGAGATTTGTGGAGTATTAAGAGAAGTATTTGGTGAATATGAACAATCTGTAATACTTTAATAATGGATTTAGGATAATAGGACGGTTCTTTATGTACCATAATTATGAGAATCACATACAACTGTAGGAACGGTCTATGGTCCCTAGGAACAATTTAGAGCTATACCCTAAAAATGTGTATTGATAAAAAAAGGAGGTAAAAAAAATATGGAAAGACCAATAAGAGTTTTAGTGGCAAAACCTGGATTAGATGGTCATGATAGAGGAGCAAAGGTTATTGCAAGGTCATTAAGGGATGCAGGTATGGAAGTAATATATACAGGTTTAAGACAAACTCCTGAGCAAATAGTACAAGCAGCTATACAAGAAGACGTAGATGTGGTAGCTATGAGTATATTATCAGGAGCACATAACCACCTTTTTCCTAAGGTAGTAAATTTATTAAAAGAAGAGGGAGTAGATGATATACTAATTATTGGTGGAGGAGTTATCCCTGAAGAAGATATACCTTTCCTAAAGGAATCAGGTGTAGAAGCAATATTTACCCCAGGAACTCCTACTAGTGAGGTAGTAGAATATATTAAAAACAATTTAAAAAGATAACGTAGGTGGTGATTAATTGAATATAGATGAGAGACTTCTAAAGGGAGAATAAAAGAGCTTGTGCTCGACTCATCACCAATGTTGGAAAATAATCAAAAGAAGCTATAAAGACTAATACAAAAAAATTAATAAATTAAATACACTGGACAAT
>JMBW01000019.1_pt1 | contig 11879 bp, 23 predicted proteins | sample 616541 | NCBI WGS metagenome assembly JMBW01 (sample SAMN02727905, study PRJNA239997) | anaerobic digester metagenome | biome: anaerobic digester; isolation source: mesophilic anaerobic digester inoculated with municipal waste water sludge... | place: Germany: Bielefeld University, CeBiTec ...
CTTAAAAAGGAGAAACTAAATACCCTAGGAATGAAATATAAATTTTTTTTCGATTACCTTTTATAAGGGGGGAATAGTAGGATTAATTGAGTCTATGATATTTGGAATCCAGCTCTGATGTATCTGCCGAAATTTTTGATGAATCTTTTGAAGAGGAAGAAGAAAAGGAAGGTTTTTTTAGATAGAGTCTTTAAGGATAAGAGGGAAGATGTGGAGATAGCTCTTACTTTATTAATTTCTTTAGTTTTAACTATAGTACTTTTTATATTGATACCTAGCTTAATTACCAATGTATTTAAAAACAGCATCCAATCTCCATTTCTTATGAATCTAGTAGAAGGATTGATACGTATAGGGATATTTCTCATATATGTAGTAAGTATATCTAAAATGGAAGATGTAGGTAGGGTATTTGAATACCATGGAGCTGAACATAAGACCATCCATTGTTATGAAAATGGAGAAGAGCTAACAGTAGAAAATGTAAAAAAAATATCCTACCCTTCATCCTAGATGTGGCACTAGTTTTTTGTTTATGGTAATGATAGTTAGTATATTTGTACTTTCATTTTTTTGGATGGCCTAATCCTTTAAAGAGGGTTTTAATTAGAATACTTATGTTACCTGTAGTTGCAGGTATTTCCTATGAAATAAATAGGCTAATTGGAAAAAGTAATTCTAAATTAGCTTATTATATATCCTACCCTGGCCTTATATTACAAAAGATAGCTACCACTAAGGAGCCTGATGAAGGGCAAATTGAAGTGGCCATTGAAGCATTAAAGGCAGTGCTTACGGAGAACAGGGAAGATGATTTATGGACATAAATAGCCTATTGAAAAAAAGGTGTGGAGATAATAGGGGAAAGAAAATATGGGAATCCTCAATTAGAAGCTACATTAGTTCTTAGCAAGCTCCTTGGAGTTGATAAAGTATATATATACACCCATGGTAAGGAGAAAGTTAGCCCATCTGTTAAGGAGAAATTTATAAAATTGATGGAAAAAAAGGGCTACAGGATATCCAATACAGTATATATTGAAAGAAAAAGAGTTTATGGGTCTTGATTTTTATATAGAAGAGGGAGTTTTAGTCCCAAGACCTGATACGGAAATCTTAGTAGAATACATCCTTAACTATATTGATGAGAAATATAAAAATGAGCCTATAAACTTCCTAGATCTAGGCTTTGGTAGTGGTGCAATAGCTTTATCTATAGCCTACTATCGTAGGAATGTAAATGTATACGGTGTGGATATAGGGGGGGATATTCCCTTAAAGGTAGGTTATATAAACAAGGATAGATTCAAATTAGATAATGTAAAATTATATAAGGGAGATCTTTTCCAAGGGATAGAAGGATTAGGACTAGAAGGTAAGTTTCATATAATAGCTTCTAATCCCCCCCTTATATCCCTATAGAAGATATTGAAATGTTACAAACGGAGGTAAAATACGAGCCCTTAGATGCATTGGCTGGTGGAGAAGATGGATTGGATTACTATAGAAATATTATTCCAAAGGCCAAGGATTATTTATGTCCCCAAGGATTGTTGATATTTGAAATAGGTTATGATCAAGGTAAAAGGATAAAAAAAACATATTGATAGAAGAAGGATATAAAAATATCCAAATATTAAAAGATCTCCAGGGATTAGATAGAGTAATCCTAGGTATTATGGAGTAGAGGAGGTTTTTATGAAATTATTATTTAAAATGTTTAATACCTTCTTTAAGATAGGTGCATTTACTATTGGCGGTGGGTATGCCATGTTACCTCTTATACAAGATGAAGTAGTGGAGAAAAACAAGTGGCTAACACCAGAAGAATTTATGGATATATTAGCAATAGCAGAGGTTACCCCTGGACCAGTGGCAGTTAATACTAGCACCTATGTTGGGTATAAAATGGCAGGGATAAAAGGAGCTTTGATTTGTACCTTAGGTACTGTACTTCCTTCCTTTACTATTATACTTTTGATTGTAAAGTTCTTCTGGCAATATAGGGAAAATCCTACAATAGACAAGGTGTTTCTAGGTATAAGACCAGCAGTAGCTGCATTGATATTTTCAGCAGTATATAAATTAGGGAGAAATATGCAGCTAAACATACAGAAGATAATAGGAGCAGCTCTTACGGTTTTCGCCATAATAATATTGGATATAAGTCCTATAATTATCATACTTATAGCTGCCTTTGGTTCCATTGGATATTTTAAGCATAAGGAGAAGGGCATATGAATATATTAAAACTATTTTTATCATTTTTAAAAATTGGTGCTTTTAGTTTTGGTGGAGGCTATGCTATGTTACCCTTAATAAGAAAGGAGATAATAGAGGTCCATGGATGGCTTACGGTAAAGGAATTTATAGATATACTAGCTGTAGTGGAGATGACTCCAGGACCGGTAGCTATTAATTCTGCCACTTTTTTTAGGATACAAGGTAGCAGGCATATGGGGGGGATCTATAGCTGCCACAGTAGGTGTGATATTGCCTTCTATTGTCATAATCCTTATAATAGCTCATTTCTTATCTAAGTTTAGAGAATCACCTTATGTAGATTATGCTTTTAGAGGGATAAGACCAGTAGTATTAGGTTTAGTTACATCAGCTGCTTTAACTGTAGCTAAAGATGCTATAATTGATATTAAAAGCTTAATTATAGGTGGGGTATTGTTTTATTTTGTCTCTTTTAAAGATATGCATCCTATTACTGCAATAATACTTGCTGGTATTGCTGGAGCAATAATTTATTAAATATTTCTTTACAAAAGGCACAAACTATGCTATCCTTCTTTTGGTGAATTGGATTTTTATATTGGAATCATGGTATAATATATAATAAGCAATCATTCATAAAATTTGAAGGTTAAAAAAAGATATTTGAAGTAAAATGGGGGAAAGGAGGTAAATAATGATAGAGAAACTATCCTTTATAGAAAATAAATACAAAGAATTGAGCCAGAAGATAATAGATCCAGAAATTATAAATCAAACAGATGAATGGCAAAAATTGGCAAAAGAACATGCGGAAATTGAACCTATAGTATTTAAGTATAGGGAGTATACTAAGGCTCAGAAGATTCTTGAAGAAGATAGGGAAGTGATGAAGGGAAAGATAGACGATGAGATGAGAGAACTGTTGAAAGATGAAATAGCTGAATTAGAAGAGACTACAGCTAAGTTAGAAGAAGAACTTAAGATACTTCTTATCCCTAAGGACCCTAATGATGAAAAAAAATGTTATAGTTGAGATAAGAGCTGGTGCTGGCGGAGATGAAGCAGGATTATTTGCAGGAGATCTATTTAGAATGTATACCATGTATGCAGAAAGACAAGGTTGGAAAATCGAGCTTATGAGCACCAATGAACAAGGTGTAGGCGGCTTTAAAGAGGTTATATTTATGATTAAAGGTAAAGGTGCCTATAGTAGACTAAAATATGAGTCAGGAGTCCATAGGGTTCAAAGAGTACCTACGACTGAATCCAGTGGTAGAATTCATACTTCTACAGCCACAGTCGCAGTATTGCCTGAAGCTGAAGATATAGATATAGAAATAAATCCAAATGATATAAGGATAGATGTGTTCCGTTCCTCAGGAAATGGAGGTCAAAGTGTAAATACTACTGACTCTGCTGTAAGGATAACCCATATACCTACAGGATGGTAGTATCTTGCCAAGATGAAAAATCCCAACATAAAAATAGGGATAAAGCTATGAAAATATTAAAGACTAGATTGTATGATAAATTATTAAGTGAACAACATGATGAAATAGCTGAAGAAAGAAGATCCCAGGTAGGTACAGGAGATAGATCTGAAAGGATTAGAACCTATAATTTTCCTCAAGGAAGGGTTACAGATCATAGGATAAATAAAACTGTCCATCAACTGGAAAAGTTTTTAGATGGAGATATGGATGAAATAATAGATGCTTTGATAACAACAGATCAGGCGGAAAAATTAAAATTAGTAGGTTAATGTAAAGCTAAGACAAGGTTTAATCCTTGTCTTTTTTTTATATCACAAAAAGATGTTCTTATCCTTTTACCCTAAGAATAACTATATACTAGAAAGGGTGAAAATATGAAGGATATAGGAATTATAACATTATATGGATTTATGGTAGGTATATTAGGTACAGGAATAGGTGGAACATTGTCTTTATTTATCAAAAATACTCATAGGATATTAAGCTTTTTATTGGGATTAACTGGGGGATTTATGTTATTTATAGTTACTTTTCATCTATTACCTGAAGCTTTTATGTTAGGAGGACTATATTTTAGTATATTAGGTATAGCATTGGGAATAGCCCTTATAATATTTATTGAAATGAACATAGATAGCGTATTGAAAAACCCCAATATGAAATCCAGTTTACTACTAGGTATAAGTATAGCAGTTCACAATTTCCCTGAAGGATTGGCATTAGGTTCTAGTTTTTAACCATGTCGGATTTAGGTCCTATGCTTTCCCTGGCTATGTTATTACATAACATTCCTGAAGGATTGTCTTTGGCTATTCCTCTGAAGGTGAATAAAATTTCTCCTGGAAGGATTATATTATACTCAATACTTACAGGAGTTCCCACGGGGGGGATAGGAAGCTTTATAGGAGGATCCATGGGTATGATATCCAATATACTCATCTCCCTTTGTCTATCTTTTGCTGGAGGAACTATGCTATATATAATATGTGATGAAATAATTCCCAATGCCAAAACTCTCCATAAGGGGGGGAGGGCTTCTTCTATAGGATTTGTTTTGGGATTTGTAATTGGTATTATATTATATTTTTAGAACCTAAGCCTTACCTATAGCAAATAAGTATAATAGAATTCTCTTAAATTTTTCCATCTTTCCCAATAGTATAACGTTTAAAGAACAGGGAACCAATAAATTATATATGGTATAATCACTGTTTATAATATTTATTTTTCTAGTTTGAGATTAGTTTATATAAATATTTTTTTTAATAATGGCTAAAATAATGTATAATAGTAAAGAGGAAATAATAGTAGATAAGAAGGGTAAAATATGGGAAAATAAAAACGACTATAATTAAGGTAAGTAAACAAAATCCAGAAAAAAAACTTGATAGCTAAAGGAGCAAATATAATCAAATCTGGCGGATTAGTAGCTTTTCCAACGGAAACGGTATATGGATTAGGAGCCGATGGATTAAACGAAGAAGCAGTTAAAAAGATATTTTTAGCTAAGGGGCGTCCTCAGGATAATCCCTTAATTCTTCATGTAGCAGATAAGGAGCAAGTATATCCTCTAGTAAAATCCATATCAAAGGAAGCTCAAAGGCTTATGGAGAGCTTTTGGCCAGGGCCATTGACTTTATTGTTTAAAAGAAGTAGCTTAGTTCCTAATTGTATAACTGCAGGATTGGATACAGTAGCCATAAGGATGCCTAATCATCCTATAGCTTTAGCTTTAATTCAAGCTAGTGATGTACCTATAGCAGCTCCTAGTGCTAATACCTCTGGGAAACCTAGTCCCACATTGGCGAGCCATGTAATAGAGGATTTAAATGGGAAAATCCATATGATAATAGATGGGGGGGAAAAACAGGCATAGGGGGGGTGGAATCCACAGTCTTGGATTTATCTGGAGACAAACCATTAATACTAAGGCCTGGTGGTGTAACCTTAGAAGAATTGAGGGAACACCTTCCTTATGTAGAGGAAGATTTAAGCTTAATAAAAGATGATAAGGATATAGTGCCTAAATCTCCAGGGCAAAATACAAACACTATGCACCAAAGGGTGAAATGTATTTATTTGTAGGTTCAGTAGATAATATGGTACAAGCAATAGAAGAATATGCTAATAGATATATTCATATGGGGAAAAAGGTTGGGATTATGGCTACAGAGGAAACTAAAGCTAAATACAAAGAAGGTATTATATTATCTTTAGGAAGTAGAGAAAACAAGGAAGAAATAGCTCAAAATCTTTTTAGTACCTTGAGGATGTTTGATGAAAAAGATGTAGATATAATTCTAGCAGAGGGAATAGATTTTAAAGATATAGGTATGGCTATTATGAATAGGATGAAAAAAAGCTGCTGGAGGTAATATTATAAAAGTATAAGGAGAGAGGAAATTGAATATACTTTTTGTTTGTACTGGTAATACCTGTAGAAGCCCTATGGCTCAAGCTTTGTTAAAAGATATGGCTGAAAAAAAAGATTTAGATTTAGTAGTAAAATCTGCAGGAGTCTTTGCATTTGATGGTCAAAGGGTATCCAAAGAAGCATTACAGGTATTAAAAGAAGAAGGTATAGATATAAGCAATCATAGAGCTAATATGATCCACAGGGATTTGTTAGAAGAGTCTGATTTGATACTTACTATGGCTAAATCTCATAAGGAAACGCTGCTTTCAAAATACTCTTTTTTTAAAGGGAAAAGTGTTTACCTTAAAGGAGTATGCCTATGGTGTAGAAGAAGATGTATTAGATCCCTTTGGTCAAGGAATAGATGTATATAGGCATACAAAAGAAGAGATTAAAAGGGCATTGGAAGAAATAATAGAAAAAGGAGGATTTCTTGATGAAAATAGGCATAGGTAGTGATCATGGTGGTTATGAACTAAAGGAATATATAAAGGAGTATCTAGAACAAGAGAATATCGAGTATATAGATTATGGCACCAATTCTTTAGATTCAGTAGATTATCCTGATTATGGACTTAAATTATCTAAAGGCGTAATATCAGGAGAAGTAGATAGAGGCATAGCCATATGTGGTACTGGAATAGGAATATCTATTACATGTAACAAAGTAGCAGGAATTAGATGTGCTTTATGTAGTGATACCTATTCAGCAAGAATGAGTAGGGAACACAATGATGCAAATGTTTTAGCATTAGGTGGAAGGGTTATAGGGAAAGACTTAGCTATTGAAATAGTATCTGCATGGTTAAAAGCAGAATTTCAAGGGGGGGAAGGCATGAAAGAAGAATAAATAAAATTTCTAATATAGAAGCTTAATTTATGATATAATCACACAGGACGTAAAAACAATGGAAATAGAATAAACTTTGGGTATATCCCATAGTTCTAATAGGAAAGGAGTCTTATACATGGGGGGGAAAGTTATAGTTTTAGATCATCCACTAATCAAGCATAAACTTACATTTATTAGGGACAAGAATACAGGATCTAAGGAATTTAGAGAATTGGTGAAAGAAGTATCTATGCTTATGGCATATGAAGTTACTAGGGATTTGCCTTTAGAGGAGATAGAAGTAGAAACACCAATTACTACTACTAAAGCTCAAATTATCTCAGGAAAGAAATTGGGGGTTAGTTCCCATATTAAGGGCAGGTTTAGGTATGGTAGATGGTATGTTAAACTTACTTCCTGCTGCTAAAGTTGGCCATGTAGGATTGTACAGGGATCCAGAGACTTTAAAACCAGTAGAGTACTATTGTAAATTACCTTACGATATTGAAGAAAGAGAACTAATAGTATTAGATCCAATGTTGGCTACAGGAGGTTCTGCAACTGCAGCTATAGATTTTTTTTAAAGAAAAAGGGTTCCAATTCCATAAAATTAGTTTGTTTAATTGCAGCACCAGAGGGAATAGATGCAGTACAAAAGCCCATCCTGATGTGGATATATATGTAGCAAGCATAGATGAAAAATTAAATGAAGATGCTTATATAGTTCCTGGTTTAGGGGGGGATGCAGGAGACAGGCTATTTGGAACTAAATAGATTAGGGCGACTTTATAGGTCGCTCTATTTTAATTAAAGTATTCATAATAATTGACTTATTTATTATTCTAATATAAAATTTTATAAGAATACTATAAAAGGAGCGAAATAGAATGGAGTATATTTTTATGCCATTTATCATATCACTAGCTTTATCATTATCTATGACTCCAGTAGTCAAAAGATAGCAGTAAAACTTGGAGCCATGGATGTTCCAAAAGATGAGAGAAGAGTACATAAAAAGCCTATGCCTTTGATGGGGGGGCTTAGCTATATATATATCAATTATTATCACTTCATTAATATTTCTTCCCATAGATAAAAGCCTTATCTCCATTCTTATAGGAGGAAGTATTATATGTATTTCAGGAATAATAGATGATATAAAGGATATAAGCCCTAGAATGAAACTTGTCTTTCAAATAGTAGCAGCTATTGTATTAATTATAGGAGATGTTAAAATAGATGCAATAACAAATCCATTTACTAAGACTACTAAGCTAATACAATTAGGCATCTTTTCCATACCCATAACCATATTTTGGGTAGTAGGAATTACCAATACATTAAATTTAATAGATGGATTAGATGGATTAGCTGCAGGGGTAGCTATGATAGCTAGTTTATCCTTTTTGTTTGTAGCTGGGAAGTTTAATTATGTACCGGTAATGATAATCTCTTCCATAATAGCTGGGTCATGTTTAGGGTTTTTACCTTACAATTTTAATCCAGCTAGTATATTTATGGGAGATACAGGGGCATTATTTTTAGGATTTATGTTGGCAAGCTTATCTATAGAAGGAGTTATGAAATCTGTAGCTACCATTGCAGTAGTAGTTCCAATTATAATTCTAGGAGTCCCTATATTTGACACTACCTTTGCCATATTTAGAAGATTATTAAATGGCAAATCCATAGCAGAAGCAGACAAAGGCCATCTCCATCATAGATTGTTACAAATGGGATATTCTCAAAAGAAAACTGTCCTAATATTGTATTTTATTAGTGCTATATTTGGATTATGTGCAGTGTTAATAGCTAAGATAAATAGCAAGAGAGCTGTTACCATATCCATAATAATATTTATCATAACCATATTACTAGCAGGAAAGATGGGACTTTATGGTTCTAAAAAGGAGGAAAAGGATGAATAACATAAAAATCTTGACTGTATTTGGGACAAGACCAGAAGGTATTAAGATGGCTCCCATTATAAAAACCATGGAAAAGAGGGAAGGAATTGAAAATATAATATGTATAACAGCTCAACACAGAGAAATGTTAGATCAAGTGTTAAATATATTTAATATAGAGCCAGATTATGATTTAAATATATTTAAACCAGGACAAACTTTAACGGAAATAACCAATAGAGCATTGGAAGGATTAGAAAAGGTAATAATAGAAACAAAACCTGATGTATTGCTAGTTCAAGGGGGGGATACCACTACTGTATTTGCAGGAGCATTAGCAGCTTTTTATCAAAAAGTAAAAGTAGGACATGTGGAAGCAGGGCTTAGGTCAGGGAATCTATATTCACCTTATCCAGAAGAAGCCAATAGAAGACTTACAGGGGGGGTTCTTACCAATTTTCATTTTGCTCCTACAGAAAATAATAGACAAAATTTACTAAGGGAAGGCTATCCTGATGATAGGATATTTATAACAGGAAATACCGTTATAGATGCTCTCAACTATGTAGTTAAAGAAAATTATGAGTTTAAATATTCGAGTTTAAATAATATAGATTATAAAAACAAAAGGGTAATACTTTTAACTTCCCATAGGAGGGAAAACATTGGAAAGCCTATGGAAAATATATTTTCTGCTGTAAGGGATATAGTCAACAAATATCCTGATGTGGAATTGGTATTTCCCATTCATTTAAATCCTAAGGTTAGAGATATAGCTTATAGGATATTTGATAATCAAGAAAGGGTACATATAATAGATCCTTTAGACTATGAACCTTTTACCAATTTAATGGCTAGATCTTATTTGGTGATTACAGATTCAGGTGGCCTTCAAGAAGAAGCTCCTAGTCTAGGGAAGCCAGTACTTGTAGTAAGAGAAGAAACAGAAAGGCCTGAGGGAATAGAAGCAGGTACTGCAAAACTAGTAGGTACTCAATATGATAATATATATAGGGAATTGGATATTTTATTATCAAATGAAGAAGAATACTATAAAATGGCCAACGCAGTAAATCCCTATGGAGATGGTAAAGCATCAGAGAGGATTGTTGATATAATCTTAAAACATGGAGGTTCTACAGTTTAGGAGGGATTCCATGGAATTTAATATTGAAGATGAAGCTTTGCTAGAATTTTTGTTAGACTCTATAGAAGATGGCATACTTATTGTTGATATGCATAATAAAGTATATACTAATACTGCCTTTCTAAGAATGTTGGGAATAGCCAAAGAAGAACTTAAGTCTAATCCCTTTCCCAATTTTATTAAGGATGAAAAATTAAGGGATTCCTTTATTCTAGATGAGAAGAAAAGAGAACAAGAATTTAAATTAAATGGAAACCATTTATTATTAAGACACATTCCTTATATAGAATATGAAAAAGTATTGAATCATATATTTACAATACGAGATATAACGGATATTAAGGATTCCCATAGCCAATTGATGCAAGAGAAAATGACTTTAGACATGATAGAGGATCTGCTGGAACATGCATATGAAGGATTTACATTAGTAGATGCTGAGGGAAAGATTGTTAAATGGAACTATGAAAAATTATTTGGTATAAGGGAAAAAGATGCTGTAGGTAAACCTGTGGAAGATGTTATAGAGAATACTCGATTGCATATAGTAGTTAAAACTGGTAGAAAAGAGATAAAAGATATTCAGAGAATACATGGACATGATATGATAGCCAATAGAATTCCAATTATTCGTAATGGACGAATAATTGGAGCTGTTGGAGCTGTATTATTTAAAGATGCCAGCGATATTAGGGAGATGGCAAAGGAATTAATTAAACTGGAGAATAAGGTTAAAGAATACAAGGGAGAATTGGAAAGACTTCAGGATAAAAAATATTCCTTTGATAGCATAATAACACAAGATCCTAAGATGGAATATTTAAAAAAAGCTAGCTAGAAAAGCTGCTGAATCTAATTCTACCGTATTGATATTGGGAGAATCAGGCACAGGAAAAGAGATGTTTGCTCAGGCTATACACAAGGCGAGCTATAGAAGAGCTGAATCTTTCATGGCTATAAATTGTGCAGCTATACCTAAGGAACTACTAGAATCGGAATTATTTGGATATGAGGGAGGAGCTTTTACTGGTGCTAAAAAAAAGTGGGAAACCGGGGAAATTTGAATTAGCTAATGGAGGTACCATATTCTTAGATGAAATAGGCAATATGCCATTGGAAATGCAAGCTAAACTATTGCGGGTATTGGAAGAAAAGGAGTTTGAACGGGTAGGGGGGGTACTGAAAAAAAATCCTTTTAGATGTTAGAATAATAGCTGCCACTAATGAAGATATTGAAGAAGCTGTAAAAATTGGAAAATTTAGAGAAGATCTATACTATAGATTAAATGTAATAACTTTGGACATACCACCTTTAAGGGATAGAAAAGATGATATCCCATTAATTGCTGAAAATTTACTAGAATATTTAGCAAAAGAGTTGGATACCCAAAAGAAAAAAAACTTTCTCCAGAGACTTTAAACATTTTAAAACAGTATCATTGGCCTGGCAATGTAAGAGAGCTAAGAAATGTATTGGAAAGAGGGATTAACCTATCTTCAGGAAGTACTATATTGCCTAAGCATCTACCTGAGAGAATATTCATGAATATAGAAGGGGGGGAGATGGAGAAGTTTAATGAAATATCTCTATTAAGAGAAGTAGTAGCTGAAGTTGAAAAGGAAGCAATCATCAAAGCTCTATCTAAAACCAAAGGGAATAAGACTTTAGCAGCTGAAAAACTAGGTATACATCGTACTGCATTATATAAAAAGATAAATAAATATGGATTGGATATATAGTTGTAGCATATTGGATACACCTTTTTAAAAAGTGTAGTATATTAGATACAGTTTTAATATAAAAAAAATATACAATAAAACATTATAATATACCAATTATCAAAGAATTAACAAAAATTCA
>JMBW01000020.1_pt1 | contig 11790 bp, 19 predicted proteins | sample 616541 | NCBI WGS metagenome assembly JMBW01 (sample SAMN02727905, study PRJNA239997) | anaerobic digester metagenome | biome: anaerobic digester; isolation source: mesophilic anaerobic digester inoculated with municipal waste water sludge... | place: Germany: Bielefeld University, CeBiTec ...
AATTATAAAATTATGGAAAAGTGGGCAGAGCATCCCTAATTGATACTTGGGACAATACTGGATTTCAAATAGGGAATGGGGAAAGCAGATTAATAAGATATTAATAGCTTTAGACTTAGATAAAAAAAATCTTAGATATATCTATAAAAAAATAATTGTGACATGATAATTACTCATCATCCAATAATTTTTAAACCGTTGAAAGATATAACATCAAAAAAAATAATAAGGGAGAATTAATTCTTGATATAATTAAAAATGATATAGTAGTATATAATGCTCACTCCAATTTAGATTTAGCTGAAGGAGGTGTAAATCATCAACTAGCAAATATTTTAGGTTTAATTAATACAAATTGTTTAAGACCAATTATTGATACTAATGAAGGCTATGGATATGGTAGAATAGGGGGGGAGATAGAGGAGATTGCTTTAGTTGATTATTTGGATATTATTAAAGATAAACTAAAGGCAAACAAGATAGTAGTATATGGAAATAGAGATATCAGAATAAACAAAGTAGCTGTTTGCGGCGGAAGTGGAAGTGATTTTATATACGATGCTTATAAAATGGATGCAGATATATATATTACTGGAGATATAAAATATCATGATGCCCAATTTGCACATGAATTAGGGTTAACTATAATAGATGCCGGTCACTTTAATACTGAAAAGATTATTTTACCTGTAATAAAGGATTATCTAAATAATAACTTAAATGGACAAGTTGATATTGAGGTTATCATGGAATCAAGTTTACCAAAGCTAGTATACTAATTATATTGGGGGGGTTAAACCATGAACCAATTAGATTTAATATGGGAATTAGAAAGCCATAATAATAAATTAGAAGAATATAATAGAGACTTAGGCTTAGTTAACGAGAAATCTACAATAAAAACCATAGAGAGTAGAGTTGCTCAGCTTGAAACTGAAATTAATAAGATTAAAGAAGAACTAAAGGAGAAAAAAAATTAGAAAATATAAAAAAAAGAAAAATTGTTAAAGAATTATATTTATAAAGGGGGAAGAGATAGATAAGGATTTATATCGAGGAAATATTTCAGATATAAAACAACTTGAATATCTAAGTCAAGAAAAAAAATGATATCTTAAGATTGACAAATGATATGGAATTGGGCATATTATCAATTATGGAAGAAATAGAAGAACTAGAAAATCTTTATGATAAGAAAAAAAAGAAAAATTAGGATTATGTAAAATAAAATTATCTAATAGTATTAGTGAATATAAAGAAAAGATAGTTGAAATTGAAAAACAAATTTTAAATGAAGAATCATTAGTTAATAAAATTATAAAAAAATATTGACGGGAAGGTTTTAAATATTTACTATGATTTAAAAAAACAGAAGAGGCAAAGCTATCGTATCTATAAATAATAATATTTGTAGTGGTTGTAACATGATGGTACCAACTTACTTACTTAATGATTTAAAGAAAAAAATCACAAATTATTTTTTTTGTGAAAATTGTGGAAGAATATTATACTATAAATTGGATAAAGACGTGTAATCTAGTAAGTTACAGCATAAAAATAATTTGCACTTTATAAATAAATATGCTATAATTTATAATAGTTAAGAGTAGATTGTTTGGTCGCGTGCTAATAGCATGAGGAAAGTCCGTGCTCCATAGAGCAAGATGCTGGATAACGTCCAGTGGGGGTAACCCTAAGGATAGTGCAACAGAGAGATACCGCCTAATTATTTAGGTAAGGGTGGAAAGGCGAGGTAAGAGCTCACCAGCACTTAGGTGACTAAGTGGCTATGTAAACCCCCCCATCTGGAGCAAGACCAAAAAGAAACAAAAAAAAGGTGGCTGCTCGCTACCGTTTCAATGGTAGGTCGCATGAACCTATTGGTAACAATAGGTCTTAGATAGATGACCATATAAACAGAACACGGCTTATAGATTTACTCTTATAATATGAAACCTAAAGGCTAATAGCCTCTAGGTTTCTTTTACTTTATCACTAAAACTAATGATTTTATTTTATATATAATACTTATCAATTGATAATCATTTCAATTTTGGCTAATTTATTGTATATTATTGGTTAAACTTATATAATATATTGAGACGACGAATATATTATGGAGGTAATTATGGATAATTATAAATTAGGTGTTAAGGCCTCATGGATAACTATTATTTTTAATGTATTATTGGCAGCCATAAAGATAGTTGCTGGTATAATAGGAAATAGTAAGGCTTTGATGGCAGATGGAGTTCACACTTTATCTGATGTCCTTACAACATTTGTAGTGTTAATTGGACTTAAAATATCTTCAAAAGAAGCTGATGAACAACATCCATATGGGCATGAAAAATATGAATCTGTTTTTGCAAAATTGCTAAGTATATTATTATTGTTAACGGGGGGGTTATTTATAGGATATGAAGCTTTAAAGAGCCTTATTGAGGGGAATATAGCTAAACCTGGACGTATTGCTTTAGTTGCAGCATTAGTGTCAATAGTTATTAAAGAAGGAATGTATTGGTATATAATAAAAATAGCTAGAAAAATCAAGTCTTTATCAATGGAAGCCGATGCTTGGCATCACAGATCCGATGCATTTTCATCTCTAGGTACTTTTATCGGAATATTAGGAGCACGATTGGGATTAACTGCTTTAGATCCTATTGCTGGAGTAGTTGTTTCTATACTTGTTATTAAAGTAGGAGTAGATTTATATATAAAGTCTGTAAAGGAATTAGTAGATGAATCAGCAAATGATGAAACTGAAAAACAAATTAGAGATATAACATGTAAAACACAAGGGGTAAAAGGTATAAAAACATTAAAAACTAGAGTTTTTGGTAATAGAATTTATGTAGATTTAGAAATATTCGTTAATTCCCTTATTACTGTAAAAGAAGGACATGATATTTCAGAGAAGGTTCATGATAATATTGAAAAAGAGATTGATGAAATTAAGCACTGTATGGTTCACATCGAGCCTTTTCAACAAGATAACTAGTTTTTGCATTAGAGAAAGCTTTAATATATCTACATATATTGGGTATATTCTTAGTAGTAAAATACAACTTTTGTAAGAAACTAAAAATGGGAGGAGATAGTGTGGCTCATATATTAAAGGGGAATGTAGTTTCAAAAGATATAAAAACTCGAATAAATAAAAGAGTATCTAATTTAAGGGAAAAGGACAAATTTCCAACTTTAGGAATAATAAGGCTTGGTGAAAATTCAGGAGATATATCCTATGAAAAAAAAGTATTATTAGGAACTGTGAAAAATTAGGGATTAGATCAGAAGTTTATAAAAGAGATTTAAAAATCAGCACTGCTGACTTAGTTGAATTAATTAATGAACTTAATAAAGATGATTCAATTTCTGGTATTTTAGTATTTAGACCATTACCTAAACATATAAATGAAGATATTATAAAGAAGACAATTAGTGTAGACAAAGATGTGGATTGTATGCATCCACTAAATCTTGAAAGGATTTTTGAAGGTTATATAACAGGTTTTGCACCATGTACTCCTAAGGCAGTTATGGAAGTACTATTATATTACGATATTCCATTAGAAGGAAAAAAACATTGTAATAATAAATAGATCCATGGTAGTAGGTAAACCTTTAGCTATGATGCTACTAGAAAAAAAATGCTACAGTTACTATTTGCCACTCTAAAACTCAAGATTTAGATAGTATAACAAAAAAAATGCTGATATCGTTATAACTGCATTGGGAAGAGCGAAATTTTTGATGAAAGATATTTTAATAAGGAGTCTATTATTATAGATGTAGGTGTAAGTTTGGATAAAGAAGGGAACCTTAGTGGAGATGTGGATTTTCAAAAAGTAGAAGATTTAGTAAAGATGATTACTCCTGTACCTGGAGGAGTAGGAAGTGTTACAACAAGTATATTATTAGAACAAGTGGTATTTGCTTGTAAATAAAGGGTCATATTGACCCTTTTCGTTGTTTTTGTACAAAAATAGTCACAATTCTTTGAAGGATAAATTAAACTATTGTAGAATAATATAGTTAGTATTATAAGAGGAGGGGTATTTTGTTACTAAAACTAGAATCTAAAGATAATTATTTAATTGCAAGATTAAAGGGAGAGTTAGATCATCATAATTCTGAATTGGCTAGACAAAAATAGATAGGTGTTTTTTTTGAGAAAAACACAAGTAATATTATATTAGATTTAAGAGAATTAACTTTTATGGATAGTTCAGGTATAGGGCTTGTGATGGGTAGATACAAAAATGCAAAGGACAGAAAAGGCAAACTAATTATTGTTAATGATAATAGGTATATAGAACGGATATTAAGGATGTCTGGACTATTAAAAATAATAGAACTGTATCCTACTATTGATGTAGCTGTAGAAAAACTTTAATGAGGTGAACAATATGGAGAAAAATTATATGAAACTAGAGTTTTTAAGTAAATCAAATAATGAATCTTTTTCAAGAGTAGTCGTAGCATCATTTGCTGCCCAATTGGATCCAACATTAGAAGAGTTATCTGATATAAAGACTGCTGTTTCTGAAGCAGTTACAAATGCAATTATACATGGTTATGAATATGGAGAGGGTTTAATTACAATTGAATGTATAATAAAGGATAGGGAAATAGAAATAAAGATATCCGATAAAGGGAAGGGAATAAATAATTTAGAAGAAGCTATGGAACCTTTTTTTTCACATCAAAACCTAATTTAGAACGTTCAGGAATGGGATTTACTGTTATGGAAACCTTTATGGATACATTAACTGTTGAGAGTGTTGAAGGATATGGGACAACTGTAAAGATGACTAAAGAAGTTAAAAGTCTCTCAGATGAGGAGAGATAAATATGAGTACAGGGGGGGAATATAAAAAGGCTTTATTGTCCCATGAGGAGACCATGTACCTTATTAACAAGGCTCAGCAAGGGATAGGGATGCAAAGGAAAAGCTTGTAGAAAGTAACATAGGTTTAGTTAGGTCTGTATTAAGAGGTTTTCTAAATAGAGGATATGAAGCTGAAGATTTATTTCAAATAGGTAGTATTGGATTATTAAAAGCAATAGATAAATTTGATGATAATTTCAATGTAAAATTCTCAACTTATGCAGTTCCTATGATTATGGGAGAAATTAAAAGATTTTTAAGAGATGATGGTCTTATAAAAGTTAGTAGATCTTTAAAGCAAATAGCAGGACAGGCTAAGAAAGCTGAAGAAAGATTATATAAAGAATTAGGTAGAGAACCTTCAATACAGGAAATTTCTAAAGAAATTAATGTAGATAGTGAAGAAGTTGTTATGGCATTAGAATCATCCTATCAACCAGAATACTTATATAGCGTAATTCATCAAGATGATGGATCTCCATTACACTTAATTGACAAAATAAGCATAGATGTCAATGAACATGAAGATATGATTGATAGTATTATATTAAAAGATATATTAAATCAATTAAAACCGAGGGATAAGAAGGTAATTATTCTTAGGTATTTCAGGGATAAGACTCAAACAGAAGTTGCTGATATACTGGGAATATCGCAAGTTCAAGTTTCAAGAATAGAAAAACGAATAATTGAAGAAATAAGGCTATTAATGGAAAAGGCATAATTAATGCCTTTTTTTTGTGTATTAAAAATAAATTCTTGTAAATAATAACATTAGGATGGAGTGATATTATGAGAATTTGTAAAGTAAAGATAAAAACTATAATATTTACCTTCATGTTTTTAATAGCTATTTGTCTATTAATATATCTAAAAGAAGAATCTAGAAATAAAGAAGCACCGAAAAAAAAGCTACTTTTGTATTAAATATTATTGAGGAAGGACTTTTAAATGAGTAAGGAAAATGTAACTATTTTATTAAATACAAAGTATTCTGTCGATGTAGATCAAAATATTCTAATAAAAGATATAGGTACTGTATATTGTAACAATAGAAGTATTCAAAGTAAAATAGAAAACTTAAAGATATGCAAGAGTAAAAAAAAGAAGAAAATTGGGACTTTATTGATTCTACACAGATTATAGAAAAAAATATCACAGTATGACCCTCAATTAAATGTTAATATACTTGGAGCAACGGAAGTCCTAATAGAAATAAAATCTAAAGCTAGAGATGAAAAAAACCCTTCAATTTTTAAAGGTTTTATTTGTTTGCATTATATTATTTTTTTTGGAGCTGGAATAGCAATTGTAAATTTTTATGAGGATGTAAATATGATAGCATCATTAAGTAAAATTTATTATACATTTACAGGAATTAAAGATAATAAGCCATTGATACTCACTATTCCATATTCCATAGGACTGGGAATAGGTGTTATGACATTCTTTAATAGGGTGTTAAGCTCTAGCAAAAGAAGAAAAAAAAGAACCAGGTCCAATGGAGTTAGAACTATATTTATATGATAAGGACATGGAAGATTATATATTAAACGACATAAAAAAAATAGATGACTCCATGGAGTAAGAGGGATGTTTATGTTACAAAAATTATTAGTTATAGTAATAGTTCTAGGTGGAGGTATAGTTGCTGGTGGAGCTTTAGCTGCATTTATTACTTTAATTAAATTAATTCCTAGACTTTTACAGTTAACTGAAACTGAAAAATATGTAAGAATGTATGAAAATATATTTTCATTAGGAAGTATAGTATTTACAATTATATATTTTAGTGATTTTCACTTTAACTTACCAGATGTGATTGCCTCAGTAATAGGGATTATCATGGGAGTTTTTATAGGTTTGTTTTCATCTGCATTAGCTGAAGTACTAAATGTAATTCCAGTTTTATCTAAGAAGTTGAAAATCAAAGATGAACTTAAATATATAATCTATGCTTTAATGTTTGGAAAAGTATTAGGGTCAATTTATTATTGGATATATTATTAATTTTTTTTGGAGGAATGTCAATGGAAAACCTTAATAAAAAGGAATATCAGAAATTTGCAAATAGAAAAGTTCCTAAGCCCACTTATATTAGAAATATTATATTTGCATTTATTATTGGAGGTGGTATTTGTACCATTGGACAATATATTGCCAACTTTTTAGCAAAAACAGGATATAATGAAGAAATGGTTTCTACAGGTACATCAATAATTCTTGTATTTTTGGTTCTTTGTTAACAGGGTTAGGGGGGGTATACGATAAAATTGGAAAATCGGTGGTGCAGGAGCTGCTATTCCCATAACTGGTTTTGCTAACTCAATAGTAGCACCTGCAATGGAATATAAAAGAGAAGGATTTATCTTTGGAGTTGCTGCTAAAATGTTTCTAATAGCAGGTCCAGTATTAGTATATGGAGTAGGCAGTTCTATAATAATTGGATTATTAACTATATTATTTAAAAAGTAGGTGAAAAAAATGGCTTTAAAAAAAGATTGGAAATCAAACAGTTAAACTTTTAAACCCACCATCAATCTTAAGTGGATATAGTATAGTTGGACCAAAGGAAGGTAGTGGACCTTTAAAAGAATATTTTGATTATATATTAGAAGATGATTTATGGGGGGGCAAGAATCTTGGGAAAAAGCAGAGAGTAAAATGCAGGAATTTGCCATTAGATCCTCCATAGATAAAGCAGGACTAAGTTTACAGAATATAGATTATTTGATATCTGGAGACTTATTAAATCAAATAGTAGCATCAGGGTATTCTGCTAGACAGATAGGACTTCCGTATTTTGGTCTTTATGGCGCTTGTTCAACAATGGCAGAATCATTATCCCTTGGAGCTATGTTAATAGATGGTGGATTTGCTGATAAAATTGTATGTGCTACTTCTAGCCATTTTAGCACTGCTGAAAGGCAATTTAGATTCCCTTTGGAATATGCTGCACAAAGAACTTTTTCTGCCCAGTGGACTGTAACTGGTGCTGGAGCAACAGTTATTTCTTCATATGGGGGGGCAGGTCCATATATTACTTATATTACACCAGGAAAAATTATCGATCCTGAAATTAAAGATGTTGCCAATATGGGGGGGCTGCTATGGCACCAGCTGCTATGGATACTTTAATCAATCATTTTCAGGACACAGGCTTTAGTCCAACTGATTATGATTTAATAATTACAGGAGACCTGGGAATAGTAGGAAAATCAATAGTATTAGATATGATGAAAAAGGAAGGTTATGATTTAACTAGTGTATTCTTTGATTGCGGAGTACAGATATTTAATCCTAAAACACAAGATACACATGCTGGAGGTAGTGGCTGTGCATGTTCGGCAGTTGTGCTTAATGGTTATATTCTCGAAGAAATGAAAAAGGAAGATATAAGAGGGTTTTGTTTATGTCTACAGGAGCACTACATTCTACTGTAATAACACAACAAGGTGAATCTATACCAGGTATTGGCCATGCTATTACTATTGATATAAATAATAAATAGGGAGATATAATATGGAATATATAAAAGCATTTATAGTAGGTGGAGGAATATGCGTAATAGGACAGATTATATTAGATAGAACTAAACTAACTCCAGCTCATATCTTGGTAATGTTTCTTACTTTAGGAGTTATATTAGGAGGATTAGGGTTATATGAACCTTTAGTAGAGTTTGGCGGTTCGGGAGCTAAGGTTCCAATTTCTGGTTTTGGATATGCATTATCTCAAGGGGCAATAAAAGGCGCTAAGACTAAGGGAGTAATGGGAGCATTTACAGGAGGATTAGAATCTACAGCAGGAGGAATTGGAGCTGCAATAATTTTTGGATATGTAATGGCTATAATTTTCAACCCTAAAACAAAAGACTAAGGGATTCCCCCTAGTCTTTTATTTTAGTTATTATTTTCAAGTTTGTCTTTATCATACTTGTTGTCTTCATTGGAGTTTTCAATAGGATCAAGAGGAATAATGTCCTCAAAGTCATGGTTTAAATCATCATTAGAGTCATAATCTGCATCATAATCTTCTTCAGGTTCTTCAATGACTGTAAATTCATTGTGTTCATCACAAATCTCAGTTGGCGAATTATATTGAAAATCACTAGGTGTTATTCCACTATTTTCACTAGGAAGATATGGTGGAGTACGTTGTATAAACACTTTTGTCTCAATATTTTCATTTGGACAATACTCATTGGCTATTTTACCAGTAGTAGTATCTATACTAACTTCAACATGAGCATCACAATGAGATTTTGGTACGGTACCTTGAGCAAATATCTCAGTTCTAACTGTTCCCCCCCTTGGGTCATGAGTACATAATGGAGTTGGTAATAAGCCAGATTGAGTACAAATATTAGCAGTGACTATACCTTCAGGTCTAGGGAAACTAGTTATACTTTCTAAACCTTCATGGGCCCTTGTCATAATATGTTGCCATAACTGGGCAGCTGTACTACTATTCTTTGTCAATGTAATTTTAGGGGGGGAATCATTACCAATCCAAACACCTGATACATAATAAGGTGTAAACCCAACAAACCAGATATCTGCTTGATATTGAGTAGTTCCTGTTTTACCTGCAACAACCATATTGGATAATTTAGCTCTACCTGCGAATCCATCAGTTATAGTAGTTCTTAATATATCTTTCATTATATAAGCAATTTGAGGAGAAACTACAATAGATTCCTTAGGTGTATTGTCAATAAGCAGATTTCCATCTTTATCAAGAACCTTTGTAAAGGCAATAGGTTCTACAAATACACCATCATTGGCTATTGCACCATATGCTGCAGTAACTTCTAAAGGCGTAAGACCCTTTGTCATTCCCCCCCCTAAAGCTAAAGCAGATAAGTTTTCATCATTTGTATTTTTGTTCTCTAAACTAGTAACGAAATTATCCTTTTCAGGGTTTTCATTATTAATAATTCCCATTTTTTTTCTAAATAAGACATTGAAGTTCTTATTCCAATGGCTTCAAGTGTTTTTACAGAGTTAACATTTACAGATTGTTCAACGGATTTTCTTAAGGTATGGATACCTCTATAGCCAGTATACCAGTTTTTAGGCCATAGTTTTCCATTAACATAATATGGTATATCGTCTATTGCGGAGGCAGCAGTAAATCCATTGTCTAAAGCTGGCAAATAAACAGATATAGGCTTAATTACTGAACCAGGCTGTCTTTGAGAATTAGTAGCCCTATTTAAAATTCTATTACCATCTATATCTCTACCGCCTACTACTGCTTTAATATGTCCAGTTCTGTAATCTATTATTACTGATGCAGACTGAGGCTGAACTATACCATCTTTTGCTCTATAAAAGTACTTTTCATTAATAATCAAATTATTATTTTGATCTATATTATAAAACTCTTCAGTTTTATTTAAATATTTTTTTTGTAATAATAAGTTCACGGTTTTCCCCCCCTAATTTAAATTCATCTTCAGGAATAACAATGGACCCAACTGTATGAGTCACTAAATTTTTTTTCTATCATCAATTCTATAATAATCTGCAATATCAATATGTTTAGGATAAATAGTTAGTTTTTTTTGTTATTTATTATAATATCTCCATTGTCATTTATATTATATGTGCCATTTTCAATAACCAAATTAGAATCTTCATTTAACAAATTATCTTGATGATAATAAATAGTGTTTCCTGATTCATCTATTATGTTTCCAGCCTTATTTAATCTCCAATCTATTAAGACTGGACCCCCCCTGACTTTATCAGTATTTCCTACTAATATTTCAGTAAAATTATCATAAACATCTTCTAGTTGTTTTTGCATTTCAACATTTATTGTAGAATATATTTTCAAACCACCAGTAAAAAGTGCCTCTTCGGCTTTTTCTTTTGAATACCCTAATTTTTCTACCAAAGCTTCCATAACTTCTGATTTAACATAATCTGAAAAGTAAGAGGTAATATCGGTCATTTTCTTTTGTCCAGGTTTTAAACTAGTTTTAATATCTTCTTTTAAAGCTTCATTATATTCTGCTTCGGTGATTTTTTTTCTAAGTCATACATTTTTTTTAAAACTAATTTTTGTCTAGCAATTGATTCTTCGTTAAATACAAGAATATATCTTTCTCCTAATATATCTACTTCTCCAACTTGGTAGTGCTTTGTACTATCAAAATCTTCTGGTCTTACCCTTATGTAAGGTTGGAATTGATTTGTACTTTTTACTACCCCCCCTGCCAATAAAGCTGATTCTGCTATAGTTAGATCTCCAACATCTTTAGAGAAGTATGTTTGGGCTGCTTCTTGAACTCCATATGCATTTTGACCAAAGAAATTTCTATTTAAATAAGCTTCTAAAATTTGATCCTTATGAAGAACTCGTTCCATTTGTAATGCTAAATATGCTTCTGTAATTTTTCTAGACATTTTCTTTTCTTTCATATCTGTAACATTTTTAACTAATTGCTGAGTAATAGTACTGGCTCCACGAACGATTTTACCTGCTTTTATATTCTCGAGGGCAGAACTAACAATACCCCCCCTAGGATCTACACCATGGTGTTCGTAAAACCTTTCGTCTTCAATAGAAATAAAAGCATCTATTAAGTGTTGAGGCATTTTATTAAGACTTACAAAAGTTCTAAATTCAGCTGCCTCTATTTTTTTTCCAATAATTTACCATCATTATCATATATAAATGATGTATGATTTAAAGATGCATTAACTTCTGTTGGATCAATTTCAGGGGGGGCATCTTTAATAATGGATAGTACCATACCAGCTACAGCCCCCTCCTGAAACAACTACTAACATCAATAAGATGATAATAAATATTTTAGTGCTTTAGAGATAGTTATTTTCTCTTGTTTTTATTTGTTTTTTTTATTATTATTTCAGATCATATTT
>JMBW01000022.1_pt1 | contig 11614 bp, 21 predicted proteins | sample 616541 | NCBI WGS metagenome assembly JMBW01 (sample SAMN02727905, study PRJNA239997) | anaerobic digester metagenome | biome: anaerobic digester; isolation source: mesophilic anaerobic digester inoculated with municipal waste water sludge... | place: Germany: Bielefeld University, CeBiTec ...
GGGAAGGTGTTGAGAGTAGGAAGACCAAAGTCAGGAGACCTGCCTAATATTTAGTTAAGCTAACCTTCGGTGGGAAGGATAGGCATATTTTTGTGTGCTTATATTTGTAATTAAAGACCCTACCTTTAGAAGGTGAGGGTCTTATTTATTGTAGCACTAGCAAATGAGAAGAGGTGTATCATGAAAAGATATATATTATTAGTATTTATTCTTCTATTTATACTTAGTTTTTTTCATAAGTCTTAGCAATGGTGCAGTTAAAATACCTGTAGATGAAATAATTAATGCAATCTTTTCTAAAGAGGACAATATTAATCGCCAAGTCATATGGAATGTTAGACTGCCAAGGACTATAGTTGCAGGTCTTGTAGGAGTATGCCTTTCATTATCAGGAGCTATACTTCAAGGGGGGGTAATGAGAAACCCATTGGCAGGACCTAATATAATAGGTGTTTCAGCAGGAGGTGGTCTTGCAGCTTTAATTCTACTTATATTATTTCCTGAATTCTATTATTTAGCACCCATAGGCGCTTTTATAGGAGCACTATTAGCTACACTATTTATATACATATTGGCTTGGAAGGAAGGAGCCCTCCCTACTAGATTGATATTAGCAGGAGTTGCTGTATCATCATTGTTAAATGCAGGGATAAATTCATTAATGATTTTTATCCTGATAGAGTAGCAGGAGTTATTTCCTTTATGGTAGGTGGACTTTCAGCTACTACTTGGATACAGGTAAAGATGATACTCCCCCCCTATGCCATACTGGGAACTATATTGGTATTACTTTTGCCAACAAAATTAAATGTATTGATGCTAGGAGATGAAATAGCAACAGGTTTAGGATTAAATGTGGAGAGAACTAGATTTATATTCATCATATTGTCATCACTTCTAGCAGGAGCTGCAGTATCTGTAGTGGGATTATTAGGTTTTGTGGGACTTATGGTTCCTCATATTGCTAGGCTATTCATAGGTTCAGATTATAGATATTTATTTCCTGGAGCTATATTTTTAGGCGGAACTGTAGTCATGTTATGTGATACTGTAGCTAGAGTATTATTTTCACCAATGGAAATTCCAGTAGGAATTATAATGTCAGCTTTGGGCGCACCCTTTTTCCTATTTTTATTGAGGAGAAATGAAAAAAAATATAATGAAATTAACTTTAGGTGTAAATAAAGGTAGTATTACCTTTAAATAAAAAAAAGAGAGGTGAGTTTTGTGAAAAACAAAAAAAAGTAATTTTTTTTATCGATTCTATTAATATTATTGTTGACTCCAAATATTGGTCAGGCTATGCACATAATGGAGGGGTTTCTACCAGTAAAATGGGCAATTATTTGGGCAGTTGTATCTTTACCCTTTATAATAGTAGGCTTTAAAAAAAAGTAAGTCAAATATTTAAAGGGGGGGATACAAATAAAAAAAAGTTCTTTTAGGACTAGCAGGGGGGGATTTGTATTTGTATTGTCTGCAATGAAAATACCATCAGTAACAGGAAGCTGTTCCCATCCAACAGGAGTTGGATTAGGTGCTATATTATTTGGGCCTACAACTATGACTGTGGTGGGATTGATTGTATTATTATTTCAAGCATTACTATTAGCCCATGGTGGATTAACTACCCTTGGAGCCAATACTTTTTCCATGGCAATAGTAGGACCTTTAGTGTCTTATGGAATATTTAAACTATTAAAGAAAAGAGATACCAATATAACTTTTACAGTTTTTCTAGCAGCATTTTTAGGGGATTTGATGACTTATGTAATTACAGCAATTCAATTAGCCTTAGCATTTCCTGATGCTACAACAGGATTTGTTGGTTCAATGGGTAAATTTTTATCTGTATTTGCTGTAACTCAAATTCCTCTCGCTATAGTAGAAGGAATAGTAACGGCAATTGTATATAATCTGCTTATAGAATATCACAAAGAAGGGGGGGTGATACATATTGAAAACATCAAATAAGACTAATGTATGGTTGATAATTTTAGCTATTATTTTAATAATAGTTCCCCTAGTTATGAAAAAAAGATGCGGAATTTGAGGGAGCAGACGATCAGGCAGAAGATGTTATAGGTGAGATAAACCCTGATTATGAACCTTGGTTTGATGCTCTTTGGGAGCCGCCTAGTGGAGAGATAGAAAGCTTATTGTTTTCATTGCAAGTGGCTATTGGTGCAGGAGTTATTGGATATATTTTTGGCATGATGAAGGAGAGACGAAAGATTGCTACTAATAGATAAATATGCTTATACCAATAGATTAAAAGATTTCAATCCTATGGCAAAGATGATCTTTGCCATAGGAGCATTAATACTTGCTATTACTATAGATAATTCCTATGTAAATTTAATGGTATTTCTGCTTATGATTTGTTTAACTATATTTGTAGCTAAAATACCTATTAATAGATATTTTAAAATTTTAATTGTACCTATAATTTTTTTTAACTATAAGTGGAATTACCATATTGTTAAGCATATCCAATGAGGATGTATTCATTTGGAGCATTAAAATATCCAATAAATATTTAGGATTTACCTATAAATCTTTAATGGAATTTTTTTAAATTGACCATTAGGGTACTAGCCTCCATTAGCTCTACTTTATTTTTAACTCTTACTACACCATTAAATCATATGATAGGGGGGGTGTTTAAAAAAACTTAAAATGCCAAACATAGTAATAGAGCTTTTGGTATTAATCTATAGATCCATATTTATATTTTTAGAAGAATCTAAAGATATAATAATGGCTCAAGAGCTAAGATTTGGTTATACCAGTATTAAAAATACTTATAGATCTATTTCCTTACTTATAAAAAGTCTACTTATAGCACTTTTAATTAGATTTCAGGATATGCAAATTTCTTTGGAAACTAGATTGTATAGAGGAGAATTTAAAACAGGTGATTAAATGATAAAAGTAGAAAATTTAGGATACCAATATGAAGATGGAACAATAGCTTTAAAAAAATATACACATGGATTTTAATAATGGAAATATAATTGGAATTATTGGGGGGGCTAATGGTTCAGGAAAGTCTACATTATTTTTAAACATATTAGGCATATTAAAGCCTAGTAGAGGGCAAATAAAATATAAAAATAAGCCTATAAAATACAATAAGAAATTTCTTAGGGAATATAGAAAAAAAAGGTTAATATGGTATTTCAAGATCCAGATAAGCAATTATTTTATTCCAAAGTATATGATGATGTGGCTTTTTCACTTAGAAATTTAGATTTTTCAGAAAAGGAGATAAAAATAAGAGTAAAAAAAATGCTTTAAAAAAAAGGTAAAGGGCTATCATTTAAAGGATAAACCTACTCATTTTTTTTAAGCTATGGTCAAAAAAAACAAGTTGCTATAGCAGGGGGGGTTTTGGCAATGGATTTGGAAATAATATTATTGGATGAACCGACTAGTGGTCTAGATCCATATACTACTAGACAAATGAAAGAGATAATAAAACATTTAAGTTATGAAAAAAAAGGTAGTTTTATCTAGTCATGATATGGATCTTATATATGAAGTATGTGATTACATTTATATATTAGGAAAAGGAGAATTAGTAGGGGGGGAAGGATTACCAGAGGAGATTTTTTTTAAAAAAAAGAATTATTAAATAATGCAAATCTTGAGAGACCTTGGCTGGTAAAAATTCATCAAGAATTAGGATTACCTTTGTGTAGAAATGAAGATCAATTACTATCTTTAAGTAAGTCCATGAAAGGAGATATTTATGAAAAAAAGGGATTATAGTAGTTAGTTTTGGTACAAGCTATGAAAAAGCCAGGAAGCTATCCATTGAGTTCATTGAAAATAGAATAAAAGAAAAATATAAGGATTATCTTGTGCTAAGGGCTTTTACTTCTCAAATGATAATAGAAAAACTTAAAAAAAAGGGATAATTACATTGTAAATAATATTAAAGATGCATTGGACGAGATGAAATTCAATGGGGGGGTAAAAGATATATACATACAGCCTCTTCATATAATACCAGGACATGAATATGAAAAAATACAAAAACAAGTGAAAATATTTTTAAATCAAAACAAAGATTATTCTATTAAAATAGGAAAACCTCTTCTATATGATGATAAAGACTATAAAAAAAGTAGTAAGGGGGGGATTGGGACTTTTGGCATTAAAGCCTGATGAAGCAATTATATTTATGGGACATGGCACAGATCATGAAGCCGATAAATCCTATGAAAAATTGGAAAAGACTTTTAAAGAAGAAGGATATGAAAATGTATTTGTAGCTACTGTAGAAGGTAAAAATGCCCTTGAGGATATAATTCCTATATTAAAGGATAGAGAAATAGAAAAAAAATTATTTTAAGGCCTTTTATGCTGGTAGCAGGAGATCATGCTATCAATGATATGGCATCAAAAGAAGAGGACTCTTGGAGAAGTATATTGGAAAGGGAAGGATTTATTGTAGAACCAATATTACAAGGTTTGGGAGAGGTAAAGGCAATACAAGATATATATCTAGAACATTTACAATATATCCTTAATATCCTTAATAAGGAATCTATATGATTAATTAGGAGGTCAAAAAAATGCATAGAAGAAGATTTATTTCATCAATATTAATATTGATTTTAATAATATCCATAACTACTGCTTGTTCTAATAATGAGGATTTGGGAAGTAATACTGACAATGAAAAACAAGTAAATGATGAACAAGTTGAAACTAAAGAAGAAGTGAAAGAGGAAAATGAATATGGTATAGACATAAAGGAAGATTCTGTAACTTTTATTGATGGAAGGGATAAGGAGGTTACCATATCTAAACATCCAGAAAGGGTAGTAGTGCTATTTAATTCTTATCTTGAGGTGTGGTGCAAGTCTGGAGGCACAGTTGTTGGGCGATTGCAAGAGGCACCAGAAAAAGTAATTGAGGAAGCTAAAGATGCAGAAGAAGTAGGAAAACAAGGGGGGCTATAAATGTGGAGAAGGTATTGTCTCTAGAACCAGATTTAATAATATTAAATTCTAATCAAAATCATCAATTGGAATTGGTACCTATTTTTGAGGAAAACAATATTCCTGTAATAGCATTAAATTATTTTGTAAAAGATGATTATTTTAAGATGGTGAGGTTATTTACAGCTATAAATGATAGGGAGGATTTGTATGAAGAATATGGTATAAAAGTTAGAGAAGATATAGAGAATATAATTGAAAAATCTCCAAAGGATAGAAATTATAAAGTGTTGGTGATGATGGCCAGTGCTAAAAGTATTACTGTAAGGGGTTCAGATTCTACAGTAGGGGAGATGTTGAAGGATTTACACACTACAAATATATCTGATTCTATTGCCACAGGTCCAGATCCAATAGATTTTAGCATGGAAAAAGTATTAGAAGAGGATCCAGATTTTATATTTGTACAGATTACAGGTTCTGATAAGGAAAAGGTATTGGAAAGACTTAAAAAAAGATGTAGGGACAATCCAGCTTGGAGTTCTCTAACAGCAGTAAAAGAGGATAGATATATATTTTACCTAAAGAATTATATATGTATAAACCAAATCATAGATATGCAGAAGCCTATGAAGGATTAGCAAAAATACTTTATCCAGATGTTTTCAAGTAATTTAAGGTAAGGAAAAGGGGGTGTAGATATGGGGGATACTAGCAAAAAAAACCTTTATGTAAACTATGGAGATAAGGAAATATTAAAGAATATAAGTTTAGAGGTTAAAAAAAAGGTGATATAGTGAGTATTATAGGACCTAATGGTTCAGGAAAGTCTACTTTGATAAAGGCTCTCTCTAGATGTATAAAGCCTGTTAAGGGTTCTGTATATATTGACAATGAAGATATATTTAGTTTATCTACTAAACAAGTAGCAAGGAAGATGGCTATCCTTCCCCCCCAGTCTAAAAACACCCCCCCTGCAGATATTACTGTGAGGGAATTGGTTTCCTATGGTAGATATCCCCCCCATTTAAAATTTGGACAAAGATTGGGGAAAAAGGATTATGAAATAGTGGATTGGGCTATTGAAAGGACTAAGCTTAAAGAATTTAAAAATAGATACTTAAGCACTTTATCTGGTGGAGAAAAGCAAAGAGCATGGATTGCCATGTCATTGGCTCAAAAACCAGAGATACTATTATTAGATGAACCTACTACATTTTTAGATATTTCTTATCAATTAGAAGTACTAGAGTTAGTTGAAGAATTAAATAAAAGTTTAAATTTAACAGTTTTAATGGTTTTACATGATTTAAATCAAGCAGCTAGATATTCTGATAATATATTAGTACTAAAAGATGGAGAAATATGGGAATACGATAATCCTAAATCTATATTAAGAAAAAAAACTACTAAAAGAGGTATTTAGAGTGGATGGTCATATATATAAAGACGAAATAAACCATTGTCCTTATTTTATACCTTATAAAGTAAATTAGAAAATGGAGGGAAAACATGGCAAATATAATGATACAAGGGACTACATCCTCAGCAGGAAAATCCTTTATATCTACTGCATTGTGTAGGATATTTAAAGAAGATGGATATAAGGTTGCCCCCCCTTTTAAGTCTCAAAATATGTCCTCAAAATATTATGAAACAATAGAGGGATATAGAATAAGTACAGCTCAAGCACTACAAGCCAAAGCAGCTGGCATTGAGCCAAATCCCAATATGAATCCCATATTGTTAATACCTAATTCTGATAAAGGAAGTGATGTAATAATAAATGGGAAGTTTTACAAGAGGATGGAGGCTTTAGAGTATTTTTCATATAAAAATAAATTAAAGCCTACAATTGAAAAAGCTTATCAAGAATTAGAAAAGGAACACCATATTATAGTATTAGAAGGAGCAGGTAGTCCTGCTGAAATAAACTTAAAGCAAAATGATATAGTAAATATGGGTATAGCAGAAATGGTTGATGCTCCAGTATTATTAGTAGGGGGGGATATAGATAGGGGGGGAGGAGTATTTGCATCCCTTTATGGTACGGTTATGCTTTTAGAAGAGGAAGAAAGAAAAAGAATTAAAGGATTGATAATAAATAAATTTAGGGGGGGAGATAAAAGGTTATTAAATTCAGGTATTAAAATGATAGAGGAGCTTTTAAATATACCAGTTATTGGAACAATACCCTATACGCCATTGGAACTTGTAGATGAGGATTCCCTTATAGACTATGAAAAGCGTTGTAATATCTCATCACAAAGGGATGAAGAGCTTGAAGAAGAATTTAAAAAGCTATCCCAATTGCTTAGACAAAATTTGGATATGGATTATGTATATTCCTTAATAGATAAATAGATTGACAAGGGAATATTCAATATTAGTTTACTAAAAAAAACAAATTAGATTAGGTGAAAATATGAAATATATACTTATAGCAGTAATATTAGATTTAATTTTAGGAGATCCCTATAATTTTCCCCCATCCTGTAAAATTTATGGGAAAACTAATTGCTTTCGAAGAAAAACTAGTAAGGGAAATAGATAGAAATTATTCAAATAACATACTGGGTTTAAAGTTTTGGGGATTTTTAATAACAATATTTAATATAGCTTTAGCTTTTATATTTCCTTATATATTATTAAAAACTATAAAAAAAATACAAAGTAGTATATTCCATCATAAATACATACCTTATATATACCTGTATAGCAGCTAGATGCTTAGATAAGGAGGCCATGAAGGTATTTTATGGATTAGATATAAGTTTAGAAGAAGCAAGACATCGGCTTTCTTATATAGTGGGAAGAGATACTAAAATCTTACAGAAGAAGAGATAATAAAAGCAACTGTAGAAACAGTAGGAGAGAATACTGCTGACGGAGTCATAGCACCATTATTCTATATTATGTTATTGGGAGCTCCAGGAGGGTTAATGTACAAAATGGTGAATACTATGGATTCCATGTTAGGATACAAAAATGAAAAATATATGGATTTAGGTTTCTTTCCTGCACGAATTGATGATGTATTTAATTATATTCCAGCTAGACTTACTGGAGTTTTAATGTGTATATCCTCTATATTTAGATTTGATGTAAAGGAAGGCTTTAGGATTATGATAAGGGATAGGAAAAACCATAAAAGTCCCAATGCTATATATCCAGAAGGTGCAATAGCAGGACTATTAAATATTCAATTAGGAGGCAATAGCTATTATTTTGGAAAGATTGTGGAAAAACCAACTATAGGTGATAACACTAGAAACATTAATAGGGAAGACATTAAAAAAAACTATTGAAATTATGTATAGAACAGAAGGATTATTACTTATACTATGTGGATTAATTAATAATTTATTAGGTAGGTGAAAAGATGGAACATGGAGGGGGGGATTTAATTACTTATGAAAAATATTACGATGGAGAATTAATAGATTTTAGCAGTAATATAAATCCATTAGGATTTCCAGGAGGGCTTAAGGAAGAATTAATAAAAGGCTTTACCGATATGACCAACTATCCAGATATAAAATATAGGCATCTTAAAACAAGTATATCTAAATATTTAAAATGCAGCCCTGAAAATGTAGTGGTAGGTAATGGAGCAGTGGATATAATAGATAATTTTATAATCATGTTTCCTAGAATTATAGTAGTTTTACCTTCTTTTTCTGAATATGAAGAAAGAGCATTAGTTCATGGCAAAGAAGTTATTAGGCTAAAATACAAGGATGATTTTACATTAAATTTATCTAATATAGAAGATACTATCAAAGCTAAAGACTTACTGATTTTAGGAAATCCTAATAATCCTACAGGACTAAGGATTGAAAAAGATACCTTAAAAAAATTATATGAAATTGTAAACAAAGAAAGAGGATATCTACTATTGGATGAAGCTTTTTATGAATTCTGTCCAGAGGATTATGACAGTATACAGATCTTTAAAGAAAAGTCTTTTCATAGAATAGGCATAATTAGAGCAGCAACTAAGTTTTTTTGCTTTACCTGGAATACGATTAGGATATGGTTGTGTATCAGAAGATATAAGAAATATACATGATAAAGTAGCACTACCTTGGAGTGTCAATTCTCTAGGAGATAGAGCTGGCAGATATATATTTGAGTGTAAAGAGTATATTGAAATGAGTAAAACTTATATAGAAGAAGAGAGAAAATTTCTCCTTGAACAATTATCCAATATAAAAGGCATAAAACCATATAATACCCATGCCAATTATGTACTTATAAAACTTTTAAAATGGAATGAAGAATATGTATTTAAATTCTTTTTAAATAGAGGATTAGTAATTAGAAAATGTTCTAGTTTTAATGGGTTGGATAATACCTATATTAGAGTTGCCATAAAAAGCAGAAAGAACAATTTAAAATTAATAGAAACTTTTAAAGAATTGGAGAGATTAGATGAAAACCATAATGATAACAGCTCCTTCTAGCAATACAGGGAAAACTATAATTACATTGGGAATAATAAGGGCATTAAAAAAAATAGGGGGGGATTAGATGTATCTGCTTTTAAAACAGGACCAGATTTTATAGACACTAAATGCTTAGGATTAGCTTCAGGAAAATTAGCAGGAAATTTGGATATTCATATGATGGGAGAAAATTTTAAACATTCTTTGTCCATGAACCCAGGAGAATATGGGGGGGTAATAGAAGGAGCGATGGGATATTTTGATGGGATACATAATGATTTTGAAAATTCCAGCTATGATATAGCTAGAAGGTTAAATATAAACTCAATACTGATTTATACACCTCAAGGGGGGGAGATGTTTTCTGCAATTCCTAAGATAAAAGGTATGGTAGATTTTTTTGGATTCCAATATAAAAGGGATAATATTGAATAAGGTAAGGAAAGATATATATCTTTTATTGAAGGAAAAAAATAGAAGAATATGTTGGAATTCAGGTATTAGGTTATGTAGAAAAGGATAAAATTTAAATATACAAAGTAGATATTTAGGATTAGTACAAAATGACAAATACATAAAGGATGTAATTGATAAAATATCAAGGACTATAGAAAAAAACTGTAGATATAGATGGATTAATTTCTTTGATGAGTAAAGGGGGGGATGTAGCTAATTATAAGTATCCCATTAAAAGAAATATTAAAGTAGCTATAGCTTATGATGAGGCCTTTTCCTTTTACTATAGTGAAAATTTAAAGCTATTAGAAAACACCTGCCAGGTACAATATTTTTCTCCCCTTAGGGATACTAAAGTCCCTAAATGTGATTTATTATACATTGGTGGAGGATATCCAGAACTATATAAAGAGGAATTATCTCAAAATTTAACTATGTTAAATTCTATTAAAAATATGGCAGAAAGAGGAGGCTATATTTATGGAGAGGCAGGGGGGGGCTTTATGTATTTGGTAGAAGAGATAGAAGATTGTTCCATGGTGGGAATATTTAAAGGAAAAGCCTATATGAAGGATAGGCTTCAAAGGTTTGGATATGTAGATATCAATTTAATGGAAGATACCCTATTAGGCAACAAAGGGGGGGATATTTTAAAGGGACAAGAATTTCATTATTCTGTTATAGATATAGAGGACAAACCTTTATATTATATTAAAAAGCCAAAGGGAAATAGAAATTGGAAATGTGGATACAGATATAAAAATGTATTAGTTCAATATCCTCATATTCATTTCCTTGGAAATATGAAGGCTTTTAATTATCTATTAAACAAAATAGAAAAGGGCAAGGAGGGTATCTATGTATATTAAAAATCCAATGGAAATAGAAAATAAAAGTATGGACATTATAGAGAAAGCAATGGGCAATACATCCTTTACTGATAAAGAGAAGATGATAGTCAAAAGGATGATTCATACAACAGGAGATTTGGAATATAGAAATATTATAGTTTTTAAAGAAAATTTTGTTGAAAGGGCTATAGATAGTATAAAAAAAAGGAGGTATTATATTTACTGATACTAAAATGGCATATATGGGAATAAACAAAAGAGCCCTATCTAAAACTCAATGTGAATTAAAATGTTTCATAGATGATGAAAGAGCATATACATTATCTAAAAATTTAAATACCACTCGTTCATCCATAGCTATAGATTTAGCTGTAAAAGAAGGAATAGACATGTTTGTAATAGGGAATGCACCTACCGCTTTATTTAGATTACTAGAATTAGTAGAAGAGGGAAAAGTTAATCCTAAATTTATAGTAGGTGTTCCAGTAGGTTTTGTAGGTGCAGAAGAATCTAAGGAATATTTAAGGGAATTTAATATTCCTTCTATTTCCACTGTAGGTACTAAAGGAGGAAGTAATGTGGCAGCATCTATTATAAATGCCTTATTGTATATGGTGGTGGAAAGATGAAATTAGATAAGTATGTTATTAAAGATGGAAAACAATTAAGATGTGGATATACAACAGGTTCTTGTGCTGCAGCTGCTGCGAAGGCAGCAGCCTTAATGTTGGAGATTCAAAAATAGTAGATTATGTAAATATAGATACCCCCCCTGCTGGAATAAAGCTAAAACTTGAAATAAACGATCCATGTATAAATAAAAATAGTGCATTTTGTTCTGTAACAAAGGATGGAGGAGATGACCCAGATGTAACTGATGGCATAAAAATATATGCAAAGGTAAGTA
>JMBW01000023.1_pt1 | contig 11564 bp, 22 predicted proteins | sample 616541 | NCBI WGS metagenome assembly JMBW01 (sample SAMN02727905, study PRJNA239997) | anaerobic digester metagenome | biome: anaerobic digester; isolation source: mesophilic anaerobic digester inoculated with municipal waste water sludge... | place: Germany: Bielefeld University, CeBiTec ...
TTTTCTCTATGTTTATTTAATAGTGATATTTTAATTGTAATTTAACATAGCCTAAAACTGGGTTCCCCCCTATTTTCCTCATATTCTTCTATGGCTACTAAAATTATTTCGTAGCCTTCTTGAATTAAATCATCGTATTCATCTACCTTATTATAGTATCTTCGAATGGATGCTAGTATTAGAGGTTTTAACTTATATAGAAGTATTTCTATTGCCTCCAAATCTCCAGCCTTACTCTTTTCCAATAATTTTACTACTTCACTATACACAAAATTACCCTCCATATTAGAAGGCGCCTTCTTAAATTCCTAGGTAATTTTATGATAGTTTATTATTAGAAATTAGGGAAAAGAAGAATCAGGCTAAATCCCTAAGGGATTTAGCCAATTTTTAATTTTGAATTGTAAATTGTGAATGTTCTAGGTCTATCTTTTGGGGACATTCCTCAGAAAGATAGAGCGTCTTGCAGAGATGTATCCTCATACCTTAAATTACTTAAAAAAAAGAGCTAGGGATTTTCCCTAACTCTATTTTTACTTTTCTAAAATCCTAATTAATTTCTTTTTTTTAAGGCCTCGGCCTTATTTGTTTTTTTTCCCAAGGTAAATCTATATCTGTTCTACCAAAATGTCCATAGGAGGCAGTTTGTCTATATATTGGTCTTAATAAGTCCAGATCTCTAATAATAGCTGCTGGTCTTAGGTCAAAATGTTTTCTAACTAATTTTCTATTTCATTATCAGATATTTTCCCTGTTCCAAAGGTTTCTACATATATGGATAATGGTCTAGCAACGCCTATGGCATAGGCTAGGCCTACTTCACATTTATCTGCTAATCCTGCTGCTACTATGTTTTTGCCACATATCTTGCTGCATAAGAGGCAGATCTATCTACCTTTGTTGGATCTTTTCCAGAAAAGGCTCCTCCCCCCCCATGTCTACCATAACCACCATAAGTATCTACTATAATTTTTCTACCAGTAAGACCTGCATCTCCCATAGGCCCACCTATTACAAATCTACCTGTAGGATTTACATAGTATTTGGTATTTTCATCTATCATATTAGCTGGCACTATGGACTTAATTACATATTCCTTAATATCTCTTTCTATGGTTTCTAAATCTACATCTGGGCTGTGTTGAGTGCTTACTACTATATTTTCTATTCTAATAGGTTTGTCATTTTCATATTCTACAGTAACCTGAGTTTTCCCATCGGGTCTTAAATATTCTAAGGTACCATTTTTTTCGCACTTCTGCTAATTTCCTGGCTAATTCATGGGCCATAGATATAGGCAGGGGGGCATTAGCTCTAGGGTTTCATTGCAGGCATAGCCAAACATCATACCCTGATCGCCGGCACCAATTTTATCTAATTCATCCTCTCCATTGCCTCTATGCTCTAGAGCCTTATTTACCCCCCCCATGGCAATATCTGGGGGGGATTGTTCATTTATTGCAGTTAGAACTGCACAGGTATCGGCATCAAAGCCGTATTTAGCTCTAGTATAACCTATTTCTTTGGCAGTTTCCCTAGCAATATGGGGGGGTATATCTACATAACAATTAGTAGTAATTTCTCCTGCAACTAGTATTAATCCTGTAGATACTAAAGTTTCACAGGCTACCCTTGCATCTTTGTCTTTAGATAAAATTTCATCTAAAATTGCATCTGAAATAGCATCACATAATTTGTCTGGATGTCCTTCTGTAACAGATTCAGAAGTAAATAACCATTTTTCATAAAAAAAACCTCCCTATTTTTTTTATTGAGGCTGTGTTTCAAATAAAAAAAAGCCTTTCCGAAGGGAAAGGTTAGTTTTCACAAACCTCATCTTTCAGAATAAATATTCTGTGGGATTTAGCACCTTTGTAAATATACAGGTTGCCGGGTTTCAACGGGCCCATTCCCTCCACCACTCTTGATAAGGTGTATCAAGTTTTTATTAAATTACAATTATTGTAACATATTTCGACGCAGCTGTCAATAAAAACTTCCGGGAACATTCTGGGACAAGTAGAACCGTCCCTACTGTCCCACTAACTATATGATACGACAATGCAAACACTATTATCCCCCCCGACACCAATACTCCTGCCAGTATTACAAATAGTGCATTTTTATAATCAATTTTTAGCAAAGATGCAGCTATACATCCTGTCCAAGCTCCAGTTGTAGGGATTGGAATAGCCACAAGTATAAATAGACCTAGTAACCTATATTTTACTATAGTATCTTTGGTTCTCTTTAAGGTTCGCCTTTTCAACCAGCCAATGGATTTAGAAAAAAAATAATAGTTTGTTCAAAATAGTTCATTACTGGATTTAAAATTTTTAGTAATATAGGCACAATAGCCATATTTCCCATAAGACTAAGAATTGTGCTATGTATTGGACTAAAACCCATAGATATGCCTAGAGGAATAGCCCCCCCCTAAGCTCAGATAATGGCATAGCACCTACAATTATAATTAATAATTCCCTCTTTATTTCCTCAATTATACTAAGCAAAAAAAATCATTCCCTTCGGGGGGGAAACTTAAATTATGTACTTATATAATATAGAAGAATTTTCATTTTTTTTCAAGAACAATCTGCAGCCTTCGAAGAAATAATAAGGCAGGGGGGGACATTCCCCAAAAAGTTCCGCCGGCTTGCAGAGGTGTGCCCCCCCTAAACTTAAAATGAATATTTTGACAACAACTCCATAACTCTAGGCCCGGCACCAACATTTAAATTTCTTAGAAAAATTAAGAAATACTAAGATATTTTATAATTACTGCATACAATAGCTCTATACCTCAAAATACACCCTATTTTCCCTCTTGAACAAAAGCATCATTTCCCCCTATACTATAATAGTCGGCTTACGGGGGGGTGTAGCGCAGTTTGGTAGCGCACGTGGTTTGGGACCATGGGGGGGCCGGGGGGGGTTCGAATCCCTCCACCCGACCACATTAGGGAAGGATATTATCCTTCCCTATTTTTATTTGTCAAAGTATTGTAATATACTTGTAACCCTATTGATACATAAAAAAAATATATAATAGATTATGATACCCTAGAATTTTGGGTTTTCTTGTAGAAAGGTGAGTTTATGAAAAAAAGTACTAGGACTTATGAGAAGATGTATTCAAGATTTTCATATGATTGAAGATGGAGATAAAATAGGAGTTGGACTTTCTGGTGGTAAGGACAGTATGTTATTATTATATGCACTTAAAACATATCAAAACTTTAGCCCAGAAAAATTTGAATTAGAGGCCTTCACTGTAGATTTAGGTTTTGAAGGTTTTGATTATAGAGCTATTGAGGATTATTGTGATGCCATAGATGTTCCTTTTAATTTAAAAAGGACTAATATAAAGGAAGTGGTTTTTGATATTAGGGAAGAAAAAAAATCCCTGCTCCCTTTGTGCCAATATGAGAAGAGGAGCTATTCACAATGCTATGGTGGAAAAGAGCTTTAATAAATTAGCACTAGGTCATCATAGTGATGATGCAATTGAAACTCTATTTTTGTCTATGTTTTATGAAGGTAGAATTAAAACTCTTCCACCTAAATCTTATCTAACGAGAAAAGATATTTATGTAATCAGGCCTTTTTTTTATATCTTCCAGAAGAAATCATTGAGAAAACAATAATTAAATATAATATTCCTATAGTTAAAAATCCTTGTATCCAAGATAAAAAAAACAAAACGGGAGGAGGTAAGCCTACTATTAAAAGAGATCTACGAGAAAATCCCTGGAACAAGAGATAAGATCCTAACTGCCATGAAAAATGGAGAAGAATTTAAACTATGGTTTTGATTAAGGAGAGGTGAGATTTGTGAGGAAAAAAATTTAGTAAGTTTTTAGTCTATTTTTTTAATTTTATCAACTATTATTAGCTGGGCAGGACCAAGCTTCGCCAAATCAGTTAGTATGCCTTATATAATACACGAAGAAGTAATAGCATCTGAATACTTAGGATCTGGGATAAAATATGAAAATATTAGAAAATTTACAGCCAATGGCTGGTGGAATATCAATGTTGTAAGAGTAGATTTAGATGATGAGTATGCAGAAGTAAAGGGGGGCTTATGAATAATAAAGGCTTGTCTCAAACTACTACTGTTAGCAATTTAGTAAATATAAATAAGGCTGTAGCAGGAGTTAATGGAGACTATTTTGAGTTTAAACCTATTGCCCATCCTATGGGAACCTATATTGAAAATGGAGAGGTTGTTTCTTCTCCTATAGAAAGGGCCTATGCACTTCCCACTTTTTATTTAACGGAAGATAATAAGCCGGGAATTGAGTTTTTCGATAGAAGTTTTAGACTTAAGTCTTTGAATTCTGGAGAAATTCTTAATATCAGTCTAATTAATAAATCTGCTGATTTTAATATGGTTACACTATTAGATAAAAACTGGGGGGCAAAAATCCTTTGGCAATAGATTTAATGAAGACACTGTGGAAATGGTAGTAATAGACAATATAGTAGAGGAAATAAGAGTAGGAGAAGCTCCTATTAATATTCCTAATAACGGATACATAATTACCGTTAATGGAGATAGAGGAGAGCCAATATTAAATAGTTTTCAAATAGGTGATGAGGTAGAATTAATTACAAAGACTACTCCAAATCTAGAAAATATTAAATTTGCCATAGGCGGAGGTAGTATAATACTTAAAAATGGCGTTCCCACTAATTCTAATATTAATATTAAGGGAAATCATCCCAGAACTGGTATAGGTATTTCCCAAGATGAAAAAGAACTTATAATTGCCACCATAGATGGTAGAAACTCCTTTGTGGGAGTAGGACAAGAGCTTTTCGGTTTGATTTTAAAGGATTTAGGTGCATATAATGCAATAAATCTAGATGGCGGAGGCTCTACTGCTATGGCCATAAAACCTATTGATAAGCAGGTAGCCGAAGTGGTAAACAAACCTTCTGGCGGTAGTCAAAGGAGAGTTCCCAATGGTGTAGGAGTATTTTCCAATGCACCAAAAGGTGAATTATCCTATATTAAAGTTATTCCCGATGATAAAAATGTCTTTGTAGATACTTCTAGGAAATTTAGTATAAAGGCTTATGATCAGTATCATAATCCTATAGAGATAAATCAAAATGCTGTAATATACAGTGTGGATGGAGTCGAAGGGGAATTTATTGACAACACCTTCAAACCTAAAACCAATGGAAAAGCCACAATTACAGCTAATTATAATGGTATTACTGCCAATACAGAAATTAAAGTATTAAGCCCTATTAAAAATATTATTTTGCCAATAAATAAATTTAATCTTAAAGCTGGAGATAGTAAAAATTAGGTTCCTATACTGGTGTAGATAATAATGGCTTTAAAGCTAAAATTTATCCAGAGGATATTAATTTTGCAGTAATTAACGATATAGGTTATGTGGAAAATAATGTGTTTTATAGTAATGGAAAAGATGGCACTGGTGCCATAAGCCTTTCTGTAGGAAATGTTATAAACAATATTTTAGTATCAATTGGAGGAGACGAAAATCTAATTGAGAGTTTCGAAAACCCGGATACTCTTAAATTTGCTTCCTATCCTGAATATGTACAAGGTAGCATAGGCCAAAGTCCAGATGCTAAACTAGGAAATAATAGTGGGAAAATAGCATATGATTTCTCCAAAGGTGATGGAAATAGGGCAGTTTATATGGAATTATATCCTAATGAAGAGCTTGGATTAAAACTAGAAAATAATCCTTCTAGATTAGGTCTTTGGGTGAAAGGTGATGGACAAGGCAGTTGGTTAAGAGGACATATAGTTGATAAAAATGGCAAAGCTCATAGTATAGATTTTGTAAAGAATTTAAACTCCACAGAATGGGAATATGTAGAGGCAAATATTCCAGACAATATAGCTTATCCTATTACATTGGAAAAATTTATGTAGTAGAGACTGATGTAAATAAAAAAAACATTCTGGTGAAGTATTAATTGATGGATTGACAGCCATATTCCCTAAAGAATACGACAATACAAATATACCAGAAGCCAGTAGTTCTAAGGATATTAAAAATGCAAAAACAGAGAAATTAGAAAATGGATTTTCCTTTATAATTACTAAGTCGCCAAATAATTTAGATGAAATTGCAAATTTTGATGCCAAAACACCTTTAAAAAAAATAGAATTAATTCTCATAATGTAGCTTTATTTATGGGAGATACGGACACTGAATTTATGAAGGGATTAAATCCTCAACTTAAAATGAATACTGGGATTAATTATGTAAGAAAGACTCACGAAAATGTAATGTTTATAGATGCTAATAATTCTAAAGGCGGAATTAGACCAACTAATCCTCAGCAATGGCAATGGATAAAGGGAGGTCTAGAAAATTCTAAGGAAGACCATATAGTTATCTTACTTCCCAAACCTGTATTTGGAAATGGCGGATTTAAAGATCCACTAGAAGCAGAATTATTGCATAAACTATTAGTAAATGAAGTAGAAAAGGGAAAAACTGTATGGGTAATCCACGGCGGAAGTAAAAATCAAGTAGAAGTAAATGAAGGAATTAGATATATAGAATATGATAATAGAAATGTAAACAATCCTGAGGAAGTGAAAAATATACAAGCCATAGAATTTGTAGTAAATGGACAAGATATTAGTTATCAGATAAATTCTGTGTATAAATAAAAATACAAACGAAAGGGACGGGTCTTTCTGTTTGATTTCAAACAGAAAGACCCGTCCCTTTTATTTGAACTGAGATCTTTTACCATCCTACATATCCCTTCTTAAACTGCTGGTACATCATATCTGCCAAGCCAAAGCCACTGTCTTCTTTGACAGCTTCTTTGGAGATTTCCTCTATATACATATCTTCGAAAATCTTAGTTCCATTGCTTTTTTTCGATTAATCCATCTTCTGGTATGGTTTTGTACATTTCTTTAAACATCATCTGGACAAATATGGCTTCAAATTCTTTGCAAGCCTTCATTAAGGCTTCATCATCTTTGTCCTTAATATTTTCCGCTTTATTATGTAAAGCTTCTGTATCTAATGAATTTATATAATAATCATTATTAATATTCATCTAATCACCTATCTCTTTAGATTGTTCACCAATTGTAGCATTTCATCTGAAGTCTGTATGGTTTTAGAATTTATTTCATAGGCCCTTTGGGCAGTTATCATTTTTACCATTTCATCTACTATTTGAACATTTGAAGCTTCTAAATAACCTTGAATTATTCTAGATTGCATTTCCTCTATTTCTATAGGGATTTCATCCCCCAGAAGCTGAAGTTGCCTCGTATAGATTGGAACCTTTGCTTTCCAATCCTTCTGGATTAGTAAATTTAACTAATGCTAGTCTACCTAAGTCTATAATCTCGCCAAATTCATCTTCTCCAGTTATATAGCCAAATTCGTCTATAGCAATATCCCTTAGTCCAGATTCTATAACTATTAAATCATCGTCTTCAGATAATACATAATAACCTTCAGAAGTAACCAAATAACCTTCATCATAGTCTACACTTAATTTGAAACTACCATCCCTAGTATATCTAATATCTCCATTAGGCATTTCTATTACAAAAAAAACCTTCCCCATCAATGGCTACATCAAAGGTGCCTTCTGTTGGAATTAGATTTCCATTTCTAAAATCCCTTTTAGTAGCTACAGGCATAGTACCATGGCCTACTTCTAAATTTACAGGTCTTCCATTGTCATCTACTATTCTGCCTCTTTTTAAATTAGAATAAAATAAATCTTTGAATTCTGCCCTACCTGTTTTATAGGATGTGGTGTTTACATTGGATAAATTGTTTGCAATGGTGTCAATATTAAATTGTTGTGCTTTCATACCTGTTGAGGCTGTCCATAATGCTCTCATATTTCTCCTCCTATATTCTTCCTATTTCATTTGAAGCCTTGTCCATCATTTCATCATGGGTTCTAATTACTTTCTGCCCCCCCATTTCAAAATCCCTAAGCAATGTTATCATCTCTACCATTTCAGTAATGGCATTTACATTGGATTCCTCTAAGAAACCTTGGAGTACCTGACCTGTAAAAGGACCTTCATCTAAATCCTCAATAGGATCTCCATTTTCATCCCTTATTACATCATATAGATCATCTCCGATTTTTCTTAAGAATTCTCTATTTTGTATATCTACTACACCTAAATTTCCTGCCTCGTTTCCATCTACAACTACTGTGCCATCTTCTAATACTTCAAATTCTTCCCCCCATCTATATTTATGGGTCCTCCAGTTCCTAATACTTCTCTACCATCTAATGTAGAAAGATTGCCTTCATTATTCAAAGTAAAGGAACCATTTCTAGTATAGTAAGTTCGCCCTTCTTCTCCTTGTACTTTAAAGAAGCCTGGCCCATTTAATGCTATATCAAATTTCCCACCAGTTTCTACTATATTTCCTGGAGTAAAATCTGTAAGGATTTTTTTGAAACTTTACACCTGCATTCATGGTGCCTATTATATTGGGATTGACATTGTATACGCTTTCTGCCAATAATTCGTCTATTTCACCATTGTTTTGATTAAGTCTGTTGCCATGGCCATCTGTAATATAGTTTTCGTAATCAGTTCTTTTTGGATATTTTTCGTCTATATTATCACTGTTTAAATCCCCTTTATTATCTGTATAAAAGGTTTTAAGATAGCCTCCCTCATCCACCATAAATTTAATTTCTTTAACATAACTTTTCCCATGGGGTGTTTCTACTACAAAATAACCCCTACCAGCTCTAGCTTCATATACACCTTCTTCTACTTCTGTAGGCGGCTGGTATATGTCAAATTCACTATTTCTCCTAGCTGTATGGGCCTAGATTTATCATTTATTTTCATAAGTAGTTTTTCTGGGAAAGTTTCTGTTAGGGACATATCTTTTTAAATCCAGTGGTGTTTACATTGGCTAAATTATTAGCTAAAACATCCATTTTTCTTTGATTTGCTACTAAGGAAGTAGCACCTATATATAGACCTCTATTCATTTAAATTCTCCTTCCCTAATACAAATAATGCTATCTATATTATTATCGTCTTGTTCTTTTTGTACTTTAGTTATTTATGCATTCTAATAGAATCTGGGTCTATTTGCTCAGATGCTAAAAGATCTATCCATTCTAAAGCCTTACCAGTACCCATGGCTACTGAACCTATGGGGTTTTCTGCAATTCTAACCTTAATGCCAGTTTTCTCCGTTATTAGCTTGTCCATACCATATAGTTTTGCTCCCCCACCTGCTAACATTACCCCTTTGTTTCCAATATCTGCAGCTAATTCTGGTGGAGTTTTCTCCAATACTTGATGTATGGCTTCTGTTATTTGAGCTAAAGGTTCTTCCATAGCTTCTAGTATTTCACTAGAATATATTTCAATATTTTTAGGTAAGCCTGTAACTAAATTTCTACCTCTAATTTCCATGGATATATCTTCTTCCCTAGGATATGCAGTTCCTATATTTAACTTTAAATCCTCTGCTGTTCTTTCCCCCCCTATCATCAGATTGTGTTTTCTTCTAATGTATCTAGTAATGGCCTCATCACAATCGTCCCCCCCTGCAATTCTAATAGATCTGGATATTACTATTCCACCTAAGGAGATTACTGCCACATCTGTAGTACCTCCTCCAATATCTATTATCATATTTCCATTTGGCTCCGTAATATCCATGCCTGTCCCAATGGCTGCAGCAATTGGTTCTTCCATTAAAAAGGTTTTACTGGCTCCTGCCTGATTGCTAGCATCTAGTACAGCCCTCTTTTCCACTTCAGTTATTCCAGAGGGTACACATATTATAACTCTTGGCCTACATAGAGTTCTTCCTATGGCCTTATTATAGAAGTATTTTAACATTTTTTTCCGTAATACTATAATTAGAGATTACTCCATCTCTCATAGGGCGAATTGCCCTAATATTGCCTGGGGGGGTTCTGCCTAGCATACTTCTGGCTTCCTCCCTACAGCTAAAAATTTCCCTGTACTCTGATCTATAGCCACTACAGAAGGCTCATTTAGTATAATGCCCTTCCCCCTTGGCAAATACTAATACACTAGCGGTGCCTAAATCTATTCCCAAATCCGTTCGAAAAATGCCCATTTAAACTTTAACCCCCTTTTAAATCTACTATGCTACTATATTATAATATATCATACTATGTAAATATTTCTATATAAATCTAAAAAAAATTCCTCCTTTTTTTTGCAAAAAATAAAATGTCATCCTGAGCATAGCGAAGGATCTCAGTTTTCTGCTATTTAGAGATTCTTCACTTACGTTCAGAATGACATAGTAATACATTTAGAATGACATCGTCGGTATTTTCTGATTCAATTTAAATAATTCTAAAGTGCCTCTTGTTCTTGTTTATATTTTAATTGAGTGGCCTTTCCGCCCCCCCTAATATGCCTCTCAGCTTTATTTTTTTTCCAGTACCTGTTTCACCATTGTAGCTATAAGAGGGTTTATCCTGGGAAGCCTTTCTGTTACATCCTTGTGAACAGTACTTTTGCTAACTCCAAATATACCTGCTGCCTGCCTAACTGTGGCTTCTTCTGATATTATGTATTTAGCAATTTCTAAAGCTCTTTCTTCTATATAATCCTTCACTTATATTTAACCCCCCCTTTGGAATTAATTTTGGGATTTAATCTTTGTAAATATTTATGCAAATGGTTTTCCTAATAGAACAAATAACTAATTTTAAATACTCTTACTATTTATTAACTGTAAAAGCCGGCAAATAATCTAGTGGATTTTTATTTATGCCATTTTCTATTACTTCAAAATGCAAATGAGGCTCCTCCATCATTTCTATTGTAGCTGTTTGCCCAATGGTTCCAATTATGTCTCCTTTACTGACATCTGTTCCTTCCTTTACATTTGTCCCTTCAGATAAATTAGCATATTTAGTTAAGAGTCCTTCCCCCCCATGGTCTATGATTATTACTATTCCCCCCCATAATTGGTCTTTATATACTTCTGCAATGGTACCTGATAATGCAGCCTTAACCTCTGTCCCTTCTCCAGCTAAAATATCTATTCCATTGTGATTTGTCCATTCCTCTAAAGTTTTAGAATAGATTAAATTGTCCTTGGTGAAATTTAAACCTAGGAATCCATCTATAGGTTTAATCGCATTTTCTATTTCCATAGGGGGGAAATCGCATCTACTAAAGTATAATTTAAATCATCAGGTTCTTCTGGTTCTTCATCCTGCTCTTCTTCTAATTCTTCTTCCAAATCTTCCTCAAAGGTTTCTTGAACTTCCCTATCCCTAATATAATTATCTATATTTACTTCCTCTTCCATTCGACTTATTTCCATATATGGTTCTTTCTCATCTAAGATAATAAAATCTTCCCCTGATTTTATTTCCCTTTCATTTGAATTTTCAGGTTTCCCTTTAGAAATCACAATAGATGTAGTTATTAATACTATTCCTAATAGAGAAACAATATAAAATCCTTTTTTTTCTCATTCCCCACCTCCATTAGATATTGTTTCCATAATTAGATTTTAATACATGCCCTAGGAAATTTTTAGTTA
>JMBW01000024.1_pt1 | contig 11247 bp, 25 predicted proteins | sample 616541 | NCBI WGS metagenome assembly JMBW01 (sample SAMN02727905, study PRJNA239997) | anaerobic digester metagenome | biome: anaerobic digester; isolation source: mesophilic anaerobic digester inoculated with municipal waste water sludge... | place: Germany: Bielefeld University, CeBiTec ...
ACAATAGATGAAGTAGGAGCCAAGACCATGAAGATATGGACTAGTTATGAATCCGTAATGCCAAAGGTAAAGCAAGAGCCGATGGCAGTATGGTTAGTAAAATAGTAAAAGAACATATAGGATAAACCTGGGTTTTACCCCCCCAGGTTTTATTTATATATATATCAATATGAGTAATGCAAAAAGTATATTTAACTTATATTTTAAATCCTATAATGTTTTCCTTGTATAATATTTAGGGTATTAATATAATGATAATAGGAGGTGAATATGTTGAAATGGAAAAGGCTTGTTATTATATCTGTTATATTTCTTTTGCTATTTAGTATAGTGGCATTAGCTGAGGGTTCTGGAGATGTATATGTAATTCCCATACAAGGAGAGATTAATAAGGCCACTTATAATTATTTAAAATCAACATTAAATGATATATTGGCAAAGTCTCCTAAGGCAATAATATTTGAGATAGATACTTATGGTGGATTAATCGATCAAGCTGAGAAGATTAAGAATTTAATAATTGGACTGGATATTCCAACTATATCTTTTGTAAACAGTAAAGCTGAATCAGCAGGGGGGGTATTAATTACTATATCTTCTGAAAAAGTTGTAATGGCAAATAGTTCCACTATTGGTTCTGCTGAGACTATTCCAAATACAGAAAAGGTATTGTCTATGTGGAGGAGTTTTTTAAGGGATGTAGCTCAGTTAAGAGGGAGAGATCCTAAAATAATTGAAGCTATGGCAGATACGGATATATATATTGAAGGTATTTCTGAAAAGGCAAGTTGCTGAATTTGACTAGTAACGAAGCTTTGAAGTATGGAATATGTGATTTGGTTTCTAATGACTATGATGAGATGCTTCAATTTTTTAATATATCTTATGGGAATGTAGTTAAAGTAGAAGAGGGGATAGAGTTAAAACTATCTAGAATATTAGCTAATCCATATATAAGTACATTGTTATTGACTATTGGATTTGTAGGTTTGATTATAGAGGTATTTACTCCAGGTTTTGGAATTGGAGGGACTATAAGTATTATAGCTTTTGGATTATTTTTTTGGAGGGAATATTGTTGCTGGTAATTCCCAGTGGACTTCGTTAGCTATATTTGTTACTGGACTGATATTATTGGTAATAGAAGCAATAATACCAGGTTTTGGATTACCAGGAATATCTGGTATAATATTAATTATAGCAGGAACCATACTAGCTATGGGTACCGTAACATCTGCACTGGTATCCGTGAGTATAGCAATCATAATTACAGCAATAATAACTACATTGCTAATTAAATTCGGACACAAAAGTCCTCATCTAGAGAAAATAGTTCTTAAGACTCATCAAAAGGATGAAGAAGGATATTTAAGTACTCCATCTAAAGATGAATATTTAGGTAAGGAAGGTATTACTGTATCAGAACTTCGCCCTACTGGAATAATAGAAATAGATGGGAAAAGACTGGACGCATTATCTGATGGAAGTTTTATACCAAAGAATACACCAATAAAGGTAGTAAGGGTAGAAGGATCAAAAATATTTGTAAGGAGGTTTTAGTATGGGTGGATCAGCAGTTGTAACTATTGGTATCGCAATACTAATAATTGTTCTAGTTATATTATTCTTCACATTTATACCAGTAGGCTTATGGATAACAGCATATTTTTCTGGTGTAAAGATTGGAATTGGGACATTAATAGGTATGAGGCTACGAAGGGTTGTCCCCCCCTCAAGGATAGTTAATCCTATGATAAAAGCGACGAAAGCAGGATTAACTATAGGGGGGGTAGACAAACTAGAAGCTCACTATCTTGCAGGGGGAAATGTAAATACCCTTGTAGACGCTTTAATTGCAGCCCAAAGGGCTAATATACCCTTAGGATTTGAAAGAGCTGCAGCAATAGATTTAGCTGGAAGAAATGTATTGGAGGCTGTACAAGTAAGCGTAAATCCTAAAGTTATTGAAACACCACAAATTGCAGCAGTAGCAAAGGATGGAATTGAAGTAATTGCAAAAGCAAGGGTAACCGTAAGAGCCAATATTGAAAGATTAGTTGGAGGAGCAGGAGAAGAAACTATAATAGCAAGGGTAGGAGAAGGTATTGTAACTACTGTAGGTAGTTCTAATTCCCATAAGGATGTGTTAGAAAACCCAGATTCCATCTCCCAAACAGTATTAGATAAAGGCCTAGATTCGGGAACTGCTTTTGAAATACTGTCAATAGATATAGCTGATGTGGATGTAGGAAGGAATATTGGAGCAAAACTTCAAACAGAACAAGCAGAAGCGGACAAACGTATAGCTCAAGCTAAAGCAGAAGAAAGAAGAGCTATGGCGGTTGCAAAAGAACAAGAAATGGTAGCTGAAGTTCAAGCCATGAAAGCTAAGGTAGTGGAAGCAGAAGCAGAAGTTCCTCTTGCAATAGCCTATGCACTAAAAGAGGGTAATATAGGCTTTATGGATTATTATAATATGAGAAATATATTGGCGGATACAGATATGAGAGATTCCATATCCAAGCTAGCTGAAGACGATACAGATGATGAAGATTAGGGGGCGATAGGTAATGTTCCCAAGTATTTTACTTTTTTTTATATTTATAATTGTAATAGATGTAATTTTAAAAAGTATAAGGGATAAACAAAAAAAATTGAACTAGAAAAAGCCAAGAGAAGTAAAAGGAAAGATTTGGAGACTCCTACAAAAATGAAGGATTTTAGACCTAAAGAAGATATGAAAATTGATTATAATATGAGAGAAGAAAAATTAGTAGAGGATAGTACAAAGTATTCTTTAGAGATGAAACCTTGGGATGAACCTCTTTTTCCTCAAATAGATGATAAAAAAAACAGCAATAGTATCAAAAACTAAGACAAAAGATAAAAGAAAAAAAATTATCTAGTGAGCAGATTAAAAAAAAGATATTATAAAAGGCGTAGTATATTCAGAAATACTACAAGAACCTGTAAGCATAAGAAATAGACGAAAGAGCATGTAGTTTCTACATGCTCTTTTCCTTGTAATACTAAAATACTCCCAAGCATAAAATTATTAGAAGGGAGGATTGTATATGAAAAGTAGAGTAGATGATTTTAAATACAATATATCAGAAACATTTGAATTACCAAAAGATATAGTACTGGATTTACCCAAGATTATTATGATAGGAGATCTGGAACTTCATATATCAAATCATAAAGGTATTATAGAGTATACTCAGGAAACCCTTAGAATCAACTCAAACATAGGTATTCTTAAAGTTGAAGGAACTAATCTAGAGTTAAAAACTATACTTTCAGAAGAGATAATAGTTACTGGAAATATAGAAAAGATAGAGATAATCAGCTAAGGGGGGGTGGGATTGTGGAGATTATAAAAACATGGAATTATTTAAGGGGGGGATATGTTATTATAAAAGTTGAGGGGGGGCTAACATTGGAGAGATTTTTAAATTTAGCTGCAGCAAAGGATATATATCTTTGGGATATAAAAAGGATAAATCATACTTTATTAGAAATGAAGGTAAGTACTAAAGGATTTAGAGCATTAAAAGAAGTAGTAAGAAAAGTAGGCTGTAGGGTTGAGGTATTAGATAAAAAGGGGGGGATTCCTTTTTTTATTATATAGGTTAAAAAAAATCGGAAGATGTTAGGATTTGGAGTCTTGATATTTTTCAGCATAATTATTATCTTGTCTTCCTTTATATGGAGTATAGAGATAGTTGGTAATGAAACTTATAGTAATGAAGTAATAATGGAGTTATTGGCAGATGAAAATATTAAATCAGGTATAATAAAATATAATATAGATAAAAATTATATAAGAAGTATATTATTGAATGAATTGGATTGTCTTTCTTTTGTTTCTGTTGATATCAAAGGCACAAGATTGATTATAACCATATATGAACAGGATATACCCCCTGAAAAATTAGATATAAATACTCCTTGTCATATAGTAGCAAGTAAAAAAAAGGAGTAATAACAAAAGCTATAGTGAAAAATGGCAAAACAATGGTTAGAAAAGGAGATGTAGTTAAAAAGGGCCAAATACTAATATCGGGTATAATAGTAGATGAAAACACAGAAGATAATATTCTCGTTCATGCAGAAGGGGAAGTTTTAGCAAAAACTAGATATTTTTATAGAGTAGATGAACCTTTAATGAAGGTAGTAGAAGAAGAAACGGGCGAAAAGATGGAAATACATGAAATAAAGTTTGGAAAAAAAAGGGTATTCAATTTTTTTTAAAGAGGATATACCTTATGAACATTATGTTAAAAACACAAAAGAGATAAAACCTTTCAGTGGCAGGTTTAATTTACCTTTTAAATTATTTGTATATGAATACATGGAAGTAGAAAGAAAAGAAGTAAAACAAAATATTGAGTTTTTAAAAAAAAGTCCTCTTATATCAAAGCCATAGAGGAGTTGAACAAACAAATTCCAAAGGAAGCTGAAATACAATTTAAAGATGTAATATATGATGTAAAAATGGTATATTATCTACCTACGTTGTAGTAGAGGTAGTTGAAGATATTGGTCAAAACAGATAATCAATATGGAATAAAGGAGGCTTGTATTTTGACAAAGGAGAAACAAGAAAGAGAAATAGTTATCAAGGATAATCGAGTTATCCCAGAACTTTTTGGAAAATTAGATGAAAATGTAAATATAATTGAAGAAGAATTAGATGTAGAAATAGTTTTAAGAGAAGGAAAATTAATTATTATAGGGGGGGATGGGCTTTCTGCAGAATTAGGAGTAAGACTAATAAATAAATTAATAGAAATAATTGAAAGTGAAAAAAAACTTACAAAACAAAATTTACTTTATACAGTTCAGTTAATTCTAGAAGGAAAAGAGGAAAACATACAAGATTTATTAAATGATACAGTATGTATCACTGCATCAGGGAAAACTATAAAACCTAAAACTCTTGGACAAAAAAAGATATATTGATGGAATAAAACAAAATGATATAGTATTTGGCATTGGGCCAGCAGGGACAGGCAAGACCTATTTAGCTATGGCTATGGCTATAAATGCCTTTAAAAATAAAGAAGTAAATAGGATTATATTAACTAGACCTGCTGTAGAAGCTGGTGAAAACTTAGGTTTTTTTACCAGGAGATCTACAAGAAAAAGTAGATCCCTACCTTAGACCTATTTATGATGCTTTATTCGATATACTAGGATTTGAAACCTATTTAAAACTTATGGAAAAGGGTCTTATAGAAGTAGCACCCCTTGCTTATATGAGAGGGAGAACCCTAGATTCTGCTTATGTAATATTAGACGAAGCGCAAAATACCACTAATGAGCAGATGAAAATGTTTTTAACTAGATTAGGCTTTGGCTCAAAAGCCATAATAACTGGAGATATAACTCAAATTGATTTACCTAAGGGGAAATCTTCAGGTTTAGTATCAGCTTCAAAGATATTATGCAATGTGGAAGGTATAGATTTTGTATACTTAACAAAATATGATATAGTTAGGCATCCCCCCCTAGTTCAAAAGATAATTGAGGCTTATGAAAAATATGAAAACGAAGGTAGATAGACAAGGGGGCTACCCAAATGAACAGAAAAACAAAGGGGAAAAATAGCAAAAAGGGAAAAATAATTATGAATGAAAGAAAAAAAGAAAACCTATTTAAATGTAATAACACTATTATTATTTACTACAATCCTTTTTTTTATTACAATTCAAAAAGTAGAGACTAAAAAAAATAGATGTAAAAGTTGGAGATACTGCACCTTTTGAGATAAGAGCTACCAAAGAAATTGAGGATAAAATTGCCACGGAGAAATTAAAAGCAGAGGCAGCTAATAATGTTGAACCTAGATATAGATTAAGTCCATCAGTACAGATGACCATGAAAAACAATATTAAGGAATTCTTTGACAAAGTAAGGAAACTTCAAGCTGATGAAACATTAACTCTAAGTAAAAAGGTAGAAGTTTTAGGAGAAGAATCTAGAATTCTCCTTTCCAAAAACGAATATTATATTGCCTTGAGATTAAGTGAAGATGAGTTGGATAATTTTGAAAACACTTTATATGATTTGATTAGTCAAATAATGGGAGTAGGGATAAGAGAAGAGGATTTAGAATACGAAAAGGGCAATATAGAAAAAAAACTTTTGAAACAATAGATCTTAGTGAAAACGAAAAAAAATTGGGCATAGCTCTTTTAACTAGCACTATACAACCAAATAAGTTTATAGATGAAGAAGCTACAAAGAGGAGAAAAGAAGAGGAAATAGCTAAAGTAGAACCTGTTATTATAAAAGAGCATCAAGTAATTGTAAGAAAAGGGGGGGATGTTATAGATAGTCATACTCTAGATTTAATTAGAGAATCAGGATTGTTGAAGGAAAAGGATGGATATGATAGAAGAACTGTTGTAGGTATTGTGATACTAATATTATTATTGCAGATAATTATATTTGGATACATCTATCTATTCAATAGGGAAGTATTAGAAGGAAATATGCTCTTAATATTAATCATCATAATCACCACTATAATATTAATATCCGAAGGTACCTATAATATATCACCTTTTATAATGCCTGTATCTACAGCTGCCCTTTTAATTGCAATATTGATAGATATAAGATTATCTTTAATAGTTAATATGTTTATAATATTTATTTTAGGTTTTATGTTAAAATTAGATGAGACTATAATTGCAATGTATTTAGTAAGTGGTAGTATAGGAGCTTATATGGTTACTAAGCAACAACAGAGATACAATATATTGATAAATGGGCTTCTAATAGGCATATCAAATGTATTAACTATTGTATCCTTTGGATTGATAAAAAAAGTTAGAAGGTATTGATGTAATAGCTAAAAGCGGTTATGGAATGCTCAATGGTCTATTTTGTGCTGTATTGACAATAGGAACTTTACCCATATGGGAAAATATATTTAAAATTGTAACTCCTTTAAAGTTGTTAGAACTATCTAATCCTAATCAGGTTCTTTTAAAACGCTTGTTATTAGAGGCACCGGGAACTTATCATCATAGCATAATTGTAGGGAATTTAAGTGAAAGGGCTGCAGAAGCTATTGGAGCAGACCCTCTATTAGCTAGGGTGGGAGCTTATTATCATGATATAGGAAAACTTAAAAGACCTTATTTCTTTAAGGAAAATCAATTGGGAATGGACAACCCACATGATAAACTAAAACCCAATATGAGTACTTTGATAATTACTAATCACACAAAAGATGGTATAGCTTTAGCAAAAGAGTATAATATACCAGAAGAGATAATAGATATTATTGCTCAACATCATGGGGATACAACAGTATCCTATTTTTACCACAAGGCATTAAAAGAAAATGAGTCAAAAGAAGTCAACATTGAAGATTTTAGATATCCAGGGCCTAAGCCTAAAACTAGAGAAGCAGCCATAGTTATGTTAGCAGATTCTACTGAAGCCGCTGTTAGATCCCTTAAAGAACCTACTAAAAAAAATATAGAAGAAATGATAAGAAATATTATTAAAGGAAAACTCCAGGATGGACAATTAGAAGAATGTAATTTGACTCTTAAGGATTTAAATACAATTGCCAATGCCTTTTCAACCATTATGATGGGAATATTCCATGAAAGGATAGAATACCCAAATTTGGAATTAGATAAAGAAAAAGGAGAGTTGTAGATGAAAATATATATAGACAACAGACAAGAAGGAGTTAACATAGATGAAAGAATACATGAATTATTAGAACAAGTAATTAAAGAATGCCTAATATTAGAATATAAATCTTTAGATTATGAAATAAGTATATCCTTTGTAGACGATAAAGAGATAAAGCAGTTGAATAAAGAATATAGAAATATAGATAGTCCAACAGATGTATTATCTTTTCCTTTAGAAGAGGATGTTTCACTACCTGTACCTATATTAGGAGATATTGTCATTTCTGCTGAAAGGGCATTAGAACAATCTAAAATTTATGGACATTCTTTCATAAGGGAGGTAGCATATTTAACAGCTCATAGTATGTTTCATTTATTAGGCTACGATCATATGGAGGAAGAAGAAAAATCTATTATGAGGAATAAAGAAAAAGAAGTAATGAAAAGACTAAAAATATTTAAAGATGAAAAGTAGGAGAATGTTATGAAGTCTAGATCTTTAATAGAAAGCTTTAACTACGCTGTTTCTGGTATAATATATACCTTAAAAACTGAAAGAAATATGAGAATTCATTTTGTAATATCTATAATAGTTATCTTACTAAGTTTGTTTTTTTTGATTTTTCAAGGGGGGGAGAACTTTTATTGCTCTTTTTTTTACTATATCATTGGTATTTATCACTGAGATGATAAATACAGCTATAGAAAGGACTATAGACTTAATAACGGAAGATTTTCATCCATTAGCTCGAATAGCAAAAGATGTAGCTGCTGGTGGGGTTTTAATAGCAGCAATTAATTCTTTAATAGTAGGATATTTGCTTTTTTTTGATAGATTAAATCCCTATACTAATCGAATACTATTTAAGATAAAAAAAATCTCCAGTTCATTTAACCTTTGTAGCTTTAGTATTGGTAATTTTATCGACTATAGGAATAAAAACCAAACATTATAGAGGGAGAGGTACTCCTTTTCAAGGGGGGGGAATTGTTAGTGGGCATACAGCTGTATCCTTTTGTGTGGCCACTATAATTGCCTTTGAAGCTAATAATATATTAGTCTCTACCCTTGCGTTTTTTTATGGCTGTTTTAGTAGGAGAAAGTAGAATAGAAGGGAAAATACACACTTTGTTTGAAGTGATATCTGGTGCATTATTAGGTATAATAATAGGTGTACTAGTATTTCAAATAATTGGCTAATGGAGGATAGTATGAAGAAAATAATTTTACTATTAAAGGAGAGATAGTATGGATAGAAAATATTTAATAAAAAGGGCTTTAGAAGCTCAGAAAAAAAAGCTTATGTACCCTATTCTAAATTTAGGGTAGGATCAGCTGTATTAACAGAAGATGGAAGTATTTATACTGGTTGTAATATTGAAATATCATCCTATTCGCCAACCCTTTGTGCTGAAAGGACTGCTATATTTAAAGCTATATCGGAAGGTCATAAAAGATAAAAGCTATTGCAGTAGTAGGAGATTCTGATTATACTTATCCCTGTGGAGTGTGTAGACAGGTTATAAGGGAATTTGGTAAAGATGCTATAGTAATAGTAGCAAACTCTGAAGATGATTATAGAGAATATACCCTAGATGAATTATTGCCCCATAGTTTTGGGCCAGAAGATTTAAAATAGTACAGGAGTGATTATATGTATAAATCAGGCTTTGTAACAGTAATAGGAAGACCAAATGTAGGTAAATCCACATTGCTTAATCACATAATTGGAGAAAAAAATATCTATTATATCAGATAAACCCCAAACTACAAGGAATAAGATACAGTTAGTGTATACAGAAGAAGATTGTCAAATAGTATTTCTGGATACTCCTGGGATTCAAAAACCCAAAAATAAATTAGGAGAATATATGCTGAAAGTTTCAAAAAGTACCTTAGAAGAAGTAGATATAGTAACTTTTATGGTAGATGAAAGTATGAAAACAGGAAGATTAGACAACTATATTATAAACCAGTTAAAGGATATAAAAACTCCAATAATCCTATTAATAAATAAAATAGATAAGATAGACCAACAGCAAATGGATAAACTAGTATCAAAATACGACGATTTAAACATGTTTAGTTATATAATACCAGTATCTGCCATAAACGGAACCAATGTAGATAAGTATGTAGAAACAATAAAAAAAATTATTACCAGAGGGACCTCAATATTTTCCAGAGGATATGATAACTGATCAACCAGAAAGACTTATTATATCGGAAATAATTAGAGAAAAGGCTTTGGAATATCTAAAGGAAGAAGTTCCCCCCCATGGTATTTTTGTAGCTATAGACAGTATAGAAAAGAGGGAAGATAAGGATTTAATAGATGTTCATGCAACTATATATTGTGAAAAGGAGTCCCATAAAGGTATTATAATAGGTAAAAGAGGGCAAATGCTAAAGGAAATTGGGAAAAGTGCACGATTAGATATAGAAAAACTATTAGGTAGTCAAGTAAATTTACAATTATGGGTTAAGGTAGAGAAAAATTGGAGAGAAAAGGAAAACAAATTACGCTATTTTGGCTATAAATAGAAAGGTTAAATAAATGCTAACAAAAACAGAGGGAATAGTATTGAAAGAATTTAGATTTAGAGAAACTAGTAAAATATTGACTATATATACCCTAAAACATGGAAAGATTCAAGCCATGGCTAGGGGGGGAGCTTATAGGCCTAAATCCCAGTTAATTGCCAACACCCAGGCTTTTTCTTATAATGAATATCAATTATATAAAGGGAGAAATTTTTATTATATAAACCAAGGAGATATAATAGATTCTTTTTATTCCATAAGGGAAAATATCAATAGATTAATGTATGGTTCTTATTTGTTGGAATTAACAGATTTATCTATTATGGAAGAAGAACCAAATGAAAAAAATATTTTTTTTGTTACGTAAAGGATTATTTGTATTATCTAAATTAGACGAAGATTTTCTTAAATTTATTCTTGCTTATGAATTAAAATATATTTCTTTTTTTAGGCTACAAGCCTTATTTAAATAGATGTGTTAATTGTGGCAGCATGAATTTAGATGTAGTAAAATTTAATATAGAAAAAGGTGGGATAGTGTGTAAAAATTGTTTTTATAAGGATTCTCATTGCGAAGACATGGATTTAAATATGTATAAAGCAATGAAATTACTATTATATACTCCATTAGATGAAGTAATATACCTAAAAATACCTGAAAGTACTACGTTTAAATTACATGCTATTATGGAAAATACATATTAAATAAGATAGATAGAAAAGAATTTAATTCTTTAAATATGTTAAAATCAATGATAAATAATGGAGGGGTATAAAATGGACATATCCTTAGAAAAGATCGATGCCGTAATAGCACGAACTGCTGCTACCTTTAAAGAAGCCAAAGAAGCTTTAGAAAAAAACAGAAGGGGGGGATGTAGTAGAAGCTATAATTTAATAGAAGAAAGTAGAAATCTTGGACTGACAATATCTCCCATAGAGGAGAACAGATGATTGATAAAGTAAAGGAGATATTAAGAAAAGGTAATGTAACCAGGATTAGTGTTAAAAAGATGGAGAAACAATCATGAATATACC
>JMBW01000026.1_pt1 | contig 10980 bp, 14 predicted proteins | sample 616541 | NCBI WGS metagenome assembly JMBW01 (sample SAMN02727905, study PRJNA239997) | anaerobic digester metagenome | biome: anaerobic digester; isolation source: mesophilic anaerobic digester inoculated with municipal waste water sludge... | place: Germany: Bielefeld University, CeBiTec ...
ATGTTATGCATGCCTTACGAGCACACGGAACGAGCCAAAGTCTGCGATGGTGGACGACCCGCGCGGGATTGGCCATTTACGCTTCACTGTGGACACCCCCCCGCCGGATTACGCGCTGGCTGAACAAATTTACACGTACTTCGGCAAGAACGAGACTTTGGGCTTGATGAACTGCTTGCAGCCAACGCCAAACACCCCCCCGAATGGCAAGCGTCGCTTAAAGAAATACAACACAAATCCTATTTAGACACAGACCACCGTGCCCTAAATCAAGAAGAAAACCTTAGGAATTATCAGAGATTATTATTATGACATCCATTCCGAACCCAAAATGCCTCTTATGCGGCAGTGAGAAGAGCAAATTATATAAAACAATTGAAAGCTTTGGTCACCCTGTTAGCTATTATCTGTGCCTGGATTGTGGCTTTGTCTACCAAAACGAAGCTGAAACCATCGCCAAAGATGAAGCTTTTTACGAAGAAAACTATCGTACTTTGTATCAGGACAGCGAAGAGCCAACTGCCAAAGACCTGCGTCAACAGACTCTGCGCGCGCTGGACCAGGCTAAATTTTTGCGCGCGAACCACTACGCGCCCAAAACGTTTTGGATATCGGCGCTTCAAGTGGTCTTCTGCTGGATACTTTTCGCCAAGAATTTGGCGCTGGGGTAACCGGCATAGAGCCTGGCAATGCTTATCGTGCCGCAGCAGAAAAACGGGATATCCAAATGTTTAGTTCCCTGGAAAACCTGCTGGAAACAAATCACAATACGTTTGACCTGATAACGATGATGCATGTTTTGGAGCATCTGCCCAAGCCAGTCGAAACTTTGCGTGAGATTCGTCAGTCACTTTTAGCCAGCAATGGCGCGCTTTTGCTCGAAGTGCCTAATTTTTACGCCCATGATTCGTTCGAACTCGCCCATCTTAGTTGTTTCACGCCACACAGTCTCAAGGAATTTTTGCGACTGGCGGGTTATGAGATACAGGCTTTTCGCAAGCATGGCCATCCGCGTTCAAAGACGCTTGATTTGTATATTGGCGCTTTGGCACGCCCGATTATCCCCCGAGCACGAACCGGCTCCGGTACACCACGAACGTTGCGTGCCCCTAAACGCGCGTTGGCGATGCTTTGGCGAAAAGTCATCACCCGCTTGCGACCCAAAGACAGCTGGTTGGGAGCGTAGCGTATGGCCCTTTTGACCCTTTTCACGACGCCAAAGCCCTTTCAGGACCCCCCCACATCATTACCATTCAGCGCAACGCCTTGCAATCATGGAAAGCCCTGGGTGATGAAGTTGAGATTGTGTTTATCGGCGATGAATATGGCATGTCGAAGATTGCCCGGGAATTTGGTTTAATTCACCGCCCCGATGTGCAGGTCAATGAACTTGGCACGCCCCCCCTGATTAGTTCCATTTTCAATATTGGCAGGGCTGAAAATGACAGTCCTTTTTTTGGCTTACGTCAACACAGATATCATTCTTTTTCCTGACTTTCTTGAAACGCTGAAGCAAGTGACTGGCCAGCTTCCCAAATTCCTGCTGGTTGGTCAGCGTTATGACCTGGACATCACCGAAGAATTAGCCTTTGAACCAGGCTGGCAAACCAGCTTACTGAAAAAGCGCAGACCGAAGGCAAACGCCACGCCCGCGCGGGAAGTGATTATTTCATTTTTCCACGCGCTTGCTTTCAGGACATACCCGATTTTCGCGTTGGCAGAGCCGGCTGGGATAACTGGATGATTTACAAAGCGCGTCGCGAAAAGTGGACCGCGGTTGACTGTAGCGCTGATATTGACATCATTCATCAAAACCATGACTATAGCCACCTGGCAGGCGGGCAAATCCATTATCGCCAGCCTGAAACCGGTGTCAATATTCGCCTTGCTGGCGGTCGGCGCACCATTTTCGACCTGGATGACTGCGCCAAACGCCTGGTTGGTGGCAAACTCTTGCCTATGCCACGCAGTCGGGCGCGCTTCAAGCGTGAGCTTATACACTGGCCCTTACTCAATCTCGGTTGTTATGGAGCCAGTCAGGCATTATTCAAACTCTTAAACCCCGAACAAGCCAAACGCGAACTCGAACGTCAAAAAGAAATGGACGCCGCTTTGGCGATGCAAGAGGAAGAATTACGTAAAAAAAACAAAACGAGGGAGGTCGCTAATGCCCCCGATTTGGCATCAACCCATCCCGTGGAAAGACTTTGGACTTTGAACCACCCCCGTGTAACCGTGGCGGTACTTACCCATGTACCCAACCTTACCGGATATTTTCAACACCGCCTGGACGTCACCAAACTGACCCTGCAAAGTATTCTCAAAAACACCGCAGGCGCTTATGAACTGTTGGTATTTGACAACGCTTCATGCCCCCCCGAACTGGTCGCTTATCTCAAAGAACTCCAAGCCGAAGGGCAAATTGACACTCTGGTGCTTTCGCAACATAACATCGGCAAACTCAATGCTTTATGGCGCATCGGGCAACTGGCGATGGGAGAGATCGTCGCCTACACCGACGATGATGTTTACCATCTGCCGGGCTGGTTGCCAGCCCATCTGGCGCTGTTTGATGGCTTTCCCAACGTTGGTGCGGTAACCGGCTTTTACATCAAACAACGTGTCAACATGAGCAGTAATGCCACGCTTGCCTGGGCCAAAGAGCTGGAAGCCCGCCAACCGCATGCGGTTCAGCGCGGTCAGCTTATCCCGCGCAAATGGGAAGAAGAATATATGGACAATTCCGGTCGCAGCGAAGAACGCTATCAAAGCGAAATCGCGGGACTTGAAGACATTATAGTTGAGCAAAATGGCTTAAAAGCCTGGGTATCAGCGCATCATTTTCAGGTCATGCTTCCTAAAAAGGTGTTGCTGGAAACACTCTCCGAAATGCTGGAAGATGGCTGGAGCAATTTGATGATGGGACGCATGGTTGAGATGGACGACCGCATCGACGCCAAGGGCTACCTGCGTCTGACCACTTACGAGCAAAAAAATGCGCCTTTTAGGCAACGCCATCGATGACGAAGTTGCCGCGCTTGCCAAACGCGACGGCGTGCAAACGCAATCATCCGTGCGCGATACACACCAGACGCACCAGGCACGGGGCATTTGGCGCAACGCCCGGGTACGTGCCCTTGCTGAACGGCTAACCAACTGGCTTTACCAAAAAATCCACAATGGGGAGCATAAGATGAAGATTTTAATTGCTGGCCTGGGTTCTATCGGCAGACGCCATCTGCGGAATCTAATCGCCTTAGGCGAAAAGAATATTATTCTTTACCGCACGGGTAAGTCCACTTTGGACGATGCCGAGCTGGCGCCATTTCAAACTTTTACTGATTTAGATAAAGCACTCGCTCAAAAACCTGACGGTGTAATCATTGCGAACCCCAGCGCCTTGCATATGGACGTGGCATTGCCTGCCGCGCGCGCTGGGGGGGCGAATCTTTTAATCGAAAACCGGTATCGGACATCTTGGACGGTCTGGCTGTATTACAAGAGACACTGGATAAGCACGGCAAACGTGCCATGACCGGCTTCCATTTTCGCTATCATCCTGTCCTGCAAGACATCAAGCGCGTCATCCAAGCCGGCACCTTGGGCAAAGTCTACTATGCCAAAGCCCACTGGGGGGGAGAGTACCTGCCCGACTGGCATCCCTGGGAAGACTATCGCCAAACCTACGCCGCGCGCGCTGATTTGGGAGGCGGGGGGGTGCTGAATACGCTTTCGCATCCCTTTGACTACCTGCGTTGGCTGTTGGGCGAGGTGGAAACACTCGGCGCGCAGCTTGCGCATCTAAGCGCGCTTGAATTGAGCGTGGAAGACCATGCCGATATCAGCCTGAAGTTCGCCAGCGGCGCGATGGCGAGTGTGCATCTTGACTACTATCAAAACCCGATTCCCATACCCTGGATATCACCTTTGAAAAAGGGCGTATCGCGTGGGATAATGCAAGGTCCAGCGCGGTGATACATTACGCCGATGGACGCCCGTCCGAAACGCTTTTCGCTCCCGAAGGCTTTGAGCGCAACACGATGTATCTTGAAGAAATGCGCGCTTTTTTTTGAGCCTGTGCCATGACGAAACGCTGGATTACTGCAGCCTGCAAGATGGCATCAGAGCGCAGCAAATTGTTATGACCGCCAAACGTTCAAACGCTGCTGGTGGCATGCTTTTGGCAGTAGAGTGGTAGAATGTGACTCATGACTGAAAGAACAGTTCTTGACAAATTCAATATGCGCGGAAAAACCGCACTGGTAACCGGCGGAGCGGGTTTGCTTGGTAAACGCTTTTCGCTGGCTTTAGCGCAAGCCGGAGCCAACGTGGTGGTGGCTGATTTGAATTTGAATGCCGCCCAGTCCCACGCCGAGACCTTGGTCAGTAAAGGGTATTCTGCCATCGCGCTCGCTTTGGACGTTACCGACCCCCCCGCATCATGCAAACAAGTTGTCGCCCAAACTTTGGAACATTTTGGTGGCATTGACGCTTTGGTAAACAGCGCCGGTATGGACCCCCCCAAATTTGACCCGCAAAACCTGGACAGGCAAAACAAAAACGCTTTTGAAAACTACGACTTGGAAGCCTGGCGCTTTACGCTCGAAATCAATCTCACCGGTATGTTCCTGGCAACCCAAGCCACTGTACCGGCGATGCTTGAGGCGGGCAAGGGCAGTATCGTTAATATCAGTTCGACTTACGGTCTTAATGGCCCCCGATCAGCGCATTTATCCGCAGATTGACGGGCAGATTTCTTATAAACCCGTGGATTATTCCGTTGCTAAAGCCGGAGTAATCGGCTTTACACGCTACTTGGCTGCTTACTACGCCGGAAAGAACATTCGCGTGAACGCCCTTTCTCCCGGTGGCATTTTCAACGGCCACAATGATGACTTTTCACGCAACTACGCTGCGAAAACAATCATGGGACGCATGGCAGACATTGATGAGATGGACGCCGCGATGCTCTTTTTGTGTTCCGATGCAAGTAGCTACATGACCGGCAGTAATCTCGTGGTAGATGGAGGGTGGACAGCATGGTAGAAAAACAAGAAGTCTTGGCTATCATCCCGGCGCGGGGCGGTTCAAAAGGTATTCCCGGAAAAAAACATCAAACCTTTCGCCGGATATCCTTTGATTGCGTACAGTATTTTGGCTGCCTTGCGTTCAGAGCATGTCAGCCGGGTTGTTGTATCAACCGACGATGAGGAAATTGCCCGAATCTCGCGTGAGTGGGGGGGAGCCGAAGTGCCCTTTATGCGTCCCGCGGAACTAGCCCAGGACCATTCCACCGATTACCCCCCCGTCATTGTGCACGCTTTAGAGTGGCTGGCAGAGCATGAAAACTATCACCCTGATGTAGTCGTACAACTGCGCCCCCCCACTTCACCTGTACGCCCCCCCACGAGGCTGGTAGATGACGCGATAGACATCTTGCTGGCGCATCCCGAAGCGGACAGTGTGCGTGGCGTGGTGCCAAGCGCCCAAAACCCCTTTAAGATGTGGACTATTGACCCTGACACAGGCGAAATGAAAACCCTGCTGACTGTTCCAGGCATCAAAGAGCCCTATAATGCGCCACGTCAGGCCTTGCCGGATACTTTCTGGCAAACAGGCCATATTGACGCGATACGGGTCGCATCTGTTTTTGAAAAGAGTCGCTTAGTGGCGACGTCATCTACCCGCTTTACATTGACCCGAAATTTACCGTGGATATTGATATCCCCCCCAGCGACTGGCCGGTTGCTGAAGCGACCTTGCGCGAACTGGCCACTGAAGTTGTGGACCCGGCTAATTTGCGTCGTGCTTTTCCTGCCCGACCGCGTTTTTTTGGTGATGGATTTCGACGGCGTTTTTACCGATAACCGTGTGATTGTCGATGAAAATGGACTTGAAAGCGTACGCGCGGACCGTTCAGATGGCTTAGGTTTCGGTCTCTTAAAAGCGCAAACGCCGGTAGAATGTATGATTATCTCAAAAGAGCGCAATTTGGTTGTTGCCCAGCGTGCCAAAAAAACTGGGTATCCCTGTTTTGCAAGCGATTGATGACAAAGCCACCGCTTTGCGTGACGAGATGCGCAAACGCGGAATGCACGCTGAAGAAACCATCTTCGTTGGCAACGACGTCAACGATTTGCCAACTTTGGACGTGGCTGGCTATTTTGTCGCGCCGGCTGATTCTCACCCCGAAGTTATACGACGGGCAGATTTAATTTTGACTAAAAAAAGGTGGGCGCGGTGCTTTGCGCGAACTTTGTGATATGCTCATAAGACATTGGCAAACGATATCCCACCATGAAACCCTGAATGGAGACTAAAAATGATTGATATTGAATTCTACATGAAAGTATATGACCTTAAAAAAAACGTCTGATGAATGGCGAAAAAAAATGCCCCGCGCCTTTTGGAAGAGCAATTTGAAGCATTTCGCAGCCTGATCCGGTCGTTTACAACATAGAAACAACCAACGCCTGTAATATGCGTTGTGAAATGTGCCCCCCCCGCACAACCATGATGACCCGACCCATCGAAACCATGTCGCCCGAACTTTTCAAACGCGTGATTGACCAGCTGAAACCTTTCAGCACCGAGCAACTCAATCGCTGGGAAAAATTTGTGACGGAAAATTATGGCATTCACAAAAATGACATGAGTGAGAACCACTTCTTCCTGTATGTTATTCCACGCGTTATCGTCCTGCATGGCTATGGCGACCCACTGTTGGATAAAAACATGCCACAATACGTCAAATGGATGACCGAACGCGGCCTTGAAAGCTACTTCTCGTGTAATCCTGCGAATATTAATATGGAACGCACGATTGAAACCTTTGAAAATGGCCTGGGTTATGTGAAGTATTCCATTGAGAGCGTTGACGACGATCGCCATAAAGAAGTGCGTGGCAAAGCGTCTAACTTTACTGAGTCTTACAAAAATATCCTTAAACTCTTGGAGCTTAAAGCCCAACGCAATTACCAGACAACCATTGTGATTACCATGATTAATCTCAACAAACCCTGGCAGGCAGACGAGTTTGAACGCTTGAAAGAAGCCTTTAAAGGTTTGGATGTTTATGTTTATCTCAAGAGCCAGGACCAAATGTGGTACGAAGATACCCAACAGGTCACACAATCCATTCACTGGCTGGAATTCTGTCAGTTCCCCCCCTGGTCATCCATGACCATCAAGTCAAACGGTGAAGCGACAGAATGTGTGGAAGATTTCAACAATGAAATCATCCTTGGCGATACGCGCACCGAAAGCTTGTATGATATCTGGAATGGCGCGAAGTACATTCAATTCCGCAAAGATCATTTTGATCTCAAACCAGGCATTAAATGTACCGAACAATGTGACATGAACTTAATTGGACAATTCCTGAGTGCCTGATAAGGAGTATTGATGACCAGAGAAGTTTTAATTGACAACACAAAAATCGGTGATGGTCACCCCCCCACCTACATCATTGGGGAGATAGGCATCAACCACAACGGCGATGTCGAAATTGCCAAACAACTCATGCTGGCTGCCAAACAAGGTGGCATGAACGCGGTAAAGTTCCAAAAACGCACCCCCCCTGAAATCTGTGTGCCTTTGCATCAGCGCGAACAAATGCGCGATACTCCCTGGGGCTACATTCCTTACCTGGAATACCGCTATAAGACGGAATTTGGCAAAGATGAATACACCGAGATTGACCGCTATGCCAAAGAAATTGGCATCACCTGGTTCGCGTCGGAGTGGGATATCCCATCGGTTGAGTTTATCGAAGGTTTCAATCCCGTCGCGCATAAAATTCCGAGCGCGCTCATAACCGACAAAGAGCTTTTGCGTGCCTATAAATCAACCGGCAAGCCGATAATCGTCTCCACGGGCATGTCTACCATGGAAGAGATTCAAACTGCAATTGATATCCTTGGACTGGATGATTTGATCATTTGCCATACTACCAGCAGTTATCCCTGCCCGCCTGAAGAACTCAACCTGCGCATGATTCCCAAGCTGAAATCGCTTTATGATTGCCCCATCGGTTACAGTGGTCACGAAGTTGGCCTGGTAACCACTGCCGTGGCGGTGGCGATGGGTGCCTGCCTGGTGGAACGCCACATCACGCTTGACCGCGCTATGTGGGGGTCTGACCAGTCCGCTTCAGTTGAACCCCCCCAGGGCATTACACGTCTGGTGAAATATATCCGTGTAACCGAACGTTCGCTTGGCGATGGCATCAAGCGGGTTTATGACAGCGAGCAATCCTCACTGAGCAAATTAAGGCGCTATTCATAAGCTATGCTAAAAGAAGGATTGTTTAAAAGAGTTCGCAATAAACTTGCGCTCAGTCTGGACGAAATTGATAACAAAGCGCGCATTCGCAAGCTTGCTGAGATTATCAACGAAAATAAAAAGCCTGCCCAAGGGCAAGCGGTCATTTTTCAATGCGTCAACGCGCCTTTCGCGCTTGAGTCTCAACGCGGGTTTTTCGCGCCTGGCATCCTGGGCGCTGGAACTGCAAGGTGTGCCCGTGGTGCATTTTGTGTGTCAACGTGGTTTGCAGCCATGCGTTCTGGGCACAAATCGCAAGGATGAAAGACTGCGCACGCCCTGCCATACCTGCATCCTGGAGTCAGAAATTTTGTTTGAAGACTCGCAAAGCATAAACTTTGATTTTAGCGAAGACCATGTGCTGGAAAGCGTGCTTGAAGGCCTTGATCTTGAAGACTTATATGATTTCACGCACCTGGGCATTCCTTTGGGCGCCTTGGTTTTGCCAGCCGTGCGCTGGATCTTGCGCCGCCATCACCTGGAAGACGACGAAATGACCTTGATGATTTACAAAGGCTATGTTCGTTCAGCATGGTCATTCACCCAACACTTCGAGAAAGCCTTGGACGAACTCGCGCCACGCGCCCTGGTCGTTTATAACGGCGTTTTGTACCCCGAAGGTGTCGCGAAATGGCTGGCGCAACGGCGGGGCATTCGCGTTGTGAGCCACGAAGTAGGCTTTCAACCCTTGAGTGCCTACTTTACCGATGGTGACGCCACAGCTTACGATTTAGACATTCCAGCAGACTTTGCGCTTGATGAATCCCAAAATGAACGCCTGGATAACTACCTACGCAAACGCTTTCAGGGCGACTTTTTTTTATGGCCGGCGTGCAATTTTGGCCCGAGATGAGCCAGCTGAGTCCTGAGTTTTTGGCAAAAGCACGTGAGTTCAGGCAAGTTGTACCTGTGTTCACCAACGTGATTTTTGACACCAGTCAGGTACATGCTAATCTCATTTTGAGCATATGTTTGCCTGGCTTGACAACCTGCTTGAGGTCGCCAAAGCTAATCCCGACACACTCTTTGTGGTGCGCGCCCATCCTGATGAAGCCCGCGAGGGTAAAGCCAGCGAGGAATCGGTCGCGGATTGGGCAAAATCGCGCGATGTTGAAAATTTGCCAAATGTTCTCTTCATTCCGCCGCATGAGTTCATCAATTCCTATGACCTTATCCGCATGGCCAAATTTGTGATGATTTACAACTCAACCATCGGCATGGAAGCGTCCATTTTGGGCGCGACGGTGCTTTCTGCTGGCAAAGCGCGCTTTACCGCGTCCAATGTAGTGCACTTCCCAGCTGACCGCAAGGCTTATGACCAAACCCTGCAGGATTTCCTGAACGCGGAAAACCTTTCAGCACCCCCGGAACACAAATTCAACGCGCGACGCTTTTTGTATTACCAGCTTTATCGTTCATCCCTGGTCTTTGATGCCTTTTTGGAGCAGGATAAATACTGGCAAGGCTATGTGATGCTTAAAGATTTTGACTGGCAAAGCTTGTTACCCGAAAATTCCCCCGCCATTCAGACCTTTTTGGAGGGAATGCTTGCCAACGGCAATTTTATGTTAAAGGAGGACGCCTGATGAGTCTTGATAAAATTGTTGCCCTGGTGCCCATGCGCCACGATTCGGTGCGCGTTGTCGGAAAGAACTATCGCCCGATGTGTGGCAAGCCGCTCTACGCGCACATCATTGAAACGCTGTTGGCTTGTCCGGAGATTGACAGCATCTTGGTCGATACCGATTCGCCCGTCATTCTTGAGGGCCTGGAACGCGATTATCCTACGGTGAAACGCCTTTTGCGCCCCCCCGAGCATATGCGCGCGGATACGCTGCCGATGAACGATATCCTGATTTACGACACTCAGCAGATTGACGCGGACCTTTATTTGCAAACCCATAGTACGAATCCGCTTTTGAAAGCTTCGACGATTTCAAAAGCGATTGCCCAGTTGCGCGCCAACTGGCCCGAATACGACTCCCTGTTTGGGGTGACCCGTTTGCAAACCCGCTTGTGGGATGCCAACACCCAGGCTGTCAATCACGACCCCCCCAACGTGCTTTTACGCACCCAGGATTTGCCACCCATTTATGAGGAAAACTCCTGTATTTACCTTTTTACCCGCGAAAACCTGGTCAAGCGGAGCAATCGCATCGGTTACAAGCCGATGATGTTTGAAATTGAGGCACAGGAAGCCTGGGATATTGATGAAGAAATAGACTTTAGCGTAGCTGAAGCGCTGATGACGCAACAGCAGGCGCAATGTGAGGATAAATGAAAACAGTATTGATTACTGCAACTTATATGTTTCCCTTTTTAGACCGCTTTATTCCCATTTTGGAAAGCTTTGGGCTAAACGTTATCGTGCCCGAAGTTGAAGAACGTATGGAAGCGGACGCACTGATGCCCTATGCCGGGCAGTTTGATGGCACGATCTGTGGCGATGACCGCTATACCCCTGAAGTGTTGAAGGCATGCGCCCCCCCACGCTTGAAGGTGATTGCCAAATGGGGGGGTACAGGTATTGACTCGATTAATCTTGATGCCGCCCGCGAACTGGGTATTCAGGTGCTAAACACCCCCCCCAACGCTTTTACCGTGCCGGTGTCTGAAAGTGTGCTGACCGCGATTTTATGTTTCGCGCGCAACCTGCCC
>JMBW01000027.1_pt1 | contig 10925 bp, 21 predicted proteins | sample 616541 | NCBI WGS metagenome assembly JMBW01 (sample SAMN02727905, study PRJNA239997) | anaerobic digester metagenome | biome: anaerobic digester; isolation source: mesophilic anaerobic digester inoculated with municipal waste water sludge... | place: Germany: Bielefeld University, CeBiTec ...
TTAAAACGCAAGCTTATCACAAAGGAGAAATAGTTGACATTAATTTAGAAGATTACAGAGGCAAATGGGTAGTGCTTTGCTTCTATCCAGGAGATTTTACTTTTGTCTGACCTACTGAATTATCTCAAATAGCCGTTGGCTATGATACATTACAATCACTAAATGTAGAAGTATTAGCAGTATCAGTAGACAGTGTATTCTCACATAAAGTATGGGATGAAACAGAATTATCTAAAATGGTAGAAGGTGGAATACCATATCCAATGCTTTCAGACCAAGGTGGAAAAATAGGAGAATTATTTGGAGTATATGACGAAGAAGGCGGAGTAGATATAAGAGGTAGGTTTATAATAGACCCAGAGGGAATTGTTCAAGCAGCAGAAATCCTAACTCCACCAGTAGGAAGAAATCCAGAAGAATTATTAAGACAAATAAAAGCATATCAACATCACCAAAAAAACTGGAGAAGTAATACCATCTGGATGGCAAGAAGGAGGTTCTACACTGACTCCAGCTACAGAATTAGCAGGAAAAGTGTGGGAAGTTTGGAAACCAAAAAAAATAAGGGATTTTTCCCTTATTTTTTTTATTTCTAAAATAAAATATCACAATTTATACAAATTTCTTGAAAAATGTTTTAAATAATCTTAGATATTTGGTATAATACATATAGTTATAGAAATTTATCACCTAATCAGAGTAAATAGATAAAGCAAAAAAAATTGATTGTGGAAGTTTTTTTTGGTAAAATATATAGTACAGTTTTTAAAATTTAAAAACATGAAGGAGGAGTTAATTTGAAGACAGATGTTCAAATAGCACAAGAGGCGAAAATGCTTCCCATTACAGAGGTAGCGGAAAAATTAGGTTTAAAAGAGGACAATTTAGTACATTATGGAAAATACAAAGCTAAAATCAAATTAGATGTACTAGAGGAATTGCAGGACAAAGAAGATGGAAAACTAGTTCTAGTTACTGCCATTAATCCAACTCCTGCTGGAGAAGGTAAGACTACTACAAATATAGGTCTTTCCATGGGTTTAAACCAAATAGGCAAGACTGCCATAACTGCCATAAGAGAACCTTCTCTAGGGCCTAGTTTTGGTATAAAAGGTGGAGCAGCTGGTGGTGGATATGCTCAAGTAGTACCTATGGAAGATATTAATCTACACTTTACTGGAGACTTCCATGCCATAACTACAGCACATAATTTAATTGCAGCATTATTAGATAATCATATACATCAAGGAAATAAGTTAAATATAGACCCTAGACGTGTAGTGTGGAAAAGAGTTCTAGATATGAATGATAGGGCCTTGAGAAATATAGTAGTAGGTCTTGGAGGCAAACCTAATGGCGTACCAAGAGAAGATGGATTTGACATAACTGTAGCATCAGAAATAATGGCTATATTCTGTTTATCTAAAGATTTAGAGGACTTCAAAGAAAGAGTTGGAGAAATTATAGTAGCTTATAATTACGATGGAGAGCCTGTATTTGCTAAAGATCTAGATGCAGAAGGTGCTGTTGCTGTGCTTATGAAGGATGCAATACATCCTAATTTAGTGCAAACTCTAGAAAATACTCCTGCATTAATTCACGGTGGACCTTTTGCTAATATAGCTCATGGTTGTAACTCCATGTTAGCTACACAAATGTCCTTGAAACTAGCTGATTACACCATTACAGAAGCAGGCTTTGGTGCTGATTTAGGTGCTGAGAAATTCTTTGATATTAAATGTAGATTTGGTGGATTAAAACCAGATGCTACTGTAATAGTTGCCACTGTAAGAGCATTAAAATACAATGGTGGAGTTAAAAAAAAGAAAACTTAGGAGAAGAAAATATGGAAGCTCTTAAGGAAGGTTTCGCTAATTTAGAAAAACATATAGAAAATGTAAATAAATTTGGCGTACCTGCTATAGTTGCTATAAATCAATTCCCAACAGATACTGAAGAAGAATTAGAATATGTATTAAATAGATGTAGAGAATTAGGCGCAGAAGCTGTATTATCGGAAGTTTGGGCTAAGGGTGGAGAAGGTGGAATAGAATTAGCCGAGGCTGTAGTAAAGGTATGTGAAACTAAGGAAGCTAATTTTGCCCCCAATATATGATGTGGAAGGCAGTATAAAAGAAAAGATAGAAAAAAAATAGCCACAGAAATCTATGGAGCAGATGGAGTAGATTATACTAAGTCCTGTGAAAAACAAATTGCCAATATTGAAAAACTAGGCTTTGGTAATATGCCAATTTGTATGGCTAAAACTCAATATTCCTTAACAGATGATCCAAATGTATTAGGTAGGCCAGAAGGCTTTAGAATTACCGTAAGGGATATAAGGATTTCTAAGGGAGCTGGATTCCTAGTAGCTTTAACAGGAGAAATAATGACTATGCCAGGACTTCCTAGAGTACCTGCAGCTAATAATATAGATATATTAGAAGATGGGGGAAATAGTAGGATTATTTTAATAGAAAGCTTGGGGGGGATTACCTCCAGGCTTTTTAATGCTAAATATGATAAATGGGATTATGGATATTTAAATTATAGGAGGTGTAGTAGTGGACTATAATTCCAGAATTAAAAGTGAGCAAGTAGATAGTTTATTTGAAGCTATTTTATTGCTAGAGAATATGGATGAATGCTATAGATTCTTTGAAGATATTTGCACAGTAAAGGAGATACAATCTATAGCTCAAAGGTTAGAAGTAGCAAAATTGCTTACATTAAATAAAACCTATAACGAAATAGAAAAAGAAACAGGGGGCCAGTACAGCTACTATTAGTAGAATCAATAGATCCGTAAACTACGGTGTTGATGGCTACGATATAGTTTTAAAAAGACTAGGATATTTAGAAGAAGATAAATAGGATGTTATCCTGAACGTAGGGCCTGCACATCCATTGAACAGGCATAGGTAGTGAAGGATCCCTAATATAGCAAAACAAAAAGTGAGATCCTTCGCTTACGCTCAGGATGACAATACGATTTCCTTAGAATTCACAAGGAAATTGTCTAAGTATTCCTTCAATCATAATATCTGCCATTTCCAATACACTTAATTCCGATAAATCTTGAGCCTCTATTGCCTTTTCAAAATTTCCATTTATTAAATTTACTCCAATAGCCTCTACAAATCCCAAATGTTCAAAAAAAACATTTCTTGCCAAACTTCTTTAGACCAAAAAGGATTGATTTGACTTAAAAAAAACAGCTATTTCTTCTGCATTTTTATACCATTCAGTTCGAATTTCCTTAGCTTTTTTTTCATCTTTTGCCATAATGGCTTTAAACAATTCTGCTGCTAATACTAAATGACTAGTTAAGAGTTCTCCAAATTCTTTTCCTTTTTCTTCTCCATAAAAATTGCTCAAAAAGCAGCAAAATCCTGAGGATTTCTAAGTAGCCTATTTACAACTGGGTCCTCATTAGGTAATTTAAAAACTATACTAGTAATAGCTGCACCAGTCCAAGTAGAATGCTGCTCCCAAAGGAGACGAACATAATTATTTAAATGTAATTTATTCATAGTAATACAATCCACAATATCCCCCCCACCTTAAACATATTTATTATTATACTATGTATAAAATTAGATTCTGTGATTTAAACATTTATAAAAAAATATGTGATATAATTAATTTATACTAATCATGAAAATATGGGGGCAATTTTATGAAGCAAAATAGAAAGTTTGATAGAAAAAAAATGGCTTATTTATTATTTAATTATTATGGTAACCCTTAATTTTGCATTTGGGGGGATATTTAAAAGAAAAACTAACTGAAAGTATAAGCTATAGTGAATTTGTGAAATTTGGGAAAGCAGGAAGGGTAGTTTCTGTAGAAGAAGATTTAGATGAAATAGTATTTGAAGTAAAATTAGAAGATGGTAAATCTACAAAAATGTATAAGGCAAACAATATGAATGATCCTAATTTAGTAGACAAGTTAGAGGAATGGGGGGGAGTAGAAAAATATACTGCTAAATCTCAAAAGCAATCTATGGCCCAATATATACTATTATCCTGGGTTATACCCATAATATTTATAGCATTTTTATGGAATTTACTTTCTAGAGGAATGTCTAAGAAAATGGGTGGAGGTATGATGGACCTAGGGGGGGGAAAGGTAGGCACCATATATGCAGAAGATTGGGCAGATGTAACCTTTGAAGATGTGGCAGGACAAGATGAGGCAAAGGAATCCTTAGAAGAAATAGTAGATTTTATAAAAAAAATCCTGAAAAATATGCAAAGATTGGGGCAAAACTTCCAAAGGGAGCACTATTAGTAGGGCCTCCTGGAACAGGTAAAACCCTATTAGCTAGGGCCATTGCAGGAGAGGCCAATGTACCATTTTCTCTATATCTGGTTCAGAATTTGTTCAGATGTTTGTGGGAATGGGAGCTGCTAGAGTTAGGGATTTATTTAAACAAGCTCAAGAACAATCACCTTGTATAGTATTTATAGATGAAATTGATGCCATTGGTAAAAACGAGATAGTTCAGGTATGGGAGGCAATGATGAGAGGGAACAAACCCTAAATCAATTATTGACAGAAATGGATGGATTTGATTCTTTCTCAGGAGTAGTAATACTGGCAGCTACTAATAGACCAGAAATTCTAGATCCTGCATTACTTCGTCCTGGTAGATTTGATAGAAGAATTATAGTAAATACTCCAGATTTGGCTGGTAGACTTAAAATATTAGAGGTTCATTCTAAAAATGTCAGACTGGCGCCTGATGTAAAATTAGAAGATATTGCCAAAGCCACACCAGGAGCAGCTGGGGGGCAGACTTGGCCAATATAGTTAATGAGGCAGCTTTAAGGGCTATTAGATTTGATAGAAGGGAAGTTTCCCAGGAAGATTTAATGGAATCCATTGAAACAGTCATAGCAGGGGGGGCAGAGAAAAAAAGATAGAATCATGTCTCAAGAAGAAAAAGAAGCTGTGGCTTATCACGAAGCAGGACATGCCATAGTAGCAGCTATGCTAGAGGACACAGATCCAGTGGCTAAAATCACCATTGTTCCAAGGACTATGGGTTCCCTAGGCTATACGCTACAATTGCCAGAAAGGGAGAAGTATTTAATTTCTAAGGAAGACTTGGAAAATGAACTTTGTATACTCTTTGGTGGTCGGGCAGCAGAAGAGGTGAAGTTTAATTTAGTATCTACAGGGGGGGCTTCCAATGATATAGAAAAAGCCACAGAAGTAGCCAGAAATATGGTAACTAAATATGGTATGAGTGAGAAATTCGGCATGATGGGATTAGAATCCTCCTCAGCTCAATATTTAGACGGTAGTAGTATAAAACACTATAGTGAAACCACTGGCAAAGAAATAGATGAAGAAGTATTAAAATTAATAAAAGATAAACACAAAAAAATCTAAGGAAATTCTAGAGGAAAATATAGAATTATTAGATATGGTAGCCGAAAGATTATTAGAAGTAGAGACAATTACTGGAGAAGAATTTAATGCAATGGTAGAAGAATATAAGATGTAAGATGCAATGGAGACAGTTACTTTTGCATTAAAAATTTGTAAGAAAACTGAACCTGGTATTAACTTATCTAAAAGTTAGTGCCAGGTTCAAACCTTTATAAAATCAAATTTATTCCTAAGGATATTCCAATGCCAACTAGGGTATCTATTATTCTATTAAAGCAAAATACATAGGTGTAATATCTCCTCCATGGGAGACTGTAATACTTAGAAACACTACTGTACTAATATAAGTGGAGCTGGTATTTTTTTAAATATACATTGGTATAGATAATTGGAATTAAAAATAGGCTTAGAATTAAATAATGTATATAATTAAATATTTCTATTCCTGTAAAATTCACCAATATTATGGCTAAAAATCCATATAGTCCTCCAATAAAAGTCCCTATAATTCTATCCTTGGCAAACTTTAGGCTGGTACTGCCATCCTGCTGCATACAGAGTATACTGGCTATGGCTGAATAGAAAGGGATAGAATTTTTCCTTAAAAAGCTAAGTAAAAAGCTAATATAAACTGCAATAACTGTCTTTATAACCCGCATTCCAATAAATTTAAACTTTTTCTTTTCCCTTATGTTCATTTTCTGGCTCCTATTAATGTTCTAAAAGTTATTTTCCCAATGCCTTTATTAATGTATCTGCAATAGTAGTAGGATTATCTGCCATATGGATTCCTACCTCCTCCATAATTTTGATTTTTTTCCTCCGCTGTGCCTTTACCAGAAGAAATAATAGCACCAGCATGGCCCATTCTCTTTCCCTCTGGGGCAGTTTTTCCACTAATAAATCCTACAACTGGTTTCTTCATATTTTCCTTAATCCATTGTGCAGCATTTTCCTCGGCATTTCCTCCAATTTCTCCTATCATAATAACAGCATCAGTGTCTTCATCTTTATTAAAAGCATCTAAAACATCTATAAAACTAGTGCCAATAATAGGGTCTCCACCAATTCCTATGGCTGTAGACTGGCCAATGCCTCTTTGAGACAACTGATGGACTGCTTCATAGGTTAGAGTCCCTGAGCGGGAAACTACGCCTATTCTTCCTTTTTTTTATGAATATATCCTGGTAAAATTCCAATTTTACATTCACCAGGAGTAATAATTCCTGGACAATTTGGTCCTATTAATCTGGTCTTTTTGCCTTCTAAATAATTTTTAATATACATCATATCTTTTACGGGAATATGTTCTGTAATACATACTACTAATTCCAATTCTCCATCTATGGCCTCCAATATGGAGTCCTTAGCGAAGGGAGCGGGAACATAAATGATAGAGGCATTGGCCTCTGTATTTTCAACAGCTTCCTTAACAGTATTATATACTGGAACTCCATAAACTTCCATACCACCTTTTCCTGGAGATGTACCTGCAACAACTTTGGTTCCATACTCTAGCATTTCCTTTGTATGATAGGATGCAGCATTTCCTGTAATTCCTTGCACTATGACTTTAGTATTTTATTTACCCATATACTCATGATTTCCCCTACCTTTCTACTGTATTAATTCTATGATTTTTTTTAGCACCTTCATCCATGGTCTTCACAGTATGAATATTTAAATTAGATCTTTCTATAATCTCCATTCCCAATTTAGAATTATTCCCCCCCTCTAATCTAATTACTAGGGGCATATTTAAATCTACAGTTTCAGCAGCCTTTACAATCCCCCTTGGCAATTATATCTCCCCCCCTCATTATGCCTCCAAAAATATTTACAAAAATTCCTTTTACTTTTTCATCAGATAAAATAATTTTAAAAGCATTGGTGACATTTTCTTCTGTAGCAGATCCTCCCACATCTAAGAAATTAGCAGGTTCTCCACCATAGTATTTGATAATATCCATAGTTGACATGGCAAGACCAGCACCATTTACTAGGCAAGCAATATTTCCATCTAAAGAAATATATGATAGCCCATGTTTTGCTGCCTCTAACTCCCTAGGATCTTCTTCTGATTCATCTCTGTATTGGAATATATCATGATTTCTAAATAAGCTATTTTCATCAAAATTAAATTTAGCATCTAGGGCCAACAATTGCTTTTCCTCTGTAACAATCAAGGGATTAATTTCAGCCAGTGTACAGTCTTTCTCTATAAAACATTGGTAGAAATCCATTATTAAATCAGTGGCATCTCTTATTAATTTCACAGGCATATTAATATTGTAGCAAATCCTCCGAGCTTGAAACTTTGATAGTCCAATTAGTGGATTAATATTCTCTTTATATATCTTATCTGGATTTTCCACTGCAATTTCTTCTATATCCATACCACCAAATTCTGAAGCCATAAGAACTATTTGAGACAAATCCCTGTCTAATACTAGGGCTAAATAATATTCCTTTAGAATATTACTACCTTCTTCAATTAAAACTGCATTGATTTTTTTTGCCCTTTAACCCAGTTTGTTCCGTTATTAAAGTTTTTCCTAATAATTCTTCTGTATGATATCTTACCTCATCTATACTTCTAGCAATTTTAATTCCCCCCCTGCTTTACCCCCCCTACCTCCAGAATGGATTTGGGCCTTTACTACGGCCAAATCTGTTTTTATTTGCCAAGCAGCTCTTTCTGCCTCCTCTACATTATGGACAACTATCCCATTAGGTACAGGTACACTGTAATTTCTCAATATTTCTTTCGCTTGATACTCGTGAATATTCATATTTCGTCCTCCTATCTTAAATTTAATAAAAAAATAACTCAGTATAATCACTGAGTTATCACTTAAAGGCATCATAATAAAATACCTTTCTATTAAAATAGAAAGGATAAGGGTCTACACTTCCTCATCCTCGTGAGCAATAACTAGTGAAATTATATTGGCAGGTCTCCTGACTTAAGTCTACAAATCCTATACCTTCCCATACAATAGTACAGTGGTAAACATAGGATTTTACCTATTACAGTGGCGGGACCGTGTGGGATTTTCACCCAACTTCCCTATTAAACAACTCTTTCGAATTGTACCAATATAAAATATTTAATTTGACTCTAATATATCATAGAGAAGAAATACAGTCAATGATAATCAGATTTTTATCAAAAACCCTTGACAAGGTACCAATAATTGAATATACTCTTATCTAATTACAATTTAGTAAACTAACACTGTAAACTAAGGAGGATGGACTATGGGTAAAATTAATATAATAATTATGGGGGGGCAGCAGGAAGGGATTTTCATGTATTTAATACATATTTTAGGCGTAATCCAAATTATAATGTAATAGCCTTTACAGCTACTCAAATACCAAATATAGAAGGCAGAAAATATCCAGCTTCCTTGGCAGGCGAATATTATCCAGAAGGCATTCCCATTTATTCTGAGGATGAATTATCTGAATTAATTATAAAGCATAATGTAAAACAAGTAATATTTGCATATAGTGATATTAGCCATGAAGATGTAATGCACAAAGCCTCTAAAGTAATAGCCCTAGGCGCAGATTTTCGCCTAATGGGACCAAGGAACACAGCTTTAAAATCTACTAAACCAGTAATTTCTATTTGTGCAGTGAGAACTGGTGTAGGGAAGAGTCAAACTACCATAAAGGTATCTAATATATTAAGGGATATGGGGGGAAGAGAGTAGTTGTCATAAGACATCCAATGCCCTATGGAGATTTGGAAAAGCAAGTATCCCAAAGGTTTGCAACCCTAGAAGATTTAGATGTCCATAAATGCACAATAGAAGAAAGGGAAGAATACGAACCTCATATTAGTAATGGAATAATAGTTTATGCAGGTGTAGATTATGAATTGATTTTAAGAGAGGCAGAAAAGGAAGCAGATATTATAATATGGGATGGGGGGGGAAATAATGATTTTCCATTTTACCATTCAGATTTAAATATAGTATTGGCTGATCCTCTAAGGGCTGGCCAAGAATTAGAGTATCACCCAGGAGAAGTAAATTTAAGAATGGCAGATGTAGTAATAATAAATAAAATAGATTCGGCAAATGCTATAGATGTAAATATAGTTAGAGAAAATATTAAAAAAAAGTGAATTTAGATGCCATCATAATAGATGCAGCCTCTCCTATATATGTAGATAATTATTCTGAAATTCAAGGGAAAAGGGTACTTGTAATAGAAGATGGGCCTACACTTACTCATGGAGGTATAGGCTATGGGGGGGCAGGAACTGTTGCTGCTAGGAAATTTGGCGCAAGGGAAATTGTAGATGCAAGGCCCTATGCCATTGGTAGCATTAGAGAAGTATATGAAAATTATTCCCATATTTCAAAGGTATTACCAGCCATGGGTTATGGAGAAAAGCAAATTAAAGAATTAGAAGAAAGCATAAATAATATAGACGCAGATTTAATTATCTCTGGCACTCCAATAGATATTACTAGAGTTGTAAATGTAAATAAGCCAGTTTTAAGAACTAAATATATATTACAGGAAATTGGAGAACCAGAATTAGAGCAGGTGCTAAATAAATTTACAATAGAAGAATAAAATCTAATGATTGAAGGAGTAAATATAATGGAGTTTACAGCGAGCTAGTTTTGGTGGAAGTCTAGCAATGAAATTATATTGAAGAGGGTTCAGGAGGAGAAATCTTGAAAGTGCTATACTATTAGAGATTTATGGCTAAAGCCATTAATAAAATGAGTGGGGGGGATAATTTATCCCAATTAGAGTGGTAACACGGAAGGCTTTTCGTCTCTTTATGGAGATGAGAGGCCTTTTATTATTGAAAAAGGGGGGGGAATTAAAATGGCAGTTTTAAGAAAGGAGTTTTTTTTATGCCTATTAATTTAAAGAGAAGAAGTTTTTTTAAAATTATTAGATTATACTACTGAGGAAATTGAATATCTATTGGATTTATCCGAAGAATTAAAATGGGCCAAAAATAGGGGGGGATTAAAATCCAATAGTTTAAAAGGGAAAAATATAGCATTAATATTTGAAAAAAAACCTCTACTAGAACTAGAGCAGCTTTTGTAGTAGCAGCAGCAGACGAAGGTGCTCATATAGAGTATTTAGGAAAAGATGAAATCCAATTAGGAAAAAAGGAATCTGTAAAGGATACAGCTAGAATATTAGGCAGAATGTTTGATGGAATTCAATATAGAGGCTATAAACAGGAAATAGTAGAAATATTAGCAGAATACTCAGGAGTGCCTGTTTGGAATGGTCTTACAGATAAATTTCATCCTACACAAGTATTGGCAGATTTATTGACTATTAAAGAGAAAAAGGGCTATTTAAAAGATATAAAATTTGCCTATGTAGGAGATGGACGGAACAATATGGCCAATTCCCTATTAATTGGAGCAGCCAAAATGGGAATGGATTTTAGAATAGTCGCGCCAAAATCTTTATTTCCGGAGACAGAAATAGTAGATATGGGGAAAAAGATAGGGGGAGAAACAGGGGGC
>JMBW01000029.1_pt1 | contig 10718 bp, 15 predicted proteins | sample 616541 | NCBI WGS metagenome assembly JMBW01 (sample SAMN02727905, study PRJNA239997) | anaerobic digester metagenome | biome: anaerobic digester; isolation source: mesophilic anaerobic digester inoculated with municipal waste water sludge... | place: Germany: Bielefeld University, CeBiTec ...
ATTTAGTATTATTGTATCTTACCACCCATTTGTCTAAGAGTGGATGGTGAGACTCCATACTGCTCATGCAGTTCTCTGTAAGTATGGTTACCTTGATTGTATATGTTGACTAATTGCTTCTTGAAATTTTCTTCATAATATTTTCTTGACATGTTTTCTCCTCCTGATTTTATTATATCATGTTCGGAGAAAATCTGTCCTATCTAGTATAGCCTATCCAGTCTGCCAAGATTGTGGCAGATGTTCTGATTGTGGGATTTTATGTTCCGATTGTGGAAACTATTGTGCAGACTGTGCAGAATTATTTTGCTCTGACTGCGACACCTGCTCCGAATGTGCAGACATATGTACAAACTGCTGGGATGCCTGCTCTGACTGTAGTGATATGTGTGGCGGTTGTGGGGAATATTGCTCAGACTGTGCAGATATTTGTTTAGACTGTGGGGATGCATGTGAATATTGCGGAAACATGTGCCCTGATTGCTATGAGGTATGCTCCGACTGTGTGCCCTTTTGCAAGGGTTGCGATGAATGTCAAAATTGCCGAGGTGATTTCTGTTCAAGATGTGAGGAATATTGTTCCTCCTGCGCAGATTTTTGTGAAGACTGTGGTGCCTGTGAATACTGTGTAGACCTATGTGTAAATTGTGGGGATCATTGCTCTATTTGCAAGAGAATTTGTCCTGATTGTGAGTACTGCGAAGAATGTGCAGATGTTTGTGAACTATGTGGAGAGCATTGCAGCAACTGTGAAGATTCGGCTTGTGAATTCTGTGATATATCCTCTAGTTGCAAATATCACGCATATTGTGATCTGTGTAATACCTGCACCAGTGACCCCCAGCATTTAGTCTGTCCTGATTGTGGGGGGGATCATGTATCTAGCCATTGGACCCGTAAATCTATAGATGAAAATTTCCACCAGATAGTATGTAACTGCGGGAAACTTTTCGGGGGGGAGTTACAAGCCCACACCATTGCCTACGAGGTAATTACAGAGGCTACAGAAACAGAGGAAGGACTAGGCCAATATTATTGTACCTACCGAAATAACTTTGGATGTACCTATCATAAAGAAGTTACAATACCTGCATTAGGCATTAACCATGAATGTGTCTACGATAGCTGGTTACCTAGCTGGAATGGACATAAAAAAAATGTGTGCCTGTGGTAAAACAGATGGTGGAAATATAGATCATATAAATGAAACTATAGTTCTAGAAGAGGCAACAGAGGATAAAACGGTCTAGCCTATGATCAATGTACTGTATGTGGTTATAATGGAAACCCTTATGTAATCCCAGCGACTGACCATAGCCATAATTATCCTAATACATGGACCTATGATAATAGTCATCACTGGCATGAATGTACCTGCGGTGATAGAAGTGATGAAACCTGGCATACTATGGGAAGCTGGGTTACAAGCAAATATCCCACAGCAACAAGTGCAGGTAGCAGGGAGAGAACCTGTACTGTTTGTGATTTCAAGGAAATAGGGGGGGTCATTCCGGCTTTGACTGAACAAGTGGTGGTTATCTTTGATTCCCAGGGTGGTTCGCTAGTTGCAGATAAAACTATAGACAATGGAAGTAAGGTAGATAAACCTACTGACCCAACTAAAGAAGGATATAGTTTTATAGGATGGTACACCTCTACGGATTATATCAATGAATGGAAATTTGCAAGTTCCATATATGAATCCATGACCCTTTATGCAAAATGGGAAATTGATCCCGGTTTAGTATTTGAGATAAGCATAGAAAATGACGGCAACGGTACAGGAAAGGCAAGTCCTACAACTGCAAGTGAAGGAACAGAAATAAGTCTATCATATACAGCAAATGAAGGTTATAAATTTAAGGAATGGCAGGTAATAAGTGGTGGTGTAAGTATAGTGGACAATAAATTCACCATGCCAGCAAATCCTGTAGTAGTGAAAGCAGTGTTTGAAGTAATTGAAGTCATACCAGAAACCTATGCTGTAACTGTCCAAAATGATGGCAATGGTACAGGAAGCGCAAATCCTGCAAGTGCAAGTGCAGGAACAGAAATAAGCCTGTCATATACAGCAAATGAAGGTTACAAGTTTAAACAATGGCAAGTAGTGAATGGTGGTGTAAGTATAGTAGATAATAAATTCACCATGCCAGCAAATGCTGTAGTAGTGAAAGCGATATTTGAAAAAAAATGGAAGTCATACCAGAAACCTATGCTGTAATCATAAATGGCAGCTATGCTACTACAAGTGGTGCAGGTGATTATGCAAAAGGCACAATAGTAAATATTAATGCAGGAAGCCGTAGTGGTTACAACTTTAACGGTTGGACTTCTACTGATGGTATAACTCTTGCAAATGCAAACTCTGCATCAACAAGCTTTACCATGCCTAATAAACCAGTAATATTAATGGCTAATTGGAAATCTACAAGCACAAACAGTGGTGGTGGCAGTGGGGGTAGTGGAAGTTCAACTACAACTAAGAGTGAAAAGCCAAAAGAGAGCAATCAAGCACCCATTGATTATATTGTTGCAGATAATATTGCTCTAGTAGATTTGACAGAATCTAAAGTACAAGAGGTTATTAAAAATTCCCAAGATGGGAAAGTGGTCATTGATTTGTCCAAGAATGACAATATTTCTGCTGCATCCCTACCAAGGACTGCATTAGAAAGTATGAAAAATGCAGGTCTTGAAATATCCATCCAATTAGTCCAGGGTACTTTATCTATGGATTTAGATGCCCTAGCATCAGTAATGAACCAAGCTGATGGAAAGACTATTACAATGGGAATTGAAGGTAAAGGAAAAATAAACCTAAATGACTTACAACTTAAATCAATTCAAAGTGGAGACAATGTATATGATATTAGCATAACTTCAGGGGGGGACAAAAATATTACAAACTTTGAGGGAAAACTCAATATGCAGCTACCATATAATGGGGGGGCACAACCAGTTGGCATCTGGTACCTAAACGATTCAGGTGAAAGAGAAAAAAAATAGAATCCACATACAAGGATAATTCAGTATATTTTACCCTTTCCCACCTATCCTTATATATTGTAGGATTGGATAATCAAAAACTACCTTTTGTAGATGTAAAAGAAGATAGCTGGTTCTATGAGGCTGTAAAATACGTCTATGAAAATGATTTAATGAAAGGCACAGGAGGTAACCAATTCAGTCCTAATGAAGCTACTACAAGGGGGGGAATGATAGTAACAATCCTTCATAGATTAGAAGGTTTACCACTAGCAAAGCAAGGGAGTTTTACTGATGTTAAAGCAGATAAATACTATGCAAATGCAGTAGCCTGGGTAGCGGAAAACAAAATTGTAAATGGATATGGAAATGACAAGTTTGGCCCAGAAGATCCAATTACCCGTGAGCAGCTAGCTGCAATCCTAATGAACTATGCTAAATATAAGGGATATAATGTATCAGCTAAGGCTGACTTAGGCAAGTATGAAGATTCAAAGGGAATTTCAAACTGGGCAAGAGATGCTATGTCTTGGGCAAATGCAGAAGGTTTGATACAAGGAGATGGTAACAAGTTAATACCAACAGGTAATGCTACAAGGGCTCAAGTAGCTGCTATACTAAGCCGTTTTGTAGACAAAATCATCAAGTAGAGGTAAGCAAAAGAAAACCTGTCTGTTTGTAAAGACAGGTTTTCTGCTTTTCTGTGTAAATTATATAATAAAAATTATTATTTCAAATTATGCTCGACTGTATCCACGGTCGGGCATTTTTGTATTTAATTTAAAGCTTTTAAAAAAAAGTTTCCCAAAAGTTTGGCAGTTTTGCAATTCCCACCGTAGTAGTGGTGAAAGGGGGAACAAGGAAGTCACCACCCGAAAGGGGGGGGTGAGAATATGAAACCTAGTAACCATGAACAAAGTAAAAGACACACCTTTGACAGCTTTTGTAAAAAAAAGTCCTAAAGAATGAAGCAAGGGATTATTATGATGAATTGAAACGGCAACGTAAAAAGGAAAAAAAAGCTTTTCTGATTTATCTTTAAAGGAAATGGATCAGCTTTATACAGTAGATAAATACTTTGTTACTGAACAAATTTTCAATGTTTTAGGTCTTGATGTCATTGTTACAGATGATGTTATTGCAGGGGGGGCATTAGATAATTTGCCAGAACAGAAACGAGACATTATCCTACTTTCCTATTTCCTTGAACTATCTGACAGAGAAATAGGGGACAAGCTGAATATGTTGCGTTCAACCGTACAGTACCAAAGGGCAAGAACTTTGCAAATGATAAAAACTTTTATGGAGGGAGATGTCCATGACTAGCAAGGGAAAAAAACAATCAATTACTTTCCTATCCCCCCCTCATTGTATTGGCCGCAAGTGGTGATGTTGACGCTATTAATACTGTTCTTAAACATTATGAAGGGTACATTGCTGTACTATCTACAAAGCAGTTATACGATGAAAGCGGTAATATGCATTTCTGCGTAGATGAAGTATTACGCAGAAGGCTGGAAACCAAGCTGATTACAAAAATTTTAACCTTTAATGTAGCCTGATAGATAAAATCCATAGAAAGAAGTATGCACCCCCCTTTCCATATTTCTCTTACGAATTCTATCCATACATTAGATATTTGAACCTTGACAAAGAAAGCACAGAAGATAACGCTGTTGCAGTAGAAAATAAAACGGATACATTCATTTATATCGAGCCAAGAGGCTGATACGCCAAGACCTCTATTTAGGGAGAGCGAACAATATCAAGCCTCAAGACAAATATGGCATTTTGTAGGCGATAACATATAAATGGGATAATGATACTCCCCCCCTATAGCCACCGTCCGAGCGTTAAAAGCGTCGCAGGCAATGGGTAGGGTTTCGGCAGAATGCTGGAAGGGAAAATCCCGTGGAGCTGTGCCAACAGCCGTCCGTTTTATTTGAAAATTAATTAAAAGTAAATCGACACATTTCACATAAAAAGGGAACCCACTTATAATAAAGATATGTATTCACGGAGGTGTTTACAGATGAAAAATATCAAACCTAATTCAGAAGATTCAACAGGGAAACCATCTAATCAAGAAAAAGAGGCAAGAAATCGTCAATCCAAGGAGTATGATAATTTTATCGATACAATGACCAGTGTGGTAGAAAAATATGGGATTGAGATTTTAAAAGAGATAGATAGTGCTGTGTGATTTCACACAGCACTATACATAGATATTTTCATTTGTTCACCTAGTAAAAAGGAGGTTTTATTTATGAGAAGAAGTGGAATGAAATGTGTTCTATACCCCCGTGTTAGCACAGAGATGCAGGTTGATGGATTTAGAGTTTAGATGGTCAGGTAACTAGCTTAAATCGATTTGCAAATAGGGAGGAAATGATAGTAGTAGATACTTATGAGGATGCGGGAAAGTCAGGAAAGTCCATTGAGGCTAGACCTGCCTTTAAAAAGATGTTATCAGATATTGAAAATGGCTTACAGATAGATTATATATTAGTATATAACTATCACGTTTGGAAGAAATGCATCTGATATTTTAAATTCCCTTGAGCTTATACAAGCCTATGGAGTAAATCTAATATGCATAGAAGAAGGAATAGATTCATCGCAGACAAGTGGAAAATTACTTATATCTGTCCTTTCTGCCGTAGCTGAAATAGAAAGAGAAAATATCATCGAACAGACTATGAATGGACGTAAAGAAAAGCAAGGCAAGGTGGATGGAATGGTGGATTTGCCCCCCTTATGGTTATTATTTAAAAGATAAGTTACTTTTTATTCAAGAAAAGGAAGCGGAGGCTATTCGTATAATATATGATAAATTTGCAAATACAAATATGGGATATGGTGGGGTAGCACAATATTTGAACTTACAGGGGATTGAAAAGATTCCAAGACAAAATGGAAAGCTTAAAGAATGGAGTGGAAGTTTTGTAAGGCAGATTTTAGATAACCCTATTTACTATGGAAAGATTGCTTTTGGAAGAAGGGCAAGGGAAAAAAAATAAAAGGTACAAAAAAATGAATATCGACAAGCATGGCAAGAAGATATATTTTAGCTGACGGAAAACATGAAGCCATCATAGATGAAGAATTATGGAATAAGGTCCGTGAAAAGCGAATAGAAACAGGAATAAAACAGCCATCAAAAGTAGGTAAAGATCGTGTTCATTTATTATCAGGAATCTTAAGATGTCCTAGCTGTGGGGGGGCAATGTATACCAATAAACATGCATGGACAAACAAGGATGGGACATATAGGGAAGTCTATTATTATGTATGTAGCCGTAAAAGGGCAGTTACAGGTAGGAGTTGTACCTATAAAGCAATGCTAAAGAAAACAATAATTGAGCCTCTTGTAATTGAGGCTATTAGAGAATTGGTTAGTAATGAAACATTTGCAAAGGAAATTAAGGCAAGAATAGGTACTCAAATTGATACCACAACAATTGATAAGGAAATAAAAAAAATTATGAAGCCAAGCTTCGTGAAGTAGATTTAAATAAGGCTCGGCTAGAAAATGAAATTGATACATTACCAGTAGATACTAAATACCGGGATAGAAAGCTACATGATATGACTATTCGCCTAGATGGGCTTTATGATACAATGGTGGAACTAGAAGAGAAGATTGAAGATGCAAAATTAAGAAGGCAATCAGTTGAGAGGGATGCTATTACTTTAGATAATGTCTACAAACTGATGATTAATTTTGAAAGGGTATATGACAAAATTAATGATGAAGAACGAAAATCTTTGGTATCTTCCTTAATTAAGGAAATTCAGATATATCCACGTGGAGAAACAGAAGTACCATTAAAGGCTATTTCCTTTAACTTCCCTGTGTATAAAGATGGGGAGAAGGTACAGGAACTTTTGTGGGACAAAGATAGGCACGTTGAGAGTATAATTATGATGACGTATTGTGGTTCGGAGGAGAAATAATAAGGTTTGACCACCACATATAGTGGTTTAAGGACAAAAAAAAGGGTCGAAAATTAGTGAGAAAACACCGTTTCTGACCCTTGAAAATAGGGTAAAATATAGATGACATTGGATAACTTGGGTGATGACAGAAGAAAATTGGAAAAAAAATAGAGTTTAAAATATGATGTTATTGGTTGATAGATTAGCAGATGAATTATATAATATAATGTACATATGTTAAAAATGTGTAACATTTGGGGGGGAGCGGATTGAGTAGCATATCACAGGAGGAACAAGCTATAAATAAAGACTCTGTTTCACTTAATTCTTATGAAGAAATGGCTGAATATTATTTTAAGTATGTAGATATAAAACCATTCAATGCCTACTATGAAAGACCTGCAACTATATCATTACTTCCACAAGTAAGAGGCAAGAAAGTTTTAGATGCAGGCTGTGCGGCGGGGGGGTGGTATACTAAATGGCTATTAGAGGAGGGTGCAAGTGTAATAGCACTAGATTTTAGTCCAAATATGATAGAAATGACTAAAAAAAAGAGTCGGAAATAAGGCTAAAGTTATAAAAGCTGATCTGAATGAGCGGTTGCATTTTATTGAAGATGAATCTATAGATGTTATTTTATCATCATTGACACTTCACTATATTAAAAACTGGAATTTAGTAATGAGTGAATTTAATAGGATATTAAAAAGAGATGGACAACTTATTATCTCTATCCATCATCCTTTTATGGATTTTACAGTATTTAATAAAGAGAATTACTTTTTAACTGAATTATTAGATGATGAATGGAACACTAATAATGGAAAGGTAAAAGTACAATTTTATAGAAGACCTTTAAGTGCCATTATCACTCCCATTATTGATGCAGGATTTATAATAGAAAGATTATTAGAACCCATGCCGATAGAAGAATTCAAAATCGCACATCCTAATACATATGATAGATTAACTAAGAGCCCTCAGTTTTTATTTATAAGAGCAAAGAAACATTAAATCAAGATAGATTGATGCATAGTTTTATATTTTGTTCATCTATTATAAATAGTGTGATACAATTGCTTCCAATACTTTATTAGGAGGAGAGGATATGAAATTTTCAGTTTATAACACTTTAACAGGAATAAAGGAAGAGGTAATACCTATAGAGGAAGGCAAGATAAAATTGTATACATGTGGACCAACAGTATACAATTATGCTCATATAGGCAACCTTAGAACCTATATTTTTGAAGATGTCCTTAAAAAAAATCAATGGAGTACATGGGCTTAGAGGTTAAGCATGTTATGAATATAACAGATGTAGGACACTTAGAATCTGATTCAGATACAGGAGAAGATAAAATGGCTTTGGGAGCCATCAGAGAAAAGAAAACTGTATGGGAAATTGCAAAATTTTATGAAGATGCTTTTTTTAAATGATTGTCAACTTCTTAATATAACAGCGCCTACAATAATATGCCGAGCTACAGAGCATATCGAGGATATGATTAACTTTATTCAAGTACTGGAAGATAAGGGTTTTACTTATATAGCCAATGGTAATGTATACTTTTCAATAGAAAAATACCCGAACTACGCTAAGCTTGCCAATCTAAGTCTAGAGGAGCTTGAGGCAGGAAGTAGGGTTGATGTAGACCCATTCAAGAAAAATCCCCTAGATTTTGTATTGTGGTTTACAAACTCAAAGTTTTCCAATCAAATAATGCAGTGGGAATCACCTTGGGGGGGAACAGGTTTCCCGGGTTGGCATATTGAGTGTTCTGCCATGTCAATGAAATATTTAGGAGATAGAATAGATATACACTGTGGGGGGGAGTAGATCATATTTCTGTTCATCATACGAATGAGATTGCTCAATCAGAAAGTGCTAGAGGTCATAAGTGGGTTAACTATTGGATGCATGGGGGGGAGTTTCTAGTACTTGATAATGGGAAAATGTCAAAATCAAGCGGGGATTTTCTAACTCTTTCAAGGCTTATTGAAGAAGGCTACAGTCCCTTAGATTATAGACATTTCTGTCTTCAGTCAAGGTATAGGAAACAACTTGTATTTAGCTTTGAAAGTTTGACAGAGTCTCAGAAAGCTTTTAAAAAGCTAAGGAGTAGAATTAAAAATATTGTTGAGGGTAAAACCAATGAGGAAGTAGTAGATAAGAGTAAGATAAAAGAATATCAGGATAAATTTGCAACCCAAATAGGTAATGATTTGAATATAGCAAATGCCTTTACAGTGTTAGCCGAAGTTATAAAGGATAATATTTTAAATAACACTGAAAAGGTTTACTTGATAGAGGATTTCGATAAAGTATTTTCACTAAATCTCACTATAGATGAAGAGATAACAAATAGTGACAATGTTGATGAAGGATATATTCAGATGCTTATTTTGGAGAGAAATAAGGCAAGAAATGAAAAGAACTGGGTTAGGGCAGATGAAATAAGAAATATTCTTCTAGAGAGTAATATAGAATTAGTAGACTCAAGGGATGGAACTATATGGAAAGTTATATAAAACTGGTTTACCTTTAGTGAATATAGAGGAGATACGATTAAAGTCTTCTCTATTTTCTTATTATGATAATTAAGGCTTAAATATAAAGATTAATAATTTCCCACTAGAAAATTTGACGGAGCTAGGTACTTAAGTTATTAACTTATTGGCGAAAAAGTAGGTGTCAATTTAACAAGAAGATTCTTGTCTAGATGTTGGGAACATACCCTTCCACCAAGGGGGTACTAGATACTTACGACATCATTATTATCCTCTCAAGGCACGTTGAAGTCGTAACCCTGCTTACAAGGAGTGAAACGAGTTGTAAGTAGAGGTATGCCTCATGTCAGGAATGTCCAAGAAGACGAACGATAGCGATGGCTGAGTGGGTACATTCTACGGCGGAGGCAGCAATTCTGATGACGTATTGTGGTTCGGAGGACAAATAAGAAGGATTGACCACAACATATAGTGGTTTGAGGATGGAATTTGGGTCAAAAATCGGTGTAAAAATACCCTTTTTTTGACCCTTGAAAATGGGACATTTGACAGATGACATTGGGTAATTGGTGATGTTTGTGGGGGGGTAAATGGTTATATTTGGTTGATAAATTGGTAGTGGAATTATATACTATATATAAGAATATTCAGTAAAGGGAGTGGTACGGCATGACCATTGAAAAAGCTTTTTTTTCATTGTATTTTTCATTATTACATTTGCATATTCTTTAAGAGTGCAAATAGGGATATTTATAAACAGAAATAAGGTAAAAGAAACTCAAGGAACTATAACCTATATTGAATCCGCTATGTCTCCAGGATTGCCACATATAAATGCTAAATTAGCAACTTTTAAATATTTAGTAGATGGGAGAATGTACACTTCTAAAAATAGTATAAAGATGCCACTATCAGCAGAAGTTGGAGATGTTAAAGTTATAAATTACTTTATAGATAATCCAAGTATCTTATATAGAATAAATATGAATCATTTTTATATAGCTGCAGCGATTTCTATAATATGTTTACTGCTCGCATTTCTTGTATAAAATATAGAAAACAAATAAAAGCCTAATCATAGTATATAAATATTTTAAAGGATATATTTGTGAATATATGTAGATTATTGCGTCACAAAAAAAATACTTATTAACAAAACTATTAATAGGAATTTGTGGAGGAACAAAACTATGGATTTTTTTTAGATTTCTTTTATGTGTAATACTTGGATTTCTATTATCAGGTGTCTGGTTTGGATTATGTTTTATTATTGGAGTATT